>Ga0334898_1002696_pt1 | contig 15778 bp, 14 predicted proteins | sample GraSluR3_MG_10_FD_207228 | JGI IMG/M metagenome (GOLD analysis project Ga0334898, IMG submission 207228) | Sludge microbial communities from methane-producing bioreactor in Wageningen University, Netherlands - Granular Sludge_3_08-R3 | ecosystem: Engineered > Bioreactor > Anaerobic >... | reverse complement strand
TAAAAAATGTGTTCTTTCTCGCGAATTATTTGAAATAGATTCTTTATACAATACTTATCTTTATAAAGGATTGCCGCCAACTCCTATTAATAATCCTGGCATTGAATCAATGAAAGCAGCTTTAAATCCAATTGCCAATAATTATTGGTATTATCTAACTGATCGTCAAACAGGCAATACTATTTTTTCTGAAACCTATGATGAGCATCTTGAGGCCCGGGCTAAATATTTTTAAAGTCTATGAAAATTTTTATTATTTTAGGTACTCGCCCGGAAATTATTAAAATGTCTCCAATAATAAGAGAATGCCAAAAAAGACATTTAAATTTTTCTATTTTACATACAAATCAACATTATTCACAGAATCTAGATAAAATATTTTTTAAAGAATTAAACTTACCTCAGCCAAGATATAATTTAAACGTTGGTTCTGGGACGCATGCTGAACAAACAGCAAAAATTCTTCTTGGTATCGAAAAAATCTTAATAAAAGAAAAACCTGATATTGTTTTAGTAGAAGGGGATACAAATACAGTTTTGGCTGGTGCTTTAGCTGCAGCAAAGCTTCATATTAAAATTGGGCATATTGAAGCAGGATTAAGGTCTTATGATAGAGAGATGCCAGAGGAAATTAATAGAATTTTAACTGATCATTGCTCAGATTTGCTTTTTGCTCCAACAAAACAAGCTAAAGAAATTCTTTTAAAAGAAGGGGTTTTAAGTAAAAAGATTTTTATTACAGGTAATACAATAGTAGATGCTGTTTTCCAGAATATTAAATTAGCTGAACGAAAATCAAAGATATTAAAGAAATTACATCTTCAAAAAGAGGAATATTTTTTATTAACTGCCCATCGTCAGGAAAATGTTGATAATAAAGAAAGATTAGAAGGAATTTTAAAAGGAGTTGAATTAATTTCTCAAAAATTTTCTTTGCCTGTAATTTATTCTATTCACCCAAGAACAAGAAAAATGTTAAAGAAATTTAAGCTATCAGTTTCCAAAAATATTAATTTAATAGAGCCATTAGGATATTTAGATTTTCTAAAACTTCAACAAAACGCTAAGTTAATTTTAACAGATTCTGGAGGTGTTCAAGAAGAGGCTTGCATAATGAAAGTTCCTTGCGTCACTTTAAGAGATAACACTGAAAGGCCAGAAACTTTATTGGTTAAAAGTAATATTTTAGCTGGTACTAATCCACAAAAAATTATGAAATCAGCTAAAAAAATGTTAAATTTAAAAAAACAATGGAAGAATCCATTTGGCAATGGTACAGCTGCAGAAAAGATACTCAAAGTTATTAAAAGTTAAAAAATTAAGGATTAATAATTTGTAATAAATGTATGGAAGATTCTAATACAAAATCAATTATATTTGCTGAAAAGCTTCAGCAAGATAATGTTCTTTTAGAAGATCAATTTCAGCGTGCTTTTCAAAAAATATCAATCATTGATGATTTTCAAAAAGCCAAAGCTGTTTTTATTAAACCCAATCTTACTTATCCTCAATACAAAGAGGGAGTGACTACAAGGGTGGGGTTTATAGAAAGTTTAGTGGCAAGCCTTCGAAAAATTAATAATACGACAAAAATATATATTGGTGATGGTGAAGGTGGCTATAATAGTTTTTCAATGACAGAAGCGATGAAAACAATGGGATTTTATGACCTTGAGAAAAAATATCAAAATGTAAAAATTATAAATTTATCTAAAATTCAATCTTGCAAAGTAGAATTAAAAGTGAACGACAATCCTTATCCAATTGATTTACCTGAATTACTTGTAAAAGAGATAGATTTTTCTATTACTTGTCCAGTTCCTAAAGTTCATTGCATGACTAATGTTAGCTTAGCTTTTAAAAACCAATGGGGCTGTCTACCAGATACAATGAGAATGAAAAATCATTACGTTTTTGATAAAATAATAGGGCAGATCTGTAAGGCTTTAAAATTTAAATATGTTTTTCTTGATGGCAAATATGGGTTGAATATTAATGGTCCTATTGTTGGAAATCCGATAGAGGTGAATTGGTTTATAGCTTCAAACTCTTTAGGCGGATTTAATGTTGTTGTTTCAGAATTAATGGGCCTTAATTGGAGAAATATTAAACATTTTAAAGAAGCTAGTAATCTTGGTTTTATTCCTGAGAAAAAAGACATTAAAATTATAGGAAACATAGACTCATTCAAAAAAGATTTTGTATTAAAACGAAATTTTTGGAATTATCCGGCATTATTGGCATTTCGTTCTAAACGATTAACTCATTTTTTTTATTTTTCCAGATATGCCAAAATTCTGCATGATTTCATGTATCTTTTTAGAAAAAGACCAATTGAATAATTTTTATTCTTAAAAATTCAATAAAATAAATTTAAACTTTAATTAATATTATGAAAATACTTGAAGGCAAGCAATGGAAAAATGATTTTTTAGATTATCATTGCAATAAAAAAGAATACAGAATTCAGGTTTTAGCTTGGAAAAATCTAGAAAAAATAGAAGATGCTTATTATATAAGGCCAAAAAGTTTTAAGATGGCTTTAAGATATTTACCAGTAGTTGGTTTCTATGGATTATTTACTAAAGCCTGGTCTCGTTTTCGTGAGCAAAAAAGAAATAATAAATATGTTTCTTGCGGTATAGGTAAAATTATTGAGACAGGGGATGGTTCGGGATTTAAGATGGGTGATACAGTCGCTTTTATTGCTCCATTTCACCCTCCTTTAGTAGAACGCTTAGCTTTGCCTCAAGATTTTATTTTTAATATTGATAAAGATATTTTGCCTCAATTACTATTAGAAGAAATTTTATTTTATTCTTTAAAACAAAAAAATACTTCAAATCAATGGTGGGAAGAAATTATTAGTTGGAGTATTTATTCAGGAAGAGATGTTTCTGAAGAATTAAGAAAAAAATTAGAAGAAGGATTAATAAATGAGATTAAAGAAACTAATTGGAATGGTTGTGAAAGTTTTGATATTAAAGTTCCAACAGAGATAAAAGAAATAGAAGGTGAAGTTAACAAATTAGATTCTAGAAAAACCGGAGTTCTTTTTGGTTTTGGAAATTATGCTAAAACGAATGTTATCAGTTTTATGAAACATTTCGTTAATATTACAACTATTCATGAAATTGACCCAACACAAATTTGGAAAAAAAGTGCTCAAAAATGGGATACAATTCCTTTGCCTCGAGATAATGAAAAATATGATGTTTATTTTGTGGCTAGTTATAATCATACTCATGCTCCAATTGCGCTTCATGCTTTAAAACAAGGAGCATATGCAGTAGTTGAAAAACCAGTAGCGATGGATTATGGAGAACTGGAAGAAATAGAAAAAACATTAAGAGAAGTTGGCCCCAAAATTTTTATTGGTTTTCATAAAAGATATTCAATTTTTAATGATTGGGCTTTTGAAGATTTAAATGTTAGGCATGGTGAACCAATTTGTTATCATTCAATTGTTTATGAAATAAGTCAACCTAAATATTTTTGGTATACTTGGCCTGTTTCAAGAAGCACTTTTCTTGCTAATGGGTGTCATCAGATTGATCATTTCTTATGTCTTAATGATTTTAGTAAGCCCAAGGATTTTGATATTAAATTATTGCAAGATAATGCAATTGAAGTATGGATAGAATTAGAGAATGGTGCAGTTTTTACCACAACTTTTAGTGAAAAAGGCAGTACTCGAATAGGGCCAAGAGATCATGTTGAATTAAAAGTTCCTGGTAAAAATGTAAGAATAACAGATAATATTTTATATCTTTCAGAAGATGAATCAAGGGTTATCAGAAAGAGAAGAATGTTTAAAACAAATAGTTACAAAAATATGTATTTGAAAATTGGCGCTAAGATAGCCAATAATGATGATGGTGATTCAATTGAATCAATTGTAGTATCTACAAAATTAATGTTGGATTTAGAGGAAAAATTGCAGAAAATGAAAGGTTGGGGTGATAGATATATAAAAGCTAAAGAAAAGTTTTGGAGTTATTTTAAATAACAGATTTATCTTCTTTATGAAGAAAAATATATTAATTATTTCAGACTCTTATCCTCCAGAGATTCGTTCAGCAGCGCAATTGATGAAGGATTTAGCTGATGGGTTAAAAAGCAGAGGACATAATGTTTGGGTGGCGACTTCTTATCCAAAGTATAACTTAGTGGATTCAGAGACGAGTGTTTGGCCCAAAATTAAAGATGAGAATGGAATAAAAGTTTTGCGTATTAAAACTTTGCCTCATCACAAGGTAAGTTTTATTATTAGAGGAATAGCTCAGCTTTTCTTGCCTCATATTTTTTTTCAAGAGATTAGAAAGAATATAAAAGATAAAATTGATATTACAATTGTTCATAGCCCTCCTTTGCCTTTAGCGATTACTGCCTATAAAGTAAAGAAATTTTATAAAGCAAAATATATTCTTAATCTTCATGATATATTCCCTCAAAATGCAATAGATCTTGGGGTTTTAAAGAATAAATTAATCATTAAATTCTTTGAAAAAATGGAAAAAAATGCTTATCAAAACTCTGATTTGATTGTTGTGCCTTCTAATAGTCATAAACAATTTCTTGAAGAAAAAAGAAATGTTCCTGCGCAAAAAACACATGTAATTCATCATTGGATAGATATTAATCCATTTTTACAATTACAAAAAACAGGTAAATTTAGAAAATTGTATAATCTGGAAAATAAATTTGTATTTTTATTTGGAGGGGTAATTGGACCCTCGCAAGGCCTTGATTTATTAATTAAAATAGCAGATAGAATAAAAGAAAATAAAGATATTGTTTTTCTTTTAGTTGGCGATGGTTCAGCAAAAGAAGATTTAATAAAAATGACACAAGAATTGAATCTTAAGAATGTTATTTTCAAGCCATTTGTTTCCTTAGAAGAATATCCAGAATTAGTAAAAGACTGTGATGTTGGTATAGTTTGTTTAACAGATAAAAATACAACACCAGCTGTTCCAGCAAAGATTTTAAGTTATTTGACAGCTGCTATTCCAGTAATTGCTTTTTTACACAAAGAAAGCGATGGTTTAAAGATAATTCAGGAAGCAAAATGTGGTTATGTTGTACAAGGAAAAGATTTGGAAAAATCAGTATCAGTTATTGAAAAGATTTATATAGAAAAAGACAAATTAAAAGAAATGGGTGATAATGGCTTTAAATATGCCTTTAATAATTTTGCAATTGATGTTTGTTTGGACAAATTAGAGATGTTATTTTAGATTATAATTTGTTTTTAAGTAAAGTTGGCTATTCATTCTTTTTGTGGTATATAATATATTAATTAACTTGAACAATCAAAGCGGATTTTTATAAAGAAAATAATATTTAATTAATAGCAAGAATGGTATTAATATTAAAAAATAATTTATGATGAAAGGTATAATTTTAGCTGGAGGTAGTGGAACTAGGCTTTATCCTGTAACAAAAGGAGTAAGCAAACAATTGTTGCCTATATATGATAAACCAATGATTTATTATCCTTTATCAATTCTTATGCTATCAGGAATTAGAGATATTTTAATTATTTCTACCGAAAGGGATTTACCAATTTATAATGAGCTATTAGGGGATGGTAGTCAATTGGGATTAAAATTTGAATATAAATCTCAAAAAGAACCAAGGGGAATACCAGAGGCTTTTATTATAGGAGAGAAATTTATAGAGAAAGATAATGTATGTTTGATATTAGGCGACAATATGTTTTATGGTACTGATTTGGTGGATACTTTAAAAAAAGCAAAAGAACTTAAAAAAGGAGCGATTGTATTTTGTTATTATGTTGATAGCCCAAAAGATTTTGGTGTTGTTGAATTTGACCCTACTCTTCAAAAGATAATTTCAATAGAGGAAAAACCTCAAAACCCAAAATCTAATTATGCTATTCCTGGAATATATTTTTGTGATAATGATGTAATTAAAATAGCTAAAACTATCAAGCCTTCTCACAGAGGAGAATTAGAGATAATATCGGTTTTAAGAGAATATTTAAACAGAAATATTTTAAATTTTAAAATATTAGGAAGAGGAACGGCTTGGTTGGATACAGGCACTCATAAAGGATTATTAGATGCATCAAATTTTGTAGAAGCAATACAAAATAGGCAAGGGCTATATGTTGCTTGTGTTGAAGAAATAGCTTATAGAATGGGTTTTATTAATAAAGACCAATTAATAAAATTGGCCCAGTCTTTATTAAAAACAGATTATGGAAAATATTTAATTAGAATCTCAGAAATATCATAGAGATTTATTATAAAATAATATGAAAACAAAAATATATTTAATAACAGGCGGAGCAGGTTTTATTGGAGCAAATTTTGTTAAATATATACTTAGTAAATACGGAGTTAGTGTTAAATTAATAATTTTAGATAAATTAACTTATGCAGGAAATTTGAAAACTCTTGAGAATGAATTAGATAAGATAGAATTTATTAAAGGCGATATATGTGATAAAAAATTAGTAAGTGAAATATTTTTTAAAAATGATATAAATTATGTTATCAATTTTGCAGCAGAGTCTCATGTTGATAGGTCTATAGAAGATCCGCAATTATTTTTACAAACTAACATATTAGGAACTCAAAATTTATTAGATATATCCAAAAAATTTTGGGAGGAAAAAGAAAATTTATATAAAGAAGGGGTAAAATTCCTGCAAATATCAACAGACGAAGTATATGGAAGTTTAGGCGAAACTGGCTACTTTAAAGAACAAACGCCAATAGATCCTCGTTCTCCTTATTCTGCTTCCAAAGCTAGTGCAGATATGATTGTGCAAGCTTATAAAGAGACTTATAAATTTCCAGCGAATATTACTAGATGTTCAAATAATTATGGGCCTTATCAATTTCCAGAGAAGCTTATTCCATTGATTATTAAAAATATATTAGAAGGAAAAGATTTACCTGTATACGGAGATGGGAAGAATGTTAGAGATTGGATTTATGTTAAAGACCATTGTAAGGCGATAGATTTAGTTTTAGAAAAAGGTAAGATGGGTGAGATATATAATATAGGGGGTTCTACTGAAAAACAGAACATAGAAATAGTTAAAATTCTTATAGATACAATTAAAGATTTGATAAAGAAAAATCCAGAATATAAATCTATTCTAAAGATTGATTTATCTAGTATTAATTATGATTTAATTAAATATGTAAAAGATAGAAAAGGGCATGACAAAAGATATGCTGTAGACTCTACAAAAATAAAAAATGAGCTTGGGTGGCATCCTGAAATTATTTTTGAAGAGGGTATAGCACGAACTATTAAATGGTATTTTGAAAATCAAGATTGGGTAAAAAATGTTTTGACTGGAGATTATCAAGAATATTATGAAAGAATTTATGAAAAAAAATAAAGGAAAATATCTACATATATATACTTATGTTTTGTTCATTGAGCCTTACGTTGATTTTATAAACAAGAATTTTGATTCTAAAGAACATTTGTTTTTAATTTTAACTAATACTGGGAAAGTTAATCAAAGAGAGAATGTAAAGAAAATTTCAAGAAACTTTAAGAGTTTATTATTATTAATACGAGAAATGTACAAGTGCGAAAAGATATTTTTACATGGTCTAGTCCACCATCAATTAGTGATAATTCTTTTTTTTCAGCCATGGCTACTTAGGAAATGTGATTGGGTTGTTTTTGGTGTAGATTTATATGAGTATAAATTTAGGAAGAAAAGCTTTAAATCCAATTTATATGAAGCAGCGAGGAGATTTGTTATAAAAAATATGAATGGGCTAATAGCTTTCATTAAAGGAGATTATGAATTAGCTCAAAAATGGTATGGAGTTAAAGGGAAGTATTATTATTCATTTCTGTATCCCAATGTTATATATAAAGAATTTGATTTATCAAAGAGAAATAAAGACGAGAAGAAAACTTATATACAAATTGGTAATGCAGCAGATCCTGCATTAAACCATTTAGAAGTTTTCCAAAAATTAAAAAAAGATAAAGATAAAGCGATAGAAATTATATGTCCACTTGCATATGGGCATGATGATTATAGACAAAAAGTTATTCAAGAAGGAACTAAAATATTTGGTAATAAATTTAATCCGATAACAAAACTTTTATCTCTTGAAAAATATTCAGAATTATTAGCTAAAGTTGATATAGCAATATTTAATTTTAAGGGACAACAAGCGGGTTACAATATTTTAATTTTGATTGGTCTAGGGAAAAAAGTTTATATAAGGAATGACGTTACTTTTTGGCAACTTTGCAGTGATTTTGGGTTGAAAGTGTACAGTTATAATGATTTGGATAGGTTATTTGAGAAAATCCCAAATGATATAAAATTAAATAATATAGATATTATTAAAAATCATTTCACAGAGAAAAAGCTAAAAGAAGATTGGGAAAAAATATTCCAAAACAAATAATAATTTTTTAAAATAATATTATGAATAATTCAAAATATGGTTTTCAAAAGCACTTAAGTCCAGAATTTCCCTCACAAATTATTGTTGATGTGACGGAACACTGCAATCTGGCCTGTATTCATTGCCCCCATAGTGAATTTGCAAAATCCAAGGCTTTTACTGGAGCTAATTTAGACATTGAATTGCACAAAAAACTTATTAATGAAGTTGCTACAGATGGCTTAGGTATTTGTCAGTATTTAAGATATGCACCAAACGGAGAACCTTTGCTTCATCCCCAGATAGAAGAAATGCTTGAATATGCTTGTAAAAATTCTAAGACAAGAGTCAATCTTACAACAAATGGAATGCTCTTAACAAAATTAAAAGCCAAAAAACTTCTTGATATAGGTGTAGATATCTTTGATATTAGCATTGATGCATTTACCAATGAAACTTATAAAAAAATTAGGGTTAATGGCAAGCTTGATGTAACAAGAGAAAATGTTTTAGGGCTTATTAATCTTATAAAAAAGTATAATTATAAAACGAAAGTTGTAGTGAGTTTTGTTGAGCAACCTTTAAATAAAAATGAAACTTTGGATTTTGAAAAATTCTGGAAAGACAATGGGGCGCATTATGTAGTAATTCGCAGGCTTCATTCGGCAGGTGGAGCAAAGAAAACAATAAAATCAAAAATGGATAAAGCTTTTAAAAATATTGCAAGGAAACCGTGTGTTTATCCATGGGAACGTCTTGTTTTGACACCAAAGGGTACGATTGGTTTCTGTCCTGGTGATTGGTATTATAAATCTGAAATAACTAATTTTAAAAATCACACAATTAAAGAAATATGGCAAGGAGATTTTATGAAAAAATTACGGGAGGCCCATTTAAAAAATAATTTTTCTGAATTTGTTTTTTGTGGGCAGTGTCCTGATTGGGTTCAAACAAGATGGCCAGAAGAAGGTCGGGCGTATATAAATATGATGAAAGAATTAATACCTAATGATTTGCTGGAATAAATAATGAAAAAAGTAGCAATATTGCAATCTAATTATATTCCCTGGAAAGGTGTATTTGACATGATTAATCAAGCAGATATTTTTGTCTTTTTTGAAGATACTCAATACACAAAACGAGATTGGCGTAATAGAAATTTGATAAAAACTTCCAGTGGTTTAAAATTTTTAACAGTTCCGATAAAAAAAAATTTTCAAAAAACTAAGATTTTTGAGATAAAAATTTCCAACGATGAAGAGTGGCAAAGAAATCATTATGAGTCTATAAGACATAATTATTGCAAAGCACCATTTTTTAAAGAATATCATTTTATATTAGAAAATATTTATATAAAAAATAAATGGACAAATTTATCACAACTTAATATATATTCGACTAAATTAATTGCAAACATTCTCGGAATTAAAACGGAATTTATTAATTCAATAGATTTAAAGACAACAGGTATAAAAGATGATAAAATAATTAGTATCTGTAAGCAATTAAATGCTACTCACTATTTATCAGGACCTGCAGCTAAAGCATATATTAAAGAAGATAAATTTAAAAATGCAAATATAGAACTTGAGTATATCAAATATGAATATCCAGAATATAATCAGTTGTACGGCGATTTTAATCATTACGTAAGCGTGTTAGATGTTATTTTTAATTGTGGCAAAGATAGTCCTAAATATATTTTTCAAAATAAATTAGAAAAATTATAAAATATGATACCATTTAATATTCCACCTTTTATCGAAAAAGGAAAACAATATATTAAAGAGGCAATAGAAAAGAATCGAAAGTTATGTGGTGATGGTCCATTCATAAAAAAATGTAATGTTTGGTTTGAAAAAAATTTTCATACACAAAAAGCCTTGCTAACAACTTCTTGTACCCATGCTTTAGAAATGGCCGCAATTTTGACTAATATTCAGTCTGGCGATGAAATTATAACTTCTTCTTATACTTTTTCATCAACAGCAAACGCTTTTATTTTAAGAGGAGCTAAAATAGTTTTTGTTGATATTAGACCAGATACGATGAATATAGATGAAACTTTGATAGAGAATGCAATTACAGATAAAACAAAAGCAATAGCTCCAGTTCATTATGCAGGTGTATCCTGTGAAATGGATAAAATAATGGAAATTGCTAAAAAATACAATCTTTATGTTATCGAAGATGCTGCTCAGGGAGTAATGTCTAAATATAAAGGGAAATTCTTGGGAACCATAGGTGATTTAGGCTGTTATAGTTTTCATGAGAGTAAAAATTATGCCATGGGCGAAGGTGGCGCTATATTAATTCAAAATAAAGATTTTATTGAAAGAGCTGAAATTATTAGAGACGCAGGAACAAGCAAAAGTAAATTTTTAAGAGGCGAAATTAATCAATATGCATGGGTAGATATAGGGAGCTCATATTTACCAAGCGAACTAAACGCTGCGTATTTATATGCACAGCTAGAAAAAGCAGACAAAATTAATCAAAACCGTGTAGATATTTGGAATATTTATTATAACGGATTAAAGTATTTACAAGAAAAAGAATTAATTGAGTTACCATATATTCCAAAAGAATGCGAGCATAATGCTCATATGTTTTATATAAAATGTAAAAATATAGAGGAAAGAACAGAATTAATTAATTATCTTAAAGGAAATGATATTTATGCAGTTTTCCATTATATTCCTCTTCATAGTTCTGTCGCGGGATTAAAATATGGAAGATTTCACGGAACAGACAATTACACAACAAAGGAGAGCGAAAGGATTCTAAGATTACCATTATATTATAAATTGAATCAAAGTTATGTTCAATGTGTAATAGATAAAATTAATAAATTTTATTTAAAATATTAATTTATTAAGAAAGCAAAAGTTGAAGCATTAAAGCGTTTCGACTGGCATTGTGATTTTCAGAAAATGTTTTTTGAGCGTTTTTAATAAGCTCTTCAGCTAATTTTCTATCAGTTAGCAATTTTTTAATTGCTATTTTTAATTTTTCTATATTTTCTTCATCAACAATTATGGCGAAATTATTTTTTTCTGCATATTTTACTAGGTAGCTTGATTTTGGAGCGTGAATTAATATTGGTTTTCCAGAAACAAGATAGTCAGCTAGCTTTCCAGGAGTCGCAGTATCAATAATTTTTTGGCTTTTGGTGTGCCAAGAAAGTGGCAAAAATAGAATATCAGCTTGAGTTTGAATTTCTGGCATTTTTTGTGGAGGGGCTATCAATATTTTGATTTTTTCATTTTCTGTAATTCCAATTTTTTTTAGATAATCTTTTGGGTCTGGACAATAAATTTTTAAATTTATATCAATATCTTTTAATTCTTCTATGGCTTTAATAAGATTTTTTAGACTTTTGGTTTGAGGCCAATAAATAGTTCCTGTAAAGAGAATGGTATAAGGTGGCTTAGGATTATAATCCTTTTGGAGATTAAGATATGGTTCATAAAACGTTGAATTATGAATTATAGTTATTTTTTTTCTTATCTTTTCGCCATATGTTTGGGCATAATAGTTCAAGGTTATTTCATTGGTAACAATTATTTTTTCTGCATTTTTAAGTATTTTTGATTCAAAAATATTAGCTAAAAATGTTGCAGGAAAAACTGAATAAAAATTGTTCCTATAAATATCAAAAAGGAATATATAGTAAGGTTTTTTTTTAATTTTGTATAGAAGATAGGTGGAAATTAATGCTGGTCCATAATCAGAAAAACCGATCATTGTTTCTATTTTTTCTTCTTTAATAGTCTGGATTCCAGTTTTTATTATCATAATAATTTGAGAAAACATAATAAAAGTTCCGCCAAGGGCTCCTAAAATCCAAAGGCGCTTTACTAAATGTTTCAATTTGTTTAGAATTAAACGAGATGGACGTTCTTTTATTATTTCTGGACGATCTTTTAAAGAACCAGAAAAAGAAAGGTTATCATAAAAAATATATTTTCCTTGAAGCCAATTACCTTTTTGCGCTGATATATTATCAATATTATAATAACTTGTTAAAAGGCAATAAGAAGATGAAGGAAAATCTCTAAAAAGATTGTATATATTTTGCGGTGCTCCTCGCATAGAGGGAGGGGCATAGGAAGAAACAATTAATGTTTTTTTAGAATTAATCATTTATGGAAAAGAAAAAATTAGTTTTTATATGGAATAATTTTTTAATTGGTGGAACAGAGAGAATATTGTTAGATTTATTAAAAGATTCAGACAAGAATAAATTTGATATAAGCATTATAGCGATTTTGGGATCTGGCTTGATGGAAAAAGAGTTTAATGTATTAGGGTTTCCGATATTTTTTGCTGGTTCTAAAAAATACCCTTCATCATTTTTTTTAAAAATAATATGGATTCTAATTATTCCTTTTGTTCTTTTAAGAGTAATCTTTTTATTAAGAAAAATCAATCCCGATATTATTATTACGTCTTTATATCAATCTGACATTTTAGGTTATTTAGCAAACATCGGTTTGAATAAAAGAATGATTTCTATCCAGCATGATGTGGTTAAAAAAACCTCAGTTATTAGATGGTTGAAGATAAAGGCTTTTAAAAAAGCAGATAAAATTATAGCTATCTCAAATGATGTTAAGCAGTTTTTAATAGAGCATTTTAAAGTTTCTTCTTCTAAGATAGAAGTAGTTTATAATGGTGTAGATTTTGATAAATTTTTATCTTATCAAAAATCAGATGATCAGTGGAAACCAGTTTTTGGTATTATTGCTCGTTTAGATAAAATAAAAGGTCACATTTATATTTTAGAAGCTTTACGAAAACTAAAGAAAGAAGGAATTAAATTGCCAGAATTTATCTTTGTAGGAGATGGTGTTGAAAGAGAGAATCTAGAGAATTTTATTAAAGAAAATAATTTATCTAATGTAAGATTTGTTGGAGAAACGTTAGATATCGGGCAGTATTTAAAGCAAATAGATGTTTTTGTTTTTCCTTCTTTGTCAGAAGGTTTAGGTATTGCAATTCTTGAAGCTCTTGTTGCTAAAAAACTAATTATTGCATCAAGTGTTGGGGGGATTAAAGAATTAGTTAAAGATGGAGAAACAGGTATTTTAGTAAAGCCGGCTGATATTAATGATTTATATAAAGCTATAAAATGGGTATTAGAAAATAAAGAGGATGCAATCAAGCTCAGGGAGAAATCATTTGAATGGATTAATAAAAATAGATATCTTTTTGACATTAGAGAAGTCTCTAAAAAATACAGCGAATATTTATGTTTATAGATAAAGAAAATAATTCTGTTCTTAATAATATTTCTTTTACTTTCGGTACAAAAGTTGTGGTTTTGTTTTTTAGTCTTTTAGTTGGTATTGTTGTTGCTCGTACTTTAGGCCCTGCTGGAAAAGGTCTTTTGGCAGTTATTGCAATGGTAGGAATGACAGCCGTTAATTTTGGAAACTTAGGAATAAAGAAGTTTAATACTTATGCGGTTTCTAATAAAAGCATTGAAAAAAAGAACATTATTGGCAATTCTTTTTGGGCAGGGTTAATTCTCGGGTTAATCGGTTTTGTTGTTATTTCAGTGTTAGCATTACATTTCCCCGTGTTTTTTAGAAATATTCCAAGAAGCTATTTGCTTCTTTATTTAATATCTTTGCCTTTTCTTTTTTGGTCGAATTTTTTTAGTGGTATTTTAACTGGAGAACAAAAGTTTAGAAAGCTCAATATTTTTTCTATAATTACTCAGGCAATAAATTTGATAGGAGTAATTTTATTATTATTAGTTTTTAAATTAGATGTTTTTTATGTTCTTATTTGGTATGCGTTAATAAATATTATTAGTGCTTTATTACCAATGGGATTTGTTTTTTTAAAGAATGGTGTATTTTTAGGTTTAAACTTAAAGGTTTTAAAAACAACTTTAAATTATGGAATTAAAATATGTTTAACAGGTATTTTTGCTCTTTTGATTTTGAGAATAGATTTGTATATGGTTAATTTTTTTAAAGGAATGGCTGAGTCTGGGCTGTATTCTTTAGCTTCTACTTTTGGTGATATTTTCTTTATTTTGCCTTTTTCAATTGTGACAGTAATGTTTCCAAAAATTAATGCTGAGAATAGATCAAAAAAAGAATCTGTTGCTAAATATTCTCGACTTTCATTATTGTCGGTTTTAATAATGGCTGTTGGTGTTTTGCTATTTATTAGATTATTTATTGGATTATTATATGGTCAGGAGTTTTTGCCATCAGTACAACCAATCCTTTTGCTTTTACCAGGTTTAATTGCCTTATCAACGAGTACTGTTTTAGGCCAGTATTTTTTAAGCACAGGTTATCCTTTTAAACTTACTATTTGTTGGTTTTTGGCTACAATTCTTAATATTGTTTTGAATTTTCTTTATATTCCTCAATATGGAATGATAGCAGCAGCCATATCTTCTACAATTACTTATCTTTTAATTTTTGGTTTTCATTATTATTTCTTTTATAAAGAGACGAAAATGGGCTTTTATGATGTTTTTGTGCCTAGAAAAGATGAAATTAAAAGTATTTTAGAGAGAATATATGGATTTTTAAGGAAAAATATTAAAAATAGTGTATAATATATAAAAATATAAATAAAAACATGAAATCTCTTTATTATATCTTTGTTAGTTTTCGGCCTAAAAAATTGATTAAAAATATCTTTGTTTTTATTCCTTTGTTATTTACTGGGTTGATTTTTGATTATCAATTATTTTTAAGAGCTGGAGAAGTGTTTTTATTGTTTAGTTTGTTTACAGGAGTAGCTTATCTTTTTAATGATATTTTGGATCAAGAAGAGGATAAAAAACATCCAGAAAAATCTAAGAGGCCAATTGCTTCTGGAAAATTAAATACAAGCGTGGCTTTATTTGTTAATTTGGTTTTAATAATTCTAGGTTTGTGGTTGAGTTTAGAGATTAGTTTGAGGTTTGCAGTAATTTCAGTAATATACCTTATGCTTAATATGGTTTATACACTTTGGTTAGAACATGTAAAATATGTTTGTTCTTTTTGTGCTGGAATGAGCTATGTTTTAAGAATTTTAGCTGGTGGAGTAATAATTAATTTAACTTTCAATATTTGGTATTTTGCTTTTGGCTTTGTTTTTGGTCTGATTCATTCTTTTTATAAAAACAATTTTTCAGATGAAGGGATAAAGCCTCATGTTTTAAGTAATGAATTTAAAGAATAATTTTTTTAATTTGAAAAATTTCCTTATAAAATTTTTTTCTACTTCTTTTGGTTTAGGATATATTCCATTTATTCCAGGAATAATTGGAGTTATTTTTGGAACATTAGTGGCTTATTTAATCCATCCTTTAATTTTTTGGCAGAAAGGGTTGATTACTTTAGCTCTTATTATGATAG
>Ga0334898_1002687_pt1 | contig 15811 bp, 11 predicted proteins | sample GraSluR3_MG_10_FD_207228 | JGI IMG/M metagenome (GOLD analysis project Ga0334898, IMG submission 207228) | Sludge microbial communities from methane-producing bioreactor in Wageningen University, Netherlands - Granular Sludge_3_08-R3 | ecosystem: Engineered > Bioreactor > Anaerobic >... | reverse complement strand
CTTATAATTTGTCATAAATGCAAATTATTTAGAATTTATATGAACAGCATATACCAAAATTAGAAATTTACTGAACGCAAATAGTTTGAAACAAAACTAAATTTAAGAAAAATAAAGTATGCAGTAAAGCCAAATACAAAATTATTCTGCGTTTACGTATACTTACGATGGAATTGTTAAAAACTTAGATGAAAATGTTAAGTACTTTGTAGGTAAACGTTAGTGTTTATGGGTAAAAATAAATTTCTTTGCATTGCAAATAAACCATTCACGCTTGACAGCAATGTTAAAACGCCCAGGATTTGATAATAATAGGTTGAAACGCGTTCACAGAAAAGCACTACTGTTCAACACCCTAGAGCTTGAAGCAATAAATATATACTGCAAAAAGTATAAAATTAAAAACCGTTCAAAGTTTTTGCGCGAAGCAATTATTACTAAAGTGCTTCAACAGTTTGAACAAGATCATCCTAAACTATTCTAAAACAAGGGCAAGAGCCTTTTTGCATTTTAACAAGCTATCTTTTTGTTATAGATATTCACCACATTTTTTGCCAAGTAGTTTAATGGCAATTATCGGTGCATATTTTGTTTCAGGTTATAGCCAAAAAATTGTAGGAATAATTTGGTATAATTGGTAGTTTTGCCATCGTAATGTAATGGTTAATAATACATGAACTGTAAAAAAGAATCAAACGCTAATAGCTGCAATTGCACCTATCCTTGCTCACGAAAGGGAGTTTGCTGCGACTGCATAGCATACCATCGAAGTTTAGGACAGCTACCCGCATGCTATTTTCCCAACGACATTGAAAGTGACTACGATAGATCTGTTGAAAATTTCATTAAAATATTCAACCAACGCGGTAACTATTTAAGATGAGGTAACGCAACGCAAAACTCGTTAATTATTACTATGGCTAAAAAAATATTTCAGCAAAAGCATATACTTCTACTTTCAGCAATTGTGATTATTGCTTTTCTTAGCGTTTCGTTTCTGAAACATGGCACTGCCGGTTGTACAAACAGGGTAGTTTCCATTTTTTCTGACGATTCAACACGAATTCAAAACCCGGTCTATCAGGTTCCCATACCCGTTAATATCGATTTTGCTGGTGAGGCCGTACCCCTTAATCTCTTTGATGTTCGCGAAAGCCTCGACAGAGAGCTACAGGTAAATACCTACTGGCACTCACAAACTGTACTTCTGCTTAAAAGGGCTAATCGATACTTCCCGGTTATTGAACCTATTCTCAATGAAATGGGTGTACCAGATGATTTTAAGTATTTGGCCGTTGCCGAAAGCGCGCTAACCCAAGCAGTATCGCCATCGCAAGCAGTTGGCTTTTGGCAAATACTCGAAGGCACAGGCAAAGAACTTGGTCTTGAAATTAACGATGAGGTTGATGAACGGTATCACATCGAGAAATCAACCTATGCTGCATGCAAATTTCTTTTAAAAAGCTACAAAAAATACGGAAATTGGACAATGGCTGCCGCCTCGTACAACTTTGGTCGTAATGGCATTCAACGCCAAATGGAGCGCCAAGATAATACTAACTATTACGACATGGTTCTGGGTGAGGAAACTGGGAGATATGTTTATAGGATAATTGCCTTTAAGGCAATTTTTGAAAATCCGCAGCAATATGGTTTTCACCTAAAAACAAACGAGCTTTACCCACCAATTAGGTTCTTTGAAGTTGAAGTTGATTCCACTGTAGTTAGCTTTGCACAGTTTGCTAAAACTTACAGCACAAGCTACAAAATGCTAAAACTGCTTAACCCTTGGCTACGGGAGAGCTATTTAACAAATAAAGAGATGAAAAAGTATACTATTAAAATTCCAAATCCCGAGTTTAGGGAAAATGCTTACGATAATTAGACAAACCATTTTGTTGAACTTTTACTATCAAGTTACGTTCACCCTCTAAGTTAAATATCTATTCAAAAAAAGATGAACCATCAAAAAGGTGAAGCCCTTGAAATTGAGGTAATGGGTGCAAGGGTGCATAACCTTAAAAATATTGACGTTACTATCCCTCGTAATAAGCTTACCGTTATAACTGGTTTAAGCGGTAGCGGAAAATCGTCACTTGCATTCGATACAATATACGCCGAAGGCCAACGAAGATACATCGAAACGCTCTCGGCGTATGCTAGGCAATTTCTTGGGGCAATGGAACGTCCCGATGTAGATAAAATTACCGGGTTAAGCCCTGTTATATCCATTGAGCAAAAAACAACCAACCGAAACCCCCGATCAACGGTTGGTACCGTAACTGAAATTTACGATTTTCTGAGGCTTCTCTATGCTAGGGCATCAATAGCATACTCATCGGAAACTGGCGAAGAAATGGTACGCTACACCGATGAGCAAATAATTAAGCTAATTGGTTCATCATTCAGCAATAAGCGAATCGCAATTTTAGCCCCCATTGTTAAGGGACGAAAAGGGCATTACCGAGAACTTTTTGAGCAGCTCCGAAAGAAAGGATTCCTATACGCACGTATAAACCAACAGATTGAGGAGCTAAAACCTGCTATGAAACTCGACAGGTACAAAACACACACCATTGAACTGCTTGTTGATAAGCTTAAAGTTGATACAACTGATAGCAAACGCCTCAGCTCATCAGTAGCTACAGCCATGAAACATGGCAAAGGAACCATAATTGTACTCGACGTTGATAGCAATAGCACCCGCTTTTACAGCCGAAGCCTAATGTGCCCCACTACTGGTATTGCATACGACGAACCAGCCCCTCACTCCTTCTCTTTCAACTCGCCAAAAGGTGCATGCCCGCGCTGTAACGGATTAGGAACAGTTGCCGAAGCCGATATAAAAAGGATTATTCCCGATCCTAAGCTGAGCATAAAAAAGGGAGGTATACAGCCACTTGGCCCATACAAAAGCACATTAATATTCTGGCAGTTAGAGGCAATTGCCTCTAAATATGGGTTTTCTCTTAGCGATCCAATTGAACAAATACCCGACGAAGCGCTTAATGTTATTCTTTACGGATCAGAAGAGCAGTTTACCCTCCGAAATACTGACATTGGGGTTAGGGCAAATTATTTCTTAAGCTTCGAAGGGGTAATTAGCTTCATTCACAATTTCCATAAAAACGACGAGCTAAACGGACGAGGTCCAAAATGGGCACAACAGTTTATTCGCCATGTTAGCTGCCCAAAATGCAATGGAACCCGTTTAAAAGAAGAAACCAGCTGGTTTAAAATTGATGATAAGAATATCTCCGATGTTTCTGGAATGGACATCGATGACCTTTCTATTTGGCTAAAAAAGTTGGAGGATAGGCTTACATCGAAGCAAAGAGCAATTGCAACCGAAATTCTGAAAGAGATTAGAGAGCGGGTTGGCTTTTTACAAGATGTTGGGTTGGGTTATCTATCGCTCAACCGAAGCGCAGCATCGCTATCGGGTGGCGAAAGCCAACGTATAAGGCTTGCTACGCAAATTGGATCAAAGCTCGTAAATGTCCTCTATATCCTCGATGAGCCAAGTATTGGGCTCCACCAACGCGATAATATCAGGCTTATTGAGTCGTTGCAGAACCTTCGCGACTCGGGCAATTCTGTTATAGTTGTTGAGCATGATGAGGAGATGATTCTCTCGGCTGATTATGTGGTAGATATGGGCCCACATGCGGGCAGGTTGGGTGGTAAAATTGTAGCCCAAGGTTCACCAAAGGATGTAATGGCATCTGAGTCGCTCACAGCAAAATACCTAAACCATAGCCTCGAAATTCCCATTCCACAAAAATACCGAGAAGGAAATGGCAACTGCATAACCATTAGTAATGCCACAGGAAATAACCTAAAAAATGTTAGCGTTAGCTTTCCGCTTGGTAAGTTTATTTGCGTAACTGGGGTTTCGGGAAGCGGAAAATCTTCATTAATAAACGAAACGCTGCAACCTGTGCTAAGCCAAAAGTTGTACAGGTCGATGGATCAACCTCTACCTTACAAAAAAATTGAAGGACTTGAGCATATCGATAAGGTTGTTGAGGTAAGCCAAGCGCCAATTGGGCGCACTCCCCGGTCCAATCCTGCAACCTATACGGGTGTATTTACCGATATACGAAAGCTGTTCGAGCTAACCCCCGAAGCAAAAATTAGAGGGTATAAAGCAGGTCGCTTCTCTTTTAACGTAAAAGGCGGTCGTTGTGAAGTGTGCAAAGGAGCAGGAGTACAAACAATAGAGATGAATTTTCTGCCTGACATTTACGTAACCTGTAAAGGGTGTAACGGTAAGCGATATAACAGGGAAACGCTAGAGGTTAAATACAAAGGAAAATCCATTAGCGATGTGCTTAACCTTACAATTAACCAAGCTGTTGAGTTTTTTAGAAACATACCGAACATCTATCAAAAAACAAAAACCCTTCAGGATGTAGGGTTGGGCTACCTTACCCTTGGGCAGCAGTCAACTACCCTTTCGGGCGGCGAGAGCCAACGGGTGAAGCTGGCCAGCGAACTGGCCAAACGCGATACCGGAAAAACTCTTTACATTTTAGATGAGCCAACCACAGGGCTACACTTTGAAGATGTTAAGGTACTACTCGATGTTCTCAATATACTGGTTGACAGGGGAAATACTGTAATTGTTATTGAGCACAACATGGATGTGGTTAAAGTTGCCGACCACATAATTGATCTAGGCCCTGAAGGTGGACAGAACGGAGGAAAAATTATTAGTCAAGGAACCCCCGAAGAGATAATGCTAAGCAAAAAAGGATACACTTCGGAGTATCTGCATAGGCACATTGTACGCAATGGTTCAAAAGTAAAGGGTTAACAATGTGTTAACCCCTTTTTAATCCTATCTCTATACATGCAATTAGCTTACTGCGAGAAGAAGAAGTTATTTAGCTCATATATATCCTCAGTCGTAAAATCGAGCGTTCCATCAAAGAATTCTTCAACTGCCTTCAGCAACTCTTCGAATGCAATATAACCATCTCCATCGCTATCGAAACGCTTAAATTTATTAGGAATTTCTCCTGGAGTAAAAGCAATACTTCTGGTCCAAATTGGCTTAACCGGCATTACCTGTGCTTCCTCACGACGAACCGCAGTTGGTTTCTCGAACATTTGCGCAAGAACCTCAGGAGTTAGCTGTACACCTTTATCGTCAACAATAGAACCCGCTGGCGTACTTGATTCTTCGTCCATAAAATCGGGTATTCCATCTCCATCCATATCAAATGGGCAGCCAACTGTATCAACCTCAACGCCAACAGGCGTATCGGGACATTCATCCCATATATCGAATATGCCATCCATATCCTGATCGGCAAACATCACGTCATAATCAACATCCTCAAGTTCGGCAAACAGCATATCAATCTTCATCATTTCAGGATCGGAGAACAGGTCGAAGCTAAACGAGAAATTGGTAAACATAAACATATCGTTTAGCCCATTATCTTTTAGCCCGTATTTTTCGGCTGCTTTACTGTTGTAGTTATCGAGCATATCGGTTAGCGTATAGTGCAACGCGGTTGCTACACGAACGTTAACCCTATAAGATAGGAAAAAGTCGAAACCTATTTCAACGGGAAAAGCCACGGTTGTTTGCGAAAACTTACCAAGCCCATGATAATCGGCCTTGGTTAAATCGGTTTCATAGTCCTTATCGAAATTTACAATAGTTGCTAACGAAGGGTCTGGAGCCGATTCGGGTAGGGTTCGCATTGTACCATCAGTCCAAAAATAGTAGTAATCATTTCCGCCGCTATTCCTAATGTTTCCTTTGGGGGTAAAAGGTAAAGGCGATATGCCTGCAGCAATAAAAGGCTTAAACCTTCTAGTTTTACCAAGCCAATGCCCAAACCCATATTCAACGGTAATCCCAAACTGAAAAAACTCAGTTCGAAATGATGAATTATGGTAAATGGGGTTTAGATCATCATCTAATGTAAGAAATGCTAGGTCGGACTGCATTGTTCGAGAAATTGCATCGTCGTGTCCCTGCGTATTTCCATACATTAAGTATAAGTTAAGCTTATAGTTGTTATTCTTGCCAAAAAAAGTTGAAACGTTAAGCTTGTAGCCCATATTTCCGAGCAATGGGTTAATACCGGGGTAACGAATATCGCCAAGGTAGTGAATAACACCTGAACCCAATGAGATTACTGGCTTATAAACAGGATTTTCAACCTCTACCTCTTTGGTCAACAGCTGCTCGTAGTAATCCTCATCATCCTCTTGAGTAAAGGCAACAGATGTTGAAAGTAAGAGTAAAACCATACTTCCAAAAATCCAGCTAAATACTTTTCGTGCAATTGTCATTTGTAAATTGCTATTAGTTTTTAAGCACTACTTGTACCACTGTTGATTGGTAATCATTAACGCTTCTTGAACGGTTATACGAGTTCCATTGTTATAGGCTGCAACAAATGCATCATCAATGGGTGTTGTGCTCCAAATTTCATTTCTCCTATTGCGAGCCATTTTGTACTCGTAAAATGATCCTATGGAGTACTTGTACCATCCCTCGTGTCTTTCTGTTCTAACATCTTCGGTAATACTCAACCTCTTAAAGTAGCGCTTAATATCAACGGGTTTATGCCCAGCCGCTATTTGCACTCGATAATAAACTCCTTCCTCGGGTTCAAGCTGGTACGATAAGTCAAGTTCGATAGGCTTACCACCTGTAATGGGCTTATCTTCAATTTTTTTGTAAGCAATGGGAATCTCTTTTCCTCCGTCATCACCCGAATAAGTTGTACTCATGGGTTGTCCATCTTGCAAACTAACAGGTGAAATTTGGGTTGTAGGTATTGATGATAGTATACTTTCTAAATACTTGGGATCGAGGTTTGTTAGATCAATATCTTTTTGAACGATATCGATAACCTGTGTTGCCTCATTAAGTATGAAGGAGAATGTGCCCTTTAACGGCAACTCTGTATCGGTTTGAGCATCGTTTGGAAGTAGCCTGTAGTTAACAACAAATCGTTGTTCGGGTGGCATATTCATCCATAAGAACTTGGCTTTCTGGTCCTTAAATGTGAATATGGCATCACGAGTATCAAGCGGTTCAGCAGTATAACCTTCGGGAATTTCCTCTTCAATTTTTGCAAATTTATCGGCAGGCCCACGGCTTACCAATAAATTAACAGTCATATCGTTACCCTCGCCACTAAACACTGGTGATTGCCTTACGCAACGTACATTGCTAGCGCGTAACGATACGGGTGCTTGAACAGGAATCATTTGCTGGAATTCGGAGATATCAACAATTAAGCTCGGATCGATACGGGTTGAAGGTACAATGGAAACTTGCTTTGATGAGGTGGAAACCGATTTGCGCTCGTTACCATCGATATAGGAGAAAAGCCCATCGATGGTAAAGTTGCCTTTAAGTCGTTCGTCTACTTTTACTCTATATGAGATTTTCATCTCATTATCTTGCGGCAATCGCAACCAAATAAACTTCACCTTTTGTTCTTCGAAAACAAAGCTGGCATTGGGGTTATCAACTACTTGTGCTGTTAACCCACGGGGTAGCTCCTGCTGAAAACGGGCAAAACTCTCAAGCCCACTTTTCTGAAGAACTACTTCAATATCAAATTCCGATCCTGCATTCACCTCTTGCGGAACACGCATTTCAAGGGAAACATCGCTACCTGAAAATAGGTTAACAAGCAGCACCCCAAGCATATTCACTAAGAGTATAAAATACTTTATCATAATAGTTGCTCTAGGTTAGGTGTAATATGGCAACAAAATACTATTCGTTTACAATATTAGTAAATAAAACCAATAGAATCTAAAGAAACCGCTGTAAATATTGCTGTTTGTTGATTATTTTTAAAAATTGTTAACAACTTTAAACCTAAAAATAAAACCTACTATTTGGGTTTTAAGCAAACCCGCTTCAACCATTAAACATTTGTAAGTGTTCTACTTATACGAGAATGTACTCCCTCCTAAAAACTCTCGTAAAATGGATGTTTGGGGTATTTCCTCGTCGGGGATTCTGGCAAAAAAACTTAAGAATTTAATTAGCCTTTTTGCCTCACCATATTCGGGTACATTCATGGGTACGTCCCTAATAATTTGCTCGGCATAGGTGCGCAGAACACCAAATTCGTATAAAAGTGCTGAATTAAACATTACATCGGCCTTTTCTTGGTATGGGAAAATATTGAGGTCTTCGCCTCTTCTAACGCTATCCCATCGCGATATGGTATCGAGTGCACTATAGCCTCTGTACCTAAAATCTCTAATAATCCTCCTTATCAACCTATTGTCGGTAGTTGGGATTCGATTTGTTCCATCGATAGACAATGAGGTTAAGGCTGAAATATAAATCTGAAACTTCCTTTTTGCCTCAATTAATGGCGTTAGCTCTGGGTTCAATGCATGTATGCCTTCTATTATAATTATTCCATTCTCCTCAATTCTGAGCTTTGATCCATCGAAAAACCTTTTGCCTGTTTCGAATGAGAATTTGGGAAGTTCCACCTCATCGCCTTTAAGCAGCTGCACTAAATTCTGATTAAAGTAGTCGATATCTAAAGCGCCCAATGCCTCAAAATCGTACTCCCCATGCTCGTCGAGAGGTGTTTTCTCCCTATCGACAAAGTAGTTGTCGAGCGAAATGGTATGCGGTTTTAACCCAAGCACTTTTAGCTGTATTGCCAAGCGCTTGGCAAAGGTTGTTTTGCCCGATGATGATGGGCCTGAGATTAGCACAATTCGAACATCCTTTTTACGGCTAATAATCTGATCGGCTATTTGAATTACCTTACGCTCATGCAACGCCTCTGAAATTTTTATTAGCTCACTTGTTCTTCCCTCATGAATTTGCTTATTGATAGCAGCAACATTGCTCACGCCAATAATTTCAACCCACTCCTTATACTCCTGAAAAATATCGAACATCTTGTTTTGTAGCACAATTTCTTCGAGTTCAGTGGGATTGCTACGTTTAGGCACCATTAACAGCATACCCTTGTAGTATTTAACCAAATCGAAAACCTTTAAGAAACCCGTAGATGGAACAAGGCATCCAAAAAAGTAATCGGCAATTCCGTTAATATAGTAAACTGAGGTATATAAAGTTGAGCGAGTTTTAAAGAGGCTTGCCTTTTCGGTATGTCCAATGTCGTTGAAAAGCTTAACCACATCATCGGTTAATACCTTATCGCGCCTAATGGGAATATTCTGCTCAATAATCTCGCGCATTTTATCTCCTATTGAGAATATCAAAGGCAATTCCAATGGCGTATCAATGCCGTTTATTTCGCAGTAAAATCCTTTGGAAACGGAGTGCTCAATGCTAACCCTACCTCCAGGGACAATTTCGCCAACTGCCTTTTGCAGCACAAAAAACAGGCTGCGCTGGTACATTCGCATTCCTGCCGGATGGGTTATGTCGATAAAAAGGATGCTTTTGGGAGTATAAACTTCGTAATCGAGCTCCTTGAGCTCGTTATTCACCATGGCGCCGAGAATGGGATTTTTAAGCGAAACCCCAAATTCCTTAGCAACTTCTAAAAGGTTTAAACCAGGCCTAAGCCTTTTACGCGAACTGGTGTTAATACAAATTACCTCAACCTCTTTTCTCATCTTGAACATTCAAAATTTTTATTTACAATCTAATAGGCAAACACACTTTTAAACCGCCAACAATAATTAATATGGACACTTGCAACTCACAGAGTATGCGAATATAAATATAAGATTAAAATTATCATAATAAACAACACAAAACAGCTACTGATACAACTTCCCTTTGGCATAAAAATTGCTACGGCTGCAAATATACCTTTAATTAACTAATACCAAACTAACATGAAAAAACAGCTAATCGTTGCGCTAGCAATGCTAGCAACAGTTGCACTGGTTTCGTGCGAGAAAGATGATCCCGAAAACGAAAATGGCAACTATGTGTATGTATCTAGTCAAATTGACGAACCCACAACGTGGACAAAAGACAAAATCTATGTAATTGAGGATGGGACTTGGGTAAATGCCAACCTCACAATTGAACCCGGAACAGTAATTATGTTTAAATCGGGTGCATGGCTCGATGTTGGCGACTCAGAGTCTGTCACCTTTACTGCAAATGGCACCGCTGATGAGCCAATAAAATTTACAGCATACGCAAATTTGCCAGCGGTTGGAGCATGGCAAGGCTTATGGTTTAGCAGCTATACTCTCCCAAACTCATCAATGACCTTTTGCATTGTTGAATACGCTGGGCAGGATGATTACCCTGCAATTAGCATGGATAAAAAAATCACTTTTAACAACAACACTGTAATTAATGCAAAGAAAGTCGGGATTTATGCTCACGAGGGTTTTGTTGAGTTTAACAATAATACCATTAGCAACATTGGTACCCATGCAATTGAAACCTACTGCGATGCTTTACATACCCTAGGGATTAACAATGTAATTACTTGCAACACAGGCTATGGAATATTAGTAAGAGGTGGTAACATGGAGGCAACATCATCAACTTGGAAACCTCAAACCGTGCCCTATATAATTGAAGATGGAATTTGGGTTGACCAAACCCTAACCATTGAAGCCGGAACTGTTATTAAGTTTCAGGCTACTGGATGGATGGACTTTGGATCAAACAATAACGCAACGCTTATTGCTATAGGTACAGAAGAAAATCCCATTGTTTTCACGTCTGCCGCAGCAACACCTGCGCCAGGTGCATGGGAAGGGTTATACTTTAGCGATGCAACATCGTCAAATACTGTTCTAGAATATTGCACAGTTGAATATGCCGGAAACGGCACTGACAATGCAAATATTTACCTACTTAACGTAAGTGGAGTTACCATTGAGAACTGCACCATTCAACACTCAAGCGGATACGGTGTGTTTGTATACGAAAGTACTTGGAACAACATTAACAATACCTTTGACAATAACGAATTAGGTGATACAAATGAACGGTAAACCATCTAATTAGAAAAGAAAGCCCGATTCATAACTGAATCGGGCTTTCTTAATAATGTATAAATTACTGTACTGCAGCCAAAGCGTTTATCGATCCCCAGCCAAAATCGGAATGCCTATTTGGGTAAAATGAAGCAGACTGCTTCATCTTATCAAGCACCTGCTGGCGAGTCCACGATGGGTGCCTTGCCCAAATTAGTGCAGCAATGCCTGCGGTGGTTGCAGTTGCAACAGACGATCCGCCAACGTATGTATTGGTATTCTCAAAAAATCCAAGGCAAACTGAGGTTCTATCGGAGTTACCTGCGCGTTGCATAATAACGGTAAAATCAATCTTACTGCCCTTATGGCAAACAGCACACTCGGTATACCCAGAGCCATCGGTAATGCCTGTAACTGCAACTGTTTCGCTCATACTTGCCGGAAAAATTACTCCAGCCCAGTTAGTAAAACTGGTAGATGTTCCTCCAGCAGCTATAATAAGTTTACCCTTTGAGTAGGCATACTTAATGGCATCGCTAATATTACCTGCTGAGAAGATATGGCCAATGGACATGGAGATAACTTTTACATCGCTCCGATTGGCAAGTTGGGTTAGCGCATTGGAAACCCCTCTTTTTTCATGATAACCATCGAGAACAACATCACTGGTGGCACGGTATGCCACAAGATTACAGCCATATGCAACACCTACAGGTAGGTTGCGGTTATTACGTGGACTAGCAATAGTTGCTGCCATAAGGGTTCCGTGTCCGCATTTATCGTGAGGTCCGTCGGTACTTGTTGACCATGGCCATATTGAATTAACATATGTCCCATACTTTTGAATAAAGCGACCAGATGAATACCCATTATTGAAATTGCTACCCAAAAGTGATTGCTCTGCAGATACACCAGTATCAATCAAACCAACAGTTATTCCACTGCCCGTACTGTAGCTCCATGCCTGTGGAATGTTATGCTTTGTATATGTCCACGACTGTTGCGCATTAGGGGCAATGGTTACATAATCGGCAGTATAAACATTGGCTGGTGTGTTATTGCAACCCGAAGAACTTTTCTCAATATTCTCATGGGCAAAATACTCATAACCACTAGGCTCAACGTATCTAACATCGGGATTATACCTAAGTGCCTCAATAACATCAATGCTTGTAACATGCAAGTCGATGTAGTTAATAATCTCGCTATCGTAAACCAAAACGTCTTTTGCCGATTTTGCCTTCTCTGCCACGTCCGATTCGATGTCAACAGTAAGACTAATAATATCATTTTTAATACCTAGGCTTTTTTGTGATCTGTTCTCCGAAAAGGGTTCGCTATCGTAACCTACGGTTAAAATATTATTTCCGTTCATAACAGCACTCCAAAGCACATACGAGTCAACATCGTCCCACTTAAAGGTTCCTGTTTCCTCAATTTGCTTGTTTATTATTGAGTTAATTTCAGCAGGGGTGAGAGGCTCAACCTTTGCTAATTCAGGTGTATTAACCTGATGCTGATTATCGTCCTTTGAGCACGAAAAGGCAATGAGTACAATTGCCAAAAGAAAGATTAATTTTTTCATGTTTTGTTTAGTTTTAGGGTTTTTTGTTGAAAATATCGATACCAAATCTAAAAAAATAAACAATAACACACATCAATAAAAGTTTAAAAAATCATTAATGCACTAACAAATATTCACAAATACTATCAAGCATTTCTTATTTTTAGGGATGTATCGCTATCTTAAAACCTTTCTAAATTATATCTTACCTTAAAAAAATAGCAGAACAAACTTTAAAGGAATATAAGTTTATATTAACTTGCATAAAAACAATACTAGCTACGATGAACAGAGTAATCAAGCTAATTATTCCTCCCAATAAATGGAAGTTGCCGGTTATTATACTGCTAGGCATTTTTTTCGGTATCGGAGCGTTCACTTTTCACCTATCAAAGGCACCCTCGTACTTATCCGATAATCCTACAACCTGCATAAACTGCCACATTATGGCACCCGAATACGCAACATGGGCGCATAGCGCGCATAGGGAATATACAAACTGTAACGATTGCCATGTACCGCATAATAACGTGTTTAACCATTACTATTTTAAGGCAATGGATGGCCTTAGGCATGCCACTATTTTTACATTACGAAATGAGCCTCAGGTAATTGAAATAAAGGAAGCTGGCGCCAATGCTGTTCGTAATAATTGCATTAGGTGCCATACCCACCTAATAAACGATCCAAAAATGATGAAACCTGAGTTTACTCACAACGATTTACGTAAAGACCGAAAATGTTGGGAATGCCATCGCGAAGTACCTCATGGTAGGGTCAAAGGGTTGGCTACAACACCATACGCTATTGTGCCCCTACTTGAAAGCCCCGTGCCAAGTTGGCTAAAAAAGATAATGAACGAATAACTTTATTCAACAATAAGCAAATTCTAAAACCATATCTATATGAAACCTATTAGCGAAACCATAAAGCAAAAACCTTGGTTAGGATGGTTACTATTTTTTTCAACAATAGTAATAGTTTTCCTTTTAGGACTTCTAGCCTCAACTATTGTTGAAAGGCGTGCCGAAGCTGTTTTTGCCTACACCCCAGAGGTTGAGCATGAACAGTGGGAACCTCGACTCGAAGTGTGGGGAATGAATTTTCCTCGCCAGTACGAAACATATTTACAAACAGCCGACACCACGTTTGTAAGTAAGTATAATGGTGCCAGAAAAATTGACATGCTTGCTGAAGGTCCAGAACTTGTGGTACTTTGGGCTGGTTACCCTTTCTCAAAACAGTACAACCAAGGTCGTGGGCATATGTGGGCAGTTGAAGATATACACAACATACTGCGGACAGGAGCACCCATGTCACCATCTGAGGGCCCCATGCCAGGTACTTGTTGGACCTGCAAAAGCCCCGATGTTCCAAGGGTAATGAAGAATATTGGAATTGCTGAATTCTACTCATCTACCTTTGCTGAGCTAGGTTCTGAAATTGTAAACCCAATAGGCTGTGCCGATTGCCACGATGCAAAAACTATGGCTCTGCAAATTACCCGCCCTGGGCTAATTGAAGCATTTGAGAGACAAGGTAAAAATATTACCAATGCAACTCACCAGGAAATGCGATCGCTAGTTTGCGCCCAATGCCATGTTGAGTACTACTTTAAGGGCGAAGGAAAATACCTAACCTTTCCCTGGGATAAAGGATTTAACATGGAAAGTATGGAAGAATATTACGATGAACTGGCATTTGCCGATTGGACCCACCAGCTAAGCCGTACACCAATGATTAAGGCTCAGCACCCCGATTACGAAATTTTTCGCTTTGGAGTGCATTACGATAGAGGAGTTTCATGCGCCGATTGCCACATGCCATATAAAAGTCAAGGTGGGGTAAAATTTACTAATCACCATATACAGAGTCCACTTAACAACGTTGCCAACACCTGCGCTGTTTGCCATAGAGAGGACACTGAAAAGCTAATTCAGAACGTATACCAAAGGCAAGATGCTCTCCACGAAACCCGTGTTTTGCTCGAAGAGGCATTGGCTAAAGCGCATATAGAAGCAAAATTTGCATGGGATAAGGGAGCATCTGAAAAGCAAATGGCCAATGCGCTAAAGCTTATACGGGGTGCACAATGGCGTTGGGACTATGTTGCAGCTAGTCATGGTGCATCGTTCCATGCACCTTTCGAAAGTGCAAGAGTAATAGGACTTGGTTTAGAAAAAGCTCAGGAGGCAAGAATTGAGATAACCCGTGTTTTGGCTAGCTTAGGATATTCGGAACCTGTTCCGCTACCCGATATATCAACAAAAGCGAAGGCTCAAGAGTATATTGGACTTGACATGAAGAAGCTTAACGCCGAAAAGAAAGTTTTTCTTGACACTATCGTACCCCAATGGCTTAAGGAAGCTATGGAGAGGGAAGCCAGCTATCCAACTAAGAACATTTAGCTGTACAAAAAAGCAAACAAAACAAAAGGGCGAAGCTAACTTCGCCCTTTTTGTTACCTCAAAATATTTAAGTTGAAACTAGTAGTTATCTGCTAAAACCTCAAAATACTCAGTTGGATGCTGGCAAGCAGGACAATTCTTTAACGCCTTCTTACCTTTATGATGATAACCACACTTACGACACATCCAAACTACCTCCTCATCCTTTTCAAAAACTTTTCCTTCCTCAACGTTCTTAAGTAGTTTAAGGTAACGCTCTTCGTGCTCCTTCTCAACTTTAGCTATCATTTTAAAAGCAGTTGCTACTTTCTTAAAACCTTCCTTCTCCGCAATTTCGGCAAACTCAGGGTATAAATCGGCCCACTCCTCATGCTCGCCCATGGCAGCAGCCTTAAGGTTTTCGGCAGTGGTGCCAATAACTCCAGCAGGGTATGAGGCTGTAATTTCAACCATACCACCTTCTAAAAATTTGAAGAATACTTTAGCATGCTGCTCCTCCTGCATTGCTGTTTGCATAAATAGCTCCGCTATTTGCTCATATCCCTCCTTCTTTGCAACCTTTGCAAAGTAAGTGTACCTATTTTTTGCTTGTGACTCACCAGCAAAAGCCTTAAGTAAGTTCTTTTCGGTTTCAGTTCCTTTAATGCTCATAACGATTAATTAATTATGTTGATAATTCTCATTTCGACATAAAACTAGCTTATAAAATATTTATTGCCAACACACCAAGGGAAAACAAGTGTAAATGATAATTAGACTTAATCCGAATAAAAAAATCACAAAGGCAATATTTATGTGACTTTTTTAACCAAATGTTGTGCAATAATAACAAAATGCTCTAAGTGGCGCAATCTTTGATTGCATTTGCGCATCTTAAAAAATGTTGACCTGCGCAGCTAAACGC
>Ga0334898_1002685_pt1 | contig 15813 bp, 13 predicted proteins | sample GraSluR3_MG_10_FD_207228 | JGI IMG/M metagenome (GOLD analysis project Ga0334898, IMG submission 207228) | Sludge microbial communities from methane-producing bioreactor in Wageningen University, Netherlands - Granular Sludge_3_08-R3 | ecosystem: Engineered > Bioreactor > Anaerobic >... | reverse complement strand
TAAACAAATTTTTAAAAAACAGCTTAATTTGAAGAAAAAGATAATATTTACAACAAAATTATGTTTTTTGAATTTCTAAGAATAAGCTTGATTTAGTTAAATAATCTTATTTTAAAGAGGGAGTGAATAATCATGAAAAGAACTATTTTATTAATTATTTTTTTGTCTTTTATGAATTTATTCTTTGCTTTCGAAAATGTCATAAAAGATATAGAAAAAATGTATGATGATCTTTTACAGGTCAATGAAGAAAAAAGAAATTATTCTATTAAAAATTTTATTTCAAAAAATAATTTATTTTTAAACGAATATGCTGAATGTCAAGATATTTATTGGAAAATAATAAGTAGTTATAGCAATATAGCTTACTTGAAATTAGCTAATCCTTTAGAAATATTGAATGAAGCAAAAAAAATATCTGAAAAAGCTGTTGAGATGTTTCCAAATAGCGGAAAAAGCTATTTTTGGTTAGGGACTTTGATAGGTCAAATCGGTCAAGAAAAAGGAGTTATTAGTAGTTTGTTCAGTATTAAACCTATGAGAGATTATCTTGAAAAAGCGATTGAACTTGAACCTCATTATGCTCCAACATATGATATATTGTCTAAATTATATATGCAAGCTCCTAGAAGACCTATCAGCATAGGTAATAAAAATACGGCTTTAAAATATCGTTTGAAATCTGTAGAATTAGATTATGAAAATAATGAATATAGATGGAATTTATATGAAATATATATTGATTTAAAAAAATTTTCTGAAGCATCAGAACAACTAAATATAATTATAGAAAACACGAAATATTCTATTGACGAAAAAGATTTATTAATTTATGAGAAGGCTATAAAAAAATTGAATAAATGATTTTTAGCTATAATTATTAAATATAATCATTATTATTTGTGAGGTGAGATATTATATCTTTTTCTGATTTTATAAAAGAATGTAATGTTAGTGACAAAGTGAAAATAAGTCATGTAATTTGTTCAACCAACGATGGAATTATTGCACAATATGTTAATTCTCCATATGAAATGAATTCATTGAAATTACTTTTTTCAATGACAAAATCTTTAACATCTCTTGCGATAGGAATAGCTATTGATTTAGGTTATCTGCATATTGATGATAAAATTACTAAGTTTTTCAATGAAGAATCTCCTTTAAATGCACATCAAAATCTTGAAAAAATCTCAATTAGACATTTGCTTACAATGTCAAGCGGAATTCATGACAACACATATTCTGAACTATTTGATAAAAACAATTGGGTTGATGCCTTTTTATCTCAAGAGTTTCAACACGAGCCAGGAACTTTTTACAGATATAGCACTCATGGTTCGCATATGCTTTCGGCCATTATTACTAAATCAACTTCCCTTTCCCTTGAAGATTTTTTAAACAAATATCTTTTTTATCCAATGGAGATTTATGAAGCTCAGTGGGAATTATCTCCTGAAAAATTAATCGCTGGAGGAATGGGATTAAGTTTATATCCATATTCGCTTGTAAAAATATCACAATTATTACTAAATTACGGTGTTTTTAATGGCAAACAATTAATCTCGAAAGAATATTTAGAAATGGCAACAACTCAACAAATCGTTAAACAAGATGAAGTTGAAGATAAAAATAATATTTTTTCCGGAACAGGGTATGGTTTTCAAATTCACATATGTAAAGATAATCACTACCGTTTTGATGGTGCGTTTGGACAGCTTTGCTTAATTTGTCCAAGTAAAAATATTAGTGTGATTATTTTTTCTCAATATTCAAAAATTGAAAATTTGCTTTCTCTAATTTATAAACATTTATTAAGTGGAAAATATATTTTCAATAGTTATAATGAACAAAAAGCTTATAGAGTTAATGAAAATATGTTTGAATGTAACATTCCTTTGGAAACATATAATTTGTATAAGAATGATTTAAAAATTAAAAGCATAAAATTTGCTAAAATATTCAATGAATATCACGTTTTATTTAATCATGAGAATTATTGCAATACAATAAATTTTTCATCTAAACAAGCTACTTCAGGAAGAATAAAATTTATAAAAGATTTACAAAATCATATTCAAAAATATGTCTGTTATACTACATTTGATAAGAAATCCTTAAATCTAGAATTATTTTTGATTGAAACCCCATATATTGTAATATACAAGTTTTATTTTTTAAAAAACAAGATTAAAATTGAGTTTTCTATCAATGTAAGTTTTACTATAAAAAATGAAATTATTGAAGGTTTTCTACAACCAAGATAGAATAAAGCCTATTTTTTATTAAATTATTGGTATATAAAGTTTGATTATAGTTCCTTTTGCTATAATGCTTTTTACTGAAACAGTACCCTCGTGAGCTTCTAAAATACTTTTTACAATTGAAAGCCCTAATCCAGTTCCACCAAATTTTTTAGATCTTGATTTTTCGCTCCTATAAAAAACATCAAAAATAAATGGAATATCTTCTTTACTTATTCCTATTCCTTGATCTTCTACACCAATTACACAATAATTTTCGTTTTCTTCAGTAAATATTTTTAATTCCTTTTTTTTATCACTGTATTTTATTGAATTTATTACTAAATTTAAAACCGCTTGTTCTATTCTAAAAGAATCAACTGAAACTATTTTTTTTATTTTTTTTATTTCGTAAATATATTTAAATTCGTAAGTTTGAAAAATTGATTTTAAATTTATAATAATATTATTTACTAATTCGTCAAAATATACTTCTTTTTTTTCTATTTTAAATCTACTATCAGAAAAATTTGAATGATTAAATAAATCGTTAGCTAATTTCTCTATTTCAAATGTTTTAGATAGTATACTTTTCAAATATTCTTCTCTTTTTTCATTAGTTTTTACAATGTTATCTAACAATCCTTCTGTTAAAGCTCTTATAGAGGTTATAGGTGTTTTTAAGTCATGAGTTAAATAATTTATAATGGTTTTTCTATTCTCTTCTAAAATGATATTATTTTCAATTGAATCTTTTAAAGTTTCTCGCGTTCTTTCTAGTTCATAAAAACATTCTGAAAAAATGTTATCATTAAAATTATAATTGATAGATTCTTTTAATTGAAAACTGGAAATTTTTTTCATTTCTAATTTTAGTAAATCAACAGTTTTTTTTAGTTTGATTCTTACTATTAAAAAATTATATAAAAAATATATTGAAATTATTATAGCTATTATTATCATGCTTTTAAAATAATTTTTTAATGATTTATCATAATTTATAATTATTTCTTTATCGAAAATAAAAATTGCTATACAATAAAAATGATCGTCTTTAAACAACATTTCTGAAATTAAAATTTTTTTATCTGACAATATTTCCTGAACATTTTTATCAAAAAACAGATAAGTTTTTATATGTTGATTAATGAATTTTGTGTCTTTAATATTTGAAAACACAAAATTAGAAGTTTTTATATCAAATAATTTTAATTCGGTATTTTTTTCATTTAACATATGAGAAAGTTCTTCAAATTTATTTTGTTGATTTAACTGTTCCCAGTTATTTTCTATATAGTAGATTATATCTGAAAAATATAACCTAAAATTATTATAATTATAAATAGGTTTATTTTTATTAAATTCTGACGAACTTATTAAAATTGAAAAAAATATCGAAATTATTAGTAATAAAAAAAACGAAATGTGAATTCTAGTAAATTTTTTCATGTTTTCATTATTTGCTTATCATACTAAATTGATACCCTATTCCCCAAGCTGTTTTTATAAAAGTAGGATTTTTGGAATCAACTTCAATTTTTTCTCTAATTTTTTTTATATGAACTGTAATTGTATTAGGATCAATATATTCATCGGTTCCCCATATTATTTCAAGTAAATTAGATTTTGTAAAAACTTTATTTGGATTTTTCATTAAAAATAATAATAACTCATATTCTTTTGGAGTAAAAGAAATGATATTATTTTTTATTTTTACGATTCTAGAATCGGTATTTATTAAAATATGATCATATTCTATTATAGTTTCTGTTTTCTGATTATTTATTGAATGATTGCTTTCATAATTTTTATACCGTCTTAATAAAGCTTTGGATTGAGCTAAAACCATTTTTGGTGAAAATGGTTTTTCGATATATTCATCAGCTCCCAATTCTAAAGTTAAAATTTTATCTTTTTCATCAGTTTTAGCACTTAACATTATAATAGGTATTTTTGATTTTTCTCTAAATATTCTACATAGTTCAATCCCATTTAAATAAGGCAACATTATATCTAAAATTATTAAATCAGGTTTAAAAATTTCAAATTTTTTTAAAGCACAAGGACCATCATTAGAAATCTCTACTTCAAAATCTTCATTTTCAAAATAATCTTTTAAAACATTACTAATTTCAAATTCGTCTTCTACAATAAGTATTTTTTCCATATGTTCTTCTCCTAAACTTCTTTAATTAATAAATAGAGAATTTATCAATTCTTTTATATCTTCATTACGTATTTTTGAAAGCATATCAAATTTTGATTCTAATTCTATTGTAACACAATAATCGTTTTTTATAACTATTTTTAACGTAGAAATCAAATTGTCATTTTTCGAATCTTTATATACCCATATTTTTTCATTTATATTTTTATTATTTATTACATAGTCTCTAATTTTGGTTTCGAAAATTATATGTTCAATATCTCTTATTTCAAAATAATTTTCTTTTTGATTATGAATTTCAATTGTTATTTTATAATAATCTCTATCACAAAATAAGGTTATTTTTTTTCCGCTGTTCTCTTCTTTCAATATAAGATTTTTTTTATATGCAAAAGAAAAATCAGTGTTGTAAAAAAATATATAATTTGAGTATAGTTCTACTCTTTCTTTAAGCATTAAACCGTATAACGGATGATAAAATCCTAATATAATCCCGGTATTTCCTAATAGTAAATTAAAATAACTTTCTGTAGAAAGGTTTTCCATATAACCTCTCATAGTAGATATCATATTTAATTTATATTCAGTTTTGCCATGAGAATTATATAAAATACCTATTAAATTATTTTTTTCATTTAATTCTATTTTAAGATTAGTTAACCCTGAAGAAGAAACATATTTTCCTATTATATCTTTAGAATGTTCTATAAATTCTGTGTTTTTTGATAATAAAGGTTTGTAATTAATTCCGTTGCTAATAATTTCTGGAAAATTATCATCAAAATTTTTATCAAAATATTTATTTAATACTCCTATTATTTTTGTGGCAGTACTAACAGCGTTTAAATTCTCATTTTTTACGTCATCAACATTATACAAAATGATTATACCTATATTCAAGTTAGTGTCTATTATTAATGCAGATGAAGCAGTTGCTGTTGTTCCTCCATGCAAGAAAAAAGGAGAGTTATCTATATAAAACCAACCGTTCCCATAAGTTGTTTTAACTTCATACATATCAAAAGGTTGACTTCTTTTTGCATTTTTTCCGTAGTAATGATTGAAAAAATCTTTTTCGAGAATAATATTTTCTTCATAAAATCCTTCGTTTAAAAATAATTGCATATATTTGGATAAATCATACGCAGTACTAATAAATTCTGAACCAGCAGGAATATGAAGTCCCATATAACTTTTTTCTGCTGAAAGATATGTGTTTATTGAAGCTCTATGTCCTGATAAAAATTCTATGGATTTTATCTTATCAATGTTTGTAGTAGAATTCATCATTTTCAAAGGTTTTAAGATTCTATCTTCTATAATTTCATGATATGGTTTTTTTTCTATTTTTTCCATAATTAAAGCACATAAAACAAATCCATCGTTTGAATAATAAAACGCTGTTCCTGGTTCGAAAATTAATTCTGCTGAATTTAGTGTTTTAATGATATTGTTATAATTAATATCTGTAGTATTAATTTCCCATACGTTTGAAATACTGTTTAGAGGTAATCCGCTTGTATTATTTATAAGCATTTCAATTGTGATTAAGTTGCTTTTTTCTGCATCATAAGTTTTAAAATCAGGGATATGATCTATAACTTTATCAGTTAAACATATTTTTCCTTCTTGAACTAGTTGTAATAAGGCTAATGATGTGAAAGATTTTGTTATAGAACCTATTTTTAATTTAGTATGTATTGTCATTGGATTATCTTTTTTTGATATATCAGATACTCCATAACCTTTTGCAAAAATAATTTCTTCTGAGTTTGTAATAGAAATAGATATTCCGGGAACTTTAGAGCTTTTTAAAACGTTTTCAATAATTTCGTCAATTTCTTTAATTAAATCAAAATTCAAATTATTACTCACAATAATATCTTTATTCTGAGAAAAAATATAATTAACTGAAAATAATAAACAAATAAAAATGATAAAAACTTTCTTTTTTAATTTCATTGTTTTAACTCCTTTCATTATTTATTCTATTATTAACTCTCTTAGATTGATTTTTTTATATGATTTATTCGATAAAAATGTACTAAAAAATATAATTGAGTATATTATTAAAGAAGACAACATCAAATTGATAAAATTATAATTAAGATTTTCAATATTAATTATTCCAAAGCCAGATAAAATAACACTGAGCAAATAAGGAAGTGTCAGAGTTGTAAAAATAATGCCAATTAATAATGCCAATGTAGTCAATATTGCCATTTTTATTAATTGAATAATAATTAATTGATTGTTGGAAAAACCTATAGATTTTAATATTCCTAATTCTTTTTTTCTATCTAACAAATTTAAATAATTCATATTGTAAATAGATAATCCGCATATTAAAGACACTATAAAAATAATTGTAATTAATAAAACAGTTATATTTTTGTTTAGCATACCTAAAATAGACTCTTTTATTTTTTCTATTGTTTCTACAGAAAAATTAGAAGCATACCTGTTATATATTTCTTCATGAGCTTTATTAAAATCATATTTTTCATCTATAAGAATGGAATACCATGAATAATCTACAGATGAATTGATTTTTTTAAATCCTTCAGTCGTTAATCTAAAACCGTATCCATTATTTGATATTATTTGAAAATATCCTGTAATCAAAAAAAATGCCTCTTTACCTTCTATATTTATTGTTATCAAATCTCCAATATTTTTATTCAATTTATGAGATAAAATTTTTGATATAGCAATTTCATTTGAATTAATAGGGTTTCTTCCTTCTTTTAATGAAAGATCTGGATATTTACTATAATCATCAAAAGCAAAACCTATTAGACCTATTCTTTCATCATTATGAAATACCCAATTATTAAAAATTCTTATAATGGGGACTACTCTTGAAATAAATTCTAAATCATTTAATTGAACGATTACATTTTTTGATTCAACATTAAATAAAGTATTCTTTTGTTGCAACACAATATCACTTTGAGTAATTCCTATCATTGATTCGGTACGTAAAATATCATCAAATGAATTGTGAAATATCACTGCTGAAAAAAACAATAAAGAAAATACAGATAGTAGTAAAATAATTAATATATTGCTCAATTTTTGAATTTTGAATTCTTTAAAAACAAAAAAGATTAATAAATTTTTATTAGGAATTTTTGAGTTGTTCTTAATAATTTTTGATGAACTATATCCAAATCTAATTGCATTAGCTGGTTTTATTTTATTTAATTTATTATTAGCAATTAAATTTGTTACAATAATTATTATTAGCATTATAAAGAGTCCCATCAAAGTTGGAATAAAAAGTTTAGGCATTAAATAATCTAGTCCCATAGAATTTTCAAATACATTTAAAATAATTCTAGAAAAAACAAAAGATAGTATTATACTTATAGGAAGAATTAATAGAATAATAAAAAAATATTTTATCGAACTAATATGTTTTATATGATTTGTTTTGAATCCTAATCCTTTATAAACACCATAAAAAGTATACTCTTTCATTATTTCGCTTGAAACAATAAAAAATATTATAAAAGAACAAATTATTAAAAGCAAAAATGAAGCTATAAAAATAATATAACTTGCAAGATTGTTAAGAATGTTAAAAATTCTTTTAAAAGTATCATAACTTACATTTAGTATAACTATTGATTCTGGAAAGTTTTTATCTAAGTCAGTAATAATTTTATTATAATCATTAATATTTTTTGCACGTATACTTAAAGATGCTTTTTTATCGGTTTGAAGACTTTCCAATAATGCTAATTGACCCGGTCTTACCCACATTCTTGTAGGATCAAATAGTGGTGAAGAAAACAGAACATCATAAACTATTGCTGAAGTGGTGTATTCTTTCTTTCCATCAATACTGTTAATATATATTTTGTCGCCTAAAGATATATTAAATTTTGAGGCTAATCCTGAAGGGATCCAAATTTCATTTAATTCTGGATAAGCTTTGGGTTCTCCCTCAAGAATTTTTAGTTTGTTAATAGAAGAATTTGGAGAAATTTCTGATATAATAACAGAAACATCTATTTTATTAATTTCTACTATACCTTTATAAGCGTAATCAAGATTATAACCATAAATTCTATCGTCTTTATCTAAATAATTTTTCAACTTATTTATATCTAAATTTCTAGTGTTAATAATTCTTAATTCGTGAGAACTTTTATATAAATCAGAATATTTATCAAATAATCTGTTCGTCGTTTGATAAATAGAAAACGATGTAATAAAACCAGTTAAACATAATAATAAAAATATTCCTATAAAAAAATTAGATTTTTTATTTCTTTTGATTAATGAAAAAGCTATTTTAAAAATAATTTTTATTTTTTTCACCTCTTTTAAATATTTTCATTACCAACCTCTTTGTCTTAAAAAATTGTATATTTCTTCTTCTCTTTCATCTAATGATTGATCATTAAGAAATTTTTTTAGATTCAACTCTCCTTCAATTTTTCCATCTTTTAAAAATAAAATTCTATTACCTCTACAAGCAGCTTTTAAATCGTGAGTTACCATTATAATGCTTTTGTTAGAATTATTGATATTTGAAAGAAGATTTAATAAATTTTCGCCTTGAGAAGTATTCAAAGCTCCTGTAGGTTCATCTGCAAATAAAACGTTACAATTATTAATCAAAGCTCTAGCTACAGCGGCTCTTTGTTGCTGACCCCCAGATATTTGAGAAGGTAATCTGTGTAATTCTTTTTGCAAGTCTAAACTTAATAGCATTTCTTCTGATTTTTTTATAGCAATTTTTTTATTTTTTTCTATTAACATCAAAGTAGTTAAAACATTTTCAAATATTGTTAAATATGGTATTAAGTGAATTCCTTGGTATATCATACCAAATTCTTTGCGGCGTAATTTTATCAATTCTTTTTCAGACAAATTATTGATGTTAAAATTATTATATTTTATTTCACCTGAATTAAAATTATCCATGCCACTAATTAAATAAAGCAAAGTGCTTTTTCCAGAACCTGAACTGCCCATAATAACTGTAAAATCACCCTCATAAATATCTAAAGATAGATTTCTTATTGCATGAACATTATGAGAGTTTGTTTGATAAGTTTTATTTACATTATTCAATTGAAAAATAATTTTCTTCATTATTCATCTCCTATTAAAATATATATACCTTTAATATATCACAATAAAACCAATCAATTTATTATGAATTAATTATGATATTATTATAGTATGAAAAAAATGAATTCATTATGATATTATTATAATATTAAAAATAGATATTTTTAAAATACTTATTAATCTAATTACTTTTTGCACTACAAAAAAACGTAAAAAAATATATAATTTTTATTAAACAGAAAAAAATATGACGAAGAATTTCTATTCGAAATTAAAATAAAGGAGAAATCATTATGAAACCTTATACAAGTAACAGCTTACAACATTTAACAAGTAAAATGTCGCCTCAAATTAACCCAAATATCCCTATGAAAGTTTATTTGGATTTGACAGAAGATTGCAATATGTATTGCATTATGTGTAGAGAAAAAATAATAAACGAAGGCAGAATAATGGACATCAATCTTTTTAAACGCCTTGTTAATGAAACTTGTGAGGGAACTACAAGTTATTCAATATTCAACTGGGGAGAATCTTTAATTTTAAAAGATATTAAGGAAAGAATTGATTATTTAATTTCAAAAAAACTTCCCGAAGCTTTTATAGATATTTCAACAAACGGCACTTATTTAAGTGAAGAAATAAGCGAATTTCTCTTAGAGAGAAATGTTGAAATTACAGTTTCTTTTGATGGTTCTAATAAAAACACATTTGAAAAATTAAGAAGAGGTTCTAATTTTAATCAAATATGCAAAAATTTGAAAAAAACGGTAGAAATAGCTAATGAAAAAAATATTCGCAAGGATAGAAAACCTGGTATATACACATCAATTCAAAAAGATAATTGGAAAGAGATTGTAGACATAGTAAAATTAGCTAAAGAATTAGGTGTAGAAAGAATAGCTATGGGACCTGTAGTTGGTCCAGAAGAATTCAGAGCAGAAGTTACAGAAGAATTTGTAAATAAAATTTCTGAAGCAATAAATTATGCTGAAGAAAATGATATGTTTGTTGATATGTTTCCAACAAAATTAGAAAATTACGTTTGGGAAGGCAATAAATATGTCAGGGCAGAAAAATATTTAATAGATAAAACTTGTAATGCTCCTTTTACTAGCATTTCTATCAAATGGAATGGTGAAGCATATTTATGTTGTAATGTTGGTGATTTTGTTGAAGAAGTAAATAATAAATCATTTAGTGAAATATGGAACGGCGAAAGATATAAAGAGTTACGAATTAATGTTAATAAAGATGAAAAAATGCCTAGAATGTGTTTAAAATGCCCTTGGGTAAATAGATATTAAATTCTTTATTGTATAACTCATTATTTAATGTTTAAATTGTTTTTTGTTAATCATTAAAAACCTTAGAGAAACAAATTTTTAAAAACTAAGGAGAAATCACATTTAAAATAAAAAAGTATAGGCCTCTTGGTAAAGTAATTAACGTGGGTGATGGAAATCTGCATATTTATGGTAAAGGGAAAGGAACACCTACAATAATCTTTACATGCGGAAATGGGTTAGGATTTTCTTTAGGTAATTATTATCCGATTTTTTCTAAATTAGCTGAAACTACTCGAGTTGTAGTATACGATCGTTTTGGATATGGTTGGAGTAGTTCTACTTCTAATGCTAGAACTATAGAACAGATCAATAAAGAATTATATCAATTACTTAAAAAATCAAATGAAAAAGCTCCTTTTCTTTTGGTAGGACATTCTTTAGGGGCTATAGAAGTAGTGGGGTTTGCAAAGCGTTATCCAGAATTGGTAGTAGGTGTAGTTACACTTGATGGAACTTCACCTTCTTTTTATAGAAATAAAAAAGATCTTTCAATTCAGAACATTATGGCATCTTCTATAACTAGATTTTTAAGTTTTACAGGATTATTAAGAATTTTAATTAATTTAAAAAGCTTAAACACAACAAGTAAATTTTTACCTGAAGAAATTGATAAAACAACTAAAATGATTTCATATAATAGAATTTATAGTAACGAAGCAATTGAAGAGGTTCAAAATCTAATAAAAAATGGTGAAGAAGAAGGAACGCTTAATGATATACCTCTTTTAGTTTTAACAGCAGATAAATTAGTAATGAAACAAAAACAAAAAAAATTATATCAAGCTTTTGAAAATAGTCAAAATGACTTACTTATGTTATCTTCTAATAGTAAACAGATAATAATTAATGATGCGGATCATCTTTTTCTAATAAAAAAACCTAATGCTGTAATTAAAGAATTGCAAAATTTTCTTAATGATATTAGTAATTAAATTTTCTAATAAAAAGTTTAGAATAAGGAGAAAAAATATGAATCATAACAAAACTTTATTAAAAGAAAGAATGAAAAATAGTTTAAAAATGATTTTATTTATATCAGTATTAATATTAATTTTTTTTATTTCAACATCATTATTCTCTTTAGAGATTATAAATTCAAATAGCCTAAATAATGAGATAATGCTTGGAGAAGGAACGAAAGAAAATCCTTATAGAATTACTAATTGGTATGAATTAAATAATGTAAGAAATTATAAAGGTAGTCACTTTATACTTGAAAATAATTTAGATTATAAAACCGATGGATACAAAGAAATAGCAGGAGAAAATGCTAATGATGGAAAAGGGTGGCTTCCTATTGGAAATATAAATTTAGCTATTTTTGAAATCGCTGAAGATATTCCTGAAGAAGAGCTTGAAGAAATTGTAAAAAAAGAATTTTTTGTTGGGGTATTTAACGGAAATAATAATTATATAAAAGGTTTAAAAATAAATAGAGAAGAAGAAAATGGTGTTGCTATTGGTTTATTTGGAGCAGTTATTTATTCTGAAATAAAAAATTTAAATTTAATAGAAATAGATATTAAAGGAAAGTATTCAGTGGGAGGTTTAGTTGGGTTACTTCTCGAATCATCGTTAAAAAATTCATATTCTAATGGTAAGGTCAAAGGTTTTGGGTTTGTTGGAGGGGTAGTTGGAGGAGTTGATGAATCAGTTATAACAAGTTCATATTCTGATTGTAATGTTGAAGGTATTGAATTTGTTGGAGGTTTAGCGGGAAAAATTCAAAATAATTCAACAACTGAAAAATCATATTCTACTGGAAATGTTGAAGGTATTGAGTTTGTTGGAGGTTTTGCTGGTGGGAATTTAGAAAACTCATCAATATCAAATTCATACTCTACTAGTAATGTTGAGAGTTATGGATTTGCGGGAGGTTTTGTTGGAGTGAATGCAGAAAAGTCAACAATAACAAACTCATATTCTGCCGGAAATGTTCAATGTAATCAAAATTTTGGAGGATTTGTTGGCGGGAATTATTCTTATTCAACAATAAAAAATTGTTATTATGATAAAGAAAAGTCAAAACAGAATGATTTTAGTGCTATTCCAAAAACATCTTTTCGAATGAAACAGCAAAAAACTTATGAAAATTGGGATTTTGAAAAAGTTTGGATTATAAATGAAGGAATATCTTATCCAAGATTACGAAAATCTAATTATTATTAAAGAAATCCATAGTTTAAATATTTTTTCTTTTTAAATCTAAAAAGAGATTTCTAAAATAGAAATCTCTTTTTATTTTCAATACAATATAAAAGTTAAAATTAAAATTATTAGTCCTAAAATTCCAACATAAATGTCTATTAAAATTACTTTTTTCCCTTTATCTTTTTTTACTAAGTTGGCAACCCATTGTTGAAAATTTTTATAACTGAATAATAAAAAGAATATTTTAATAGCAAATAATGAAAAAATAAGAGTAATAACGATAGAATATTTTACGTCTAATGTGAAATGGTTATACCAAGTTAATCCGACTAAAAAAACGCCTATTAAACTAACTAAAACAATCCACCAAGGCCTTTTTTCACCATAGGCTTTTTTAATAAATTTCATTTCATCAAACGGCAAAAGATGCATATAAACTGGTTTCAATAAAGCTGCAAATCCAAAAACAATTCCTAAAATTTTAAAATAATTCATAAAATACCTCCTTTATAGACTTTTTAGTCTAGACTCAATGGTCTAATTTTATCATAAAAATTTTTTCTTGTCAACTTACTTTTTTAATTCTAAGATTTTGTATAAATAAAAATAAAAAAATGAGCAAATAATTAATTATTTGCTCATTTTTTCTTATCTTAAGTTTGGGAAAAATACTGTATCTTTTATATTTTTTGTATTTGTTAATAAAGTGGTTAGTCTATCTATACCTAATCCAGCTCCTGAAATTGGTGGCATTCCATATTCCATACATTCTATAAAATCTTCTTCCATCATCATAGTTTCTTCATCGCCGCTTTCTCTGAGTTGTAATTGGTCGAGCAGTCTTTCTTTTTGATCTATAGGGTCTACAAGCTCTGAATATCCTTTAATAAGTTCCCAGCCATTTACAAGTAATTGATACATATCTATTTTTGTATTATCCGCATCATTTTTTCTAGCTAATGGAATCATTTGTGCTGGATAGCTTATTATAAAAATAGGTTGAATCAAGTTTGGTCTACAATATTTTTTATATAAATTATCTAAAAGAGATGAATAGCTAACATATTGTTCTATATCAAAATCTTGAAATTTTTCTTTAATTATTTCTTTTAAAGTGTTGTAATCTGTATATGTTTCAATATCTATACCTGTATATTTCATTATCAAATCACGATAAGTGATTTCTTCAAATTCTTTAGAAAAATCTATTTCTTTATCCTCATAAACCACTTTATAATCTCCTGTAGCTGCTTTTACAAGTTCTGGAAAAAATTTTTTTGTAAATTCTATGTTGTCTCTGTAATTCCAATAAGAATGATAGTATTCCAACATTGTAAATTCCTGCAAATGAGAATTGTCTATTCCTTCATTTCTAAAATTTTTTGCAATTTCATAAACTCTGTCATATCCACCTGCGATTAATCTTTTTAAATATGTTTCAGGAGATATTCTTAAATACATTTCCATATCTAATGCATTATGTTTTGTAATGAATAGTTTTGCCATAGCGCCACTTGCGTTTGCTTGTAAAACCGGTGTTTCTACTTCAACATAATTCATGTTGTCTAATAGGTTTCTCAAATATTTAATAATTTTGTGTCTTGTTTCAAATCTATTTCTTGTTTTTTCGTTCATTATTAAGTCTAAATATCTTTTTCTTGCAAGGATTTCAGGGTCTTTAATTCCGTGAAATTTTTCTGGAAGCATTCTAAGACTTTTTGATAGAATGATTATATTTTCTACGTTAAGAGTTTTTTCCCCTGTTTTTGTAGTGAATGTTTGGCCTGTTATTCCAACAAAGTCTCCTATATCTAACGTTTCAAGAATTTTTTTGTAATTTTCTTGAAGAGTTTTCTTATTGAGACATATTTGTGATTTTCCAGTTTGATCAAGTATATGGCCGAAGGATAAATTTCCCATTGTTCTTAAAGAAACAATTCTTCCGGCAGTTTTTATTAGAGTGTTTTCCGGTTTTTCGGTTATCTCAACACAAAAATTTTTCTTTTCATATCTATCGATATATTTTATATCGTTTCTTTCTTCTGCTATTTTATTTAATTTTTCTAATCTAATCCTTGTATATTCATTCATTTTATTAACTCCTTTGATAAAATATTGGTTCTATGTAAAATAGTGTGGCTAAAAATAATTTATATTTATTTAGTCAGGAAAATCTAATAACGGTTAAAAGTTTAATTGGAAAATCATTTAAATAGTGAAAAGTTAAAAGTGGCGAGTGACACAAAAATTTATTTTATCCAATGTTTACCACTTCATTATTATAAGCATTTACAAAAATCTATCCACCCCGGCAACCTTCGGTTGCCATAGCCTCAAGAGGGGAATTAATTACAAATGCTTGTTTTAGCGTTATTTCTGATAAATTTTCTATCTCACTTTCTAAAGTAATAAACATATAAAAATTACATATAATCAAAATATTTTTTTAGTATGCTCATTTTATATTATTATTAAAAAAATTTGTATTAAATATTTTGATCAAGAGGAAAATATTATTCCTCATAAAAATCACCTCCAAAAATAAAAAAAACCGAGATATAATTATCCCGGCGTTATTCTGATATAAAAAAATATCAGCGGTTGGATAAACGCCGGTTTTTATATTTATATTTATATTTATTTTTTAAATTTATTATGTTTTTCATTTAGGCACCTCAAAAAATAATTGGTTCACTTCAAATTTTAGTGGGTAGGGAAAAAAGGGTTGTAACGGAAATATTAAATCTGGTATGATATAAATAAATAAAAAAACAAAGGAGAGATACCAGATGTTGAATGAATTACCAAAATTTTT
>Ga0334898_1002684_pt1 | contig 15819 bp, 14 predicted proteins | sample GraSluR3_MG_10_FD_207228 | JGI IMG/M metagenome (GOLD analysis project Ga0334898, IMG submission 207228) | Sludge microbial communities from methane-producing bioreactor in Wageningen University, Netherlands - Granular Sludge_3_08-R3 | ecosystem: Engineered > Bioreactor > Anaerobic >... | reverse complement strand
AATATAAGGAATTGCATGAGAAAATTGCCTCAAAATATTTTAATAAATTATTTAAGAACAAAGTTAAAGTAGGACAATTAAGAACCAGGTTAGGAATACCAGGTTATGAACAAAAAGGTCCCACAGAGGCTGCCAGGGAATTATTGAGCATTATGAATAAGTAATAAATGGTCAGGGTTTTTCTTAGGCAGCAATGCCCCAAAATGTTTTAAAAAATATCAAACTAAAAACTTGACAAAATAATTTGTATGCCGTAATATGAATATAGGTTCAAATGAATAAATATTCAAATGAACAATGTTCAAAATTATAGCACCAGGAGGAGTATTTTATGGCCAGGATTATCGTTAAGCTGGAGGAAAGGGTTAATAAAACAGCTTTTCGCCTCTTTGCCGAAAATGGTTATAGCCGTGTAACAATGAAAATGGTAGCCGAAGATGTGGGTATATCAGTAGGCACCCTATATAATTATTATTCCAATAAACAGGATTTATTTATTAATGCCAGTAAAAAAGTTTTTAACCAGACTTATGTAGCCTTAAATAAAATGCTGGAAAAAAATGCAGATACCTATGAGTTTTTATCTATACTTTATGATGAGGTGGTAAGACTGCAGGGATTTAGCCGGGAACTCCTGAGAGATAAGATCAATCATGAAGTAATTGATGAGGTAAAAGAACATCTAATGACTTTGATGAGGTCTTTATTTTATAAAGTAAAAGTAACAGAGATTGATGATATTCCTGACCGGGATAAGGATAGAACTATTCGCATGCTACTTCTGGCCATGCATGATTTTGCCCGGGAGTATCCCGACGATAGGGAAGGCAATATTGAGTATTTCTGTCGATTAAGGGAAATTATAAAATAAAATTTTATTCATAATTGAACCTTTATTCATTTAAGAATAAATTTACAATATTTATCTCCATGAACGAATATAAAGGTATGCGCAGAATTATCTTTAAACTAAAAATACCCAATAAAGGAGGGGTATCACAATGGCTATTAACTTTGACTTTGCTAAAAAATTTGCCGCTGAAAAAATAATAAAACAAGCCCTTAATTACTTAGAAAACGACCCGGAAAAGAATCTCCCAAAGATACTGGAGCTAGCCGATAAGGTAGCCCGTACCGAAAAACATCATGAACATATTGCTGCTATCAAAGAATCCTATCAGACCAATCCTGCTATCAGGCAGTTTGTCAGAAGATTAGCACAGGTAGCACCCAGCTATAAAGATGGGATGATTATGAACTTTTTTGTCAATTCAGCCTTAATGGGAATACCCAGGCAATATGAATTAGCCAAAGAACTGCAGGTAGCAGTACCCTGGACAATCCTGATTGACCCTACCAGCGCCTGTAACCTGAGCTGCACAGGATGCTGGGCAGGTAAATACAAGAAAAGTGATAGTCTGGATATTAATACCATTGACCGGTTAATAACAGAAGCCAAGGAGCTGGGTATCTACTTTATCGTACTTTCCGGTGGAGAACCCACTGTCTATCCGGATTTATTTGAAATCTTTCATAGACATCCTGACGTAGGATTTATGATGTACACCAACGGCACTTTAATCAATGATGAGATGGCAGATAAGATGCTGGAAGTAGGCAACGTCAGCCCGGCTATCAGCCTGGAAGGATTTCGTAAATCTACCGATGCGCGCAGAGGAAAGGGTACCTACGATAAGATTATGGCTGCCATGGACCGATTACAACAGCGTGGTATTATCTTTGGTATCAGTGTCACTGTTACCAAACAAAATGCAGATGAGCTTTTTGCAACTGATGATTTTATAGACCATATGATTGACAAAGGGGCAATCTACGGCTGGTCTTTCCATTATATTCCCATCGGCAAAGATACCGAATTAGAGATGATGATTACCCCCGAACAAAGAGCCAACCTGGCCTACAGGGTTCCCGAGATACGCAGGAAAAAACCCTTCTTTCTGGCTGATTTCTGGAATGACGGTACCTTTACCGGAGGTTGTATAGCAGGAGGTAGAAGATATTTCCATATCAATGCCAAAGGCGATGTAGAACCCTGTGCCTTTGTCCACTTTGCCGCAGATAATATTAAAGATAAGAGCTTGAAGGAAATATTGCAGAATCCTTTGTTTAGGTCTTATCAGAAAAGACAGCCCTTCTCGGAGAATATGCTGGCACCCTGTCCTATCATAGATCAGCCTTATGCTTTACGCTCTATTGTCCTGGAATCAGGAGCCAGGCCAACCCATCCGGGGGCAGAGACTGTTTTAAGTGGAGATATTGCAGATTTTTTAGATGAACTTTCAGCCAACTGGCATAAAGTATCCAAGCCGATTCATAAAGAAAGAATGGCAAAGAAAAAATAGTAATAAGAAAAACACAGTAAAAAATATTTTAGACGAAAATTGTCATTCCCTGCAAAATAGTTTATTTTCCGGTTGATTAATGGAATAATTCTATAGTTCATTTCCCTTTAATGGTAAGCCTTTGCTAACCAGGATGGCAGCAGAATTATTTGGAACTAATCAGAGTTTCCCAATAGAAAAAGCATGAAAAGAATTAGGATATCAACTAAAAATAGGCTTTGATGTAGGAATGTATAATGTTAATATATGGTTACAGCAAATTGAATTGACATAGAAAAAAATAATCAGTTATAAAATTACCTAGAATATTTTTTTTGAAAATACAGTTATCAACTCAAAAGAGGTAGTTAAAATGAAATGGAAGGCCTATAATCAACTTGCCTGGACTGATACTATTCTGGCTCCCCCGGAAACTTACGTGAAAGAAGCTGCATCTTATATCAGAATATTGAAAAGATTATTAAAGGATAATAAAAGTAAAAATCCTCATACGATGCTGCATTCAGGCTGTGGAGCCGGCGGGCATGACTATCATTTTAAAAAACATTTTCAGGTAACCGGAATAGATATAAGCGAAGGAATGCTTAAGATAGCCAGAGAAACAAATCCTGAAGTGGAATACCTCAATGAGGACATGCGAACAGTTGATCTTAACAGTAAATTTGATGCAGTGGTTATTCCGGATTCAATTATGTATATGACTACCATTTCAGACCTGAAAAAGGCTATCAGCAATGCGGTTTGTCATTTAAAACCAGGTGGTGCCTTCCTTATTGTTGCCCATACCAAAGAAGATTTTCAAAACAATAATTTTGCCTATTCCGGTGAAAATGAAGGCATTCATATAACGGTATTTGAGAATAATCATATTGTTTCAGCTACAACCTATGAAGCAACTATAGTATATCTGATTCGTCAAAATGGCAAACAGAATATTTATCATGAAGTTCACACCCTGGGATTATTTTCCTATAATGATTGGCTTATGATATTCAAGGACAATAACTTGAAAGCTGACGAAATTCAGATGAACCATCTCTATGATAAATATCTCTTAGAAGACGGACATTATAAGCTGAAAATATTTGCAGGCATCCTTCAAACAGGGGACGGTTCTCTGTATCATTCATTTTTATGACATGATACAGAGAACCGTCCCCTGTTTAGGAAGCACAATTATCATGCGGGATAACAGGTTAATTGCTGCATTAGAAATTGCTCAAGAATGGAAAGAGAACAAGGCTTCTGTAGGTGATGCCAGAAAATCTTCTGTAGCTGCTCATTCTGTTGCTCGACAATCTACTACCCCGGCTGTTAAAGCAATAGCCCGTTCTATAGGACATGATGTGGCAACTGCTCATATGGATGACCATTCAGCAGGTGCAGCATTATATGCCCGAAAAGCCGTCTTTTATTCAGGGAAAGCAGTTGAAGCTGAACGCCAGTGGCAAATCGAACAGTTGCCCGCAGAAATAAGAGAAATTATCCTGATATTGTTGGAAGAAAAAGAAAAGCATTTCAAGATTTAAATTAGCCTGGCATTCTGAAAAAGAAATGCTTATTTCTATTTAATATAGATTTAAGAGCATATATATTAGCTATGGTAAAATTAGAAATAAGATAGATTTGTATAATTATTTTATTATCAGGATTTTATTATATTTGAGAGGTTAGAATAATGGAAAACAATAACAAAAGAGAGTCTTTTTCTGTATCCGGAGAAAAAATAATTGAAAAGGTAAAGGAAATAGTCCGGGAAGGAAATGCCCGCAAGATAATTATAAAAAATGAGAAAGATGAAACCATTGCCGAGTTTCCCCTTACTGCCGGTGCAGTAGGCGTGTTACTGGCTCCTGCCCTGGCTGCTTTGGGAGCCATTGCTGCTTTAGTGACCAAATGCACTGTAATTGTTGAGAAAAAGGAATAATACAAAATCACTTAAAACAAGAGGGTATAATGGATTTTAGCGGGAAAAAAGTTACCAGAAGGTAAATTAAAATGAAAAGAAAAAATAACGTTTTCATATCTATAGCGCTATTAGTACTATTATCTTTTACCATTATATTATCAGCATGCAGTGCGGTAGATACTGGAATTAATATCGCAAATGTTACAGAGATTGATATACTAATATTAGAGTCATTTCCGGTTCAGGTACATGTAGTCGCAAAAGGATATCTTCCCAATCCCTGCACCCGGATTGACCAGATTATCCAAAGCCGGGAAGGGAATAATTTTTTTATTACCATCAAAACCAAAACTTCCTCTTTACCCTGCATTCAGGTTTTGACCCCCTTTAAAGAAATTATTTCCCTGGATGTCTATGGCCTGCCTGCCGGTACTTATACAGTAAATGTCAATGGAATTGAAAAGAGTTTTACCCTGGATATAGACAATATTCTGCCAGAAACTACACAACAGCCAGAATAATCTGATTTATAAAAAAAACAGGATCGGCCTGCAGGGTGATGCCATGAACGTCTCAGTATGTACTGATAATGAACAAATTGATACTGATATAAACCTGTTTAATGATTGTCTGCACAAAGATGATGAGATAATCAGTGAAAGGTTAAATGTATTATATGATCTGTTAAAGGAAATAAAAGAAACATAAACTAACGCTATAATACTATCAATAATAATATTAACTTGACATTCATGTTATAATATAGTATATTTGATTGTATTCGCTTTTGACTGGTTATTAGAAAAAAGCTAAAAAAGACTTAAATGAATACTTCTATTAATGCATTAACACTTGCCTGTGTCTGAACTGCTCTATTGGTTGTCCAATCCGCTAGTTCTTCGAATGTTAAATGACGTATTCCCGGTTATAAATCAGCAATTACATTAATTATAATTTATATAAATATCAGGAGAAAAAATGACAGATATCGAAAGATTTAAAAAACTTGGCCTTTCAGATGAGGTTATTGAAGCCGTATCAAAGAAAGGATTTGAAGAGCCGACACCAATCCAGACACTAACAATTCCGGCTATGTTGCGGAATGATAATAATATTATTGTCCAGTCTCAGACTGGTACCGGGAAAACTGCAGCTTTTGGCTTGCCGTTAATTGAAATGATTAATGCAGAAGAAAGAAAAGTGCAGGCTATGATTGTCACACCCACCAGGGAGTTAGCTATTCAGGTTGCAGAAGAAATAAATTCATTAAAAGGAAATACAGGATTACAGGTTATCCCTGTTTATGGAGGTCAATCCATCGACCAACAGCTAAGACGTCTTAAAAAAGGAGTACACATTGTAGTTGGTACCCCGGGAAGAGTTATTGACCATCTTAAGAGAAAGACTCTGAATTTAAAAGATATAGAGCACCTTATCCTTGATGAAGCAGATGAAATGTTAAATATGGGCTTTATAGAAGATGTAGAAGAAATAATGAAATATACCAAACCTGAAAAAAGGTCACTTCTATTTTCAGCTACCATACCTGCCAGGATAAAATCTCTGGCAAAGAAATATATGTCCGGGTATGAATTTATCACTATCGAAAAACAGCAGCCCACCGTCAGTCTGACTGAGCAGATTTATTATGAAGTTCGTCATTCCGATAAATTTGAAGCATTGTGCAGGATTATCGATATTGAAGAAGATTTTTACGGCTTAGTATTTTGCAGAACCAAGAGCGATGTTGATGAAGTTACCAATCATCTTATCGAGAGAGGATATGATGCAGATTTTATACATGGAGATATTTCCCAAAGCCAGAGAGAAAAGACTTTAAACAGATTCAAGAAGAAAAATGTCAATATTCTGATTGCAACTGATGTAGCAGCACGTGGTTTAGATGTCAATAATATGACCCATGTTATCAACTATTCCTTACCGCATGATCCTGAATCCTACGTGCACAGGATTGGCAGAACAGGAAGAGCAGGAAGAGAAGGAACAGCTATTACCTTTGTTACCCCCAGTGAAAACCATAAGCTCATGTTTATTCAGCGAAAAGCAAAAACAGATATTAAAAAGCTCAAGGTTCCCAATGTAAAAGACATTATAAATGCCAAGACCAGGAAGATAAATGATGATATTGCTGCAATTGAAAATGAAAAAATAGATTCCACCTATTTTAACTGGGCAAAAAAGCTTCTGGAAGATAATAACAATACTGAAATACTGGCTAAAATATTAAGTTATAGTTTTGATAATAAGCTTAATCCCGGCTTATATAATGAGATTCAGGAAGTATCTGGTAGAAACAAGAATATAGAATTAGAAGGAAAGACCAGGCTCTTTGTGGCAATGGGTAAAAAGGATAAGCTTACTCCTGCCAAACTGGTAAAATTTATCTTTGAAAATACCGGTGTAAATAAATCTACTATTGACCAGGTAGATGTATACAATGATTTCTCCTTTATAAATGTCCCTTTTAAAGAAGCCAAGACAATATTGAGGATTTTCCAGAAAAAATCCGGGAACAAAAGATCTTTAGTAGTAAAAGCAAAGACCAAGCAAAGAAAAGTTGGAGCCAGTGTTTAACCGGCTCCTGTTTTTATATATTTTCTTTAATCAATACAGAATATGATTCACATAACATTATTTGCAATATCTTTTGCTTCTATCTTAAACTTGCTTTTAAAATCATGAAAAAGTTTGGGGACAATTTTCCCTGGCAATACTGTTGCCCCCAGCTCTTTTGCTTTATCGCTCATCGTTGAAATTGCCTTATTCCCGCCCATAGCAGGAAATGGAAAACCCATGGTCACAAAAGGTAAAATTTTCTTTCCGGAAAGTTTTCCCATCTTTTCCAATGCCGCTATTGCAATTGGAGAAGCCGAAAAAGCCCAGACCGGTCCCCCCAGCAGAATCAGCTCATAATCTTTTATATCAGGAAGATTGATAAACTTAAATGGAGCAGTATGACGGACAGTTCCACTCTTAATCACCGGGTCAGTCTGTAAATGGACAAGATCCACAGGATATTTTTTCTCTTTTAGCTGACCCTCAATATGCTTGGCAAACTCTAGAGTGCTCCCGCCTTGGGAATGAACAATAATCATCGTTTTCATTTTTTTCTCCTAACTAACTAACTAACTATACTAAACTAATGACATTATATTTTGCCATCAATTGCCTGTCAATAAGAATTTTATCCATAGAAAAACTATATTAAAAAAATACAGAATATAATAAATAATACTTTAATTATTGCATTTTATATTTATAGTTTGGTATTATTAAAAAAGTGAGCAACACTTCAAAATTTTAACTCCTGTTATGATTATAATATCAATCAATAATTAATATAAAGGAATAACTAATGCCTAAAGAAGCCAAAGCGCGTATTAGAATCAATAAACTTCTTGAAGAGGCAGGCTGGAGATTCTTTGACACCCCCGAAGGAAAAGCCAATGTTCTCCTCGAAATGAACGCTAAATTAACTGAAGAAAAACTGAATGATCTGGGAGAGAATTTTGAAAAAACTAATAATGGTTTTGTAGATTTTCTACTACTTGACGAACAGGGATTTCCGCTGATTGTGCTGGAAGCAAAGAAAGAAGACCGGGATCCGCTGACTGCCAAAGAACAAGCCAGAAAATACGCCAATTCTCTCAATGTTCGTTTTGTAATTCTTTCTAACGGTAATCTGCATTATTTCTGGGATCTAAAATTTGGCAATCCCGATATTATCACCAAATTTCCCACACCCGATTCCATTAAGCACAAAAAGAAATTCAAACCTAATCCTAAAAATCTGTTAAATGAAATCATTGCATCCGATTATATCGCTGTTACTCAAAGACCGGACTATAAAAATAATCCGGATTACCTGAATCCTGACAACAGGGAAGAATTTATTGATAAAAACAAACTGAAGTTTTTACGGGAATATCAGATAAATGCCATCAAATCAATACAGGAAGCAGTTAAAGAAAGCAAGAGCAGGTTCCTCTTTGAAATGGCTACCGGTACCGGTAAAACGCTTGTTTCAGCCGGAGTTATAAAATTGTTTCTCCGTTCCGGAAATGCCAAAAGGATTCTCTTTTTAGTTGATCGATTAGAATTAGAAGAACAAGCCAGAAAGAATTTTATCTTATACCTGAAAAATGATTATAAAACAGTCATCTATAAGGAAAATCGGGATGACTGGTTAAGGGCTGAAATCGTTGTCTCCACAGTCCAATCCCTTCTTTTTAACAATAAATACAAAGATTTATTTTCGCCTACGGATTTTGACCTGGTTATTTCCGATGAGGCACACCGGTCAATTAAGGGTAACAGCCGGGCAATATTTGAATATTTTACCGGATATAAATTAGGGCTTACTGCTACCCCGAAAGATTACCTGAAGAAGATAGATAAAAAAGCATTAGCCGAGAAAGATCCCCGCCAACTGGAAAGAAGACAGCTATTGGATACCTATGTAACCTTTGGCTGTGAGTCTGCAGACCCGACTTTCAGGTATACGCTTTTAGATGGTGTCAGAGATGGCTATCTGGTCAATCCTATTGTAGTGGATGCACGAACAGAGATTACTACTCAACTGCTTTCCGATGAAGGTTATTCTGTCCTGATAGAAACTGAGGCAGAAAACGAAGAAGAAATAACATTTTATCAGAAAGATTTTGAAAAGAAATTTTTCTCCCAAAAAACTAATCTGACCTTCTGTAAAACATTTCTGGAAAATGCTTTAACAGACCCCATTACCGGAGAGATAGGTAAAAGCATTATTTTCTGTGTCAGCCAGACTCATGCTACAAAAATAACCCAAATCTTAAATGGCTTTGCCGATAAAATATTCCCCGGAAAATATAATTCTGATTTTGCAGTTCAGGTAACTTCCCTTATCCCGGATGCCCAGCAGATGACCATTAATTTTGCCAACAACAATCTCAATGGGCATACCAGATTTATACAAGGATATAAATCAAGCAAGACCAGAGTTTGTGTTACCGTAGGCATGATGACTACCGGCTATGACTGTGAAGATATCCTCAATCTGTGTTTGATGCGGCCGGTTTTTTCACCAACCTATTTTGTCCAGATGAAAGGGCGAGGTACCCGTAAATATACTTTTGCCCATCAGGAAAAAGATGTAACAGGCCGAGTAGAAAAACATATCCAGAAAAAGACCAACTTCAAACTATTTGACTTTTTTGCCGTCTGTGAATACTTTGAAGAAAAATTTAATTACGATGAAGTAATCAAATTACCACCTACCAGTGGAGGAAATGGACCAGTAGGAGATCCTCCACCATCTCCTCCCAATAATGATTATGAAAGCATAATCCCTGACCCTCTATTTAACATGAAAGAAACGACTATAGGTGCCAAGGGAATGAAAGTTGACCGGAGGCTTTTCGAAAAATTCGAAGAAACTGTCAAATCCGATTCTTATATTATAAAATCTATTGAAGAAGGGAAGTTCAAAGAAGCAGAAGAACATATCAAAAAGGAAGTCTTTAATAAACCGGAAGATTATTTTGACCTGGAAAAATTAAGAAAAGCAGTCAGTGTTGACCGACGCTTAACCTTAAGAGAAATTTTAGAAAAAATATTCGGTAAGATAAAGAAATTCAAAAGCAAGGACGAATTGCTGGAAGAAGAAGTGGATAAGTTTATCTCCATCTATCACCCGGAACACAGTATGGTTTATATTATCCGACAATTTATGAAAGCCTACCTTACCGATAGAGAAGTACGGGAAAACATTGAAATAGGAGAACTCCAGAATCTTGCAACTAACCCAAGATTTGACATGAAAGATATGCAGGAGCTCGGTAAGAAATGGAGAGAAAAAGCTGTCGAATATATTAAAGATTATGTTCCCCTAAATACATTTATAGCCTAAAGGAGAAATAAGTTGGATATTGATACCAAACGCAGAATAGATACAGCCCGGGATATTTTAGTCGGAAAATTACCGGATCCTAAATCACAGGTAGAGCAGATTACTATTGCCCTGATTTATAAATTTATGGATGATATGGATAAGCAGTCTGAAGAATTAGGAGGGAAAACCAAGTTTTTCACCGGAGAATTTGAGAAATACTCCTGGAGTAAAATTTTTGACCCCAGGGTAAGCGGTTTTGAATTAGTTAACCTATACGCTGAAGCAATTGAAAAAATGGACCATAATCCTAATATTCCCCCACTTTTTAGAGAAATATTTAAAAACGCCTATCTTCCGTATCGTGATCCGGAAACTTTGAAAATGTTTCTGAAAATCATCGGGGAATTTAATTATGACCATAGTGAAAGATTGGGAGATGCTTATGAGCAATTGCTTTCCATCATGAGTTCCCAGGGTGATGCCGGACAATTCAGAACTCCCAGGCACATTATTGATTTTATGGTAGAAGTTACAGACCCGCAAAAAACCGAGACAATTTTGGATCCTGCCTGTGGCACTGCCGGGTTTTTAATCTTTTCATATAATCATATCTTAGATAAAAACAGGGTGGATAATTACGTTAATCTAAGCCCTGAAGAAAGGGCAAAACTAGTCGAGAATATCGTTGGTTATGATATTTCTCCGGACATGGTCAGAATTGCCCTGGTCAACATGTATCTCCATGGATTTCAAAACCCGAAAATATATGAATATGATACCCTGGCATCAGAAGATAGATGGAATGAGTATTATGATATTATGCTGGCTAATCCGCCCTTTATGTCTCCCCATGGCGGAGTTAGACCACATAAACGCTTTAGTATTCAGTCAAAACGTTCTGAAGTACTCTTTGTTGATTATATTGCCGAACATCTCACACCAAATGGTCGCGGAGCCGTAATTGTCCCGGAAGGAATTATCTTTCAATCAGGAACTGCCTATAAAAAACTGCGCAAGAGTTTAATTGAAAATTCACTTTATGCAGTTGTTTCTCTTCCTGCCGGAGTATTCAATCCCTATTCCGGGGTCAAGACCTCAATTTTGTTTCTCGATAAAAAACTTGCTAAAAAGACTGATAACATATTGTTTGTGAAAATTAACAACGATGGTTTTAATTTAAGAGCCCAGCGCCGAAAAATTAGTGAAAATGACCTGCCTCCTGCTCTGGCAATCATGCAAAAATACCAGCAGTCCATCAATGAAAATACTGAATTTGCATTAAATACCAGCGAAACAAAATTAGCTCATGTGGTCCAAAAAGAAAAGATTGCCGAAAGTGGAGATTGTAATCTAAGCGGTGATAGGTATAAGGAAACAGTTATTTATAGTGGCAAATGGGATTTTGTGGAGTTGAGCGAAGTTGCTGATGTCAGTTCTGGAAATTCAGCTCCTCAAGGTGATAAATACTTTAAAAATGGGAAATACCCATTCTATCGCACTTCGGATGTTGCAAAATTTCATGTTTCATCAAATCTATTTGAAAGTGCTGATTACTTAAATGAAAAAGCTATAAAGGAAAAAAGATTACATTTATATCCGAAAAATACAATATTATTCCCAAAGAGTGGTGCCTCTACTTTTCTTAACCACCGAGCAATGATAAAAAAAGATGGCTATGTATCAAGCCATTTAGCTACTATTGTTCCTAAAAAAGAGAAAATATTACCTTTGTTTTTATTTTATTTATTATTAAATGTAGATGCGCAAAACTTAACTGTAAATCAAGCTTACCCTTCTTTGAAAACATCAACAATCCAAAAAATTAATATTCCACTTCCTCCACTGGAAATACAGGAACAAATTGTTGCCGAACTGGAAAGCTACCAAAAAATAATTGATGGTGCCCGGCAGGTAGTAGAAAACTACAAACCAACTTTCAAAATCGACCCCGACTGGGAATGGATTGAAATAGGTGAAATAAGTAATAAACTTGAATATGGATATTCAGAATCTGCAAAAGATAATGGTGATTATCGGTATATTCGCATTACAGATATTTCTGAAAATGGATTATTAAAAGATGACGAAATAAAATATATAAACCTGAATGAAAAATCAAAAAACTATATTTTAAAAAAAGGTGATATCTTGGTTGCTAGAACAGGTGCTACTTATGGAAAAACATTATATTTTGATAGAGAAATAAAAGCAATTTTTGCAGGTTATTTAATCAGAATTAACTTTAATCAACAAGCAATTAATCCAAAATACTTTTGGGTTTTTTCGCAAAGTACAGAATATTTAAAACAAAAATATCAACTCGTTCAGGGTGGCGGACAACCTCAGTTTAACGCAAATGCTATTAAAAAAATAAAAGTACCTGTTCCTCCAGTGGAAGCCCAAAAAGAAATTATTTTAAAAATAGAAAATGAACAAAAGATAATTGATTCTAACAAAGAATTAATCAAAATATATGAACAAAAAGTAAAAGACAAAATCTCCGAAGTCTGGGGCGAGTAGAAAATCTAAAAAATTATTTCACTGAATTTATTTAAAATGGGCAATAAAAATATATCTACTTTGATAAAAAGGATGGTTTAAGTGTATGGATTATTTGTTGCATGTTTTTGGGGTATTTTTAGGAGTAGTTGGTGGAGTTGCAACAATTTTAACAGCTAATTGTATTAATGAAAAGCGAAAAGAATCTCAAAAAGTAAGAAATCTTAAATATGAATTAGAATTAAATATTGATAAGGTAGACAAATGGTTAGAAGAAATCACCAAATATAGAAATGCAGTAAATGGTGATAACCTTGTTAATTATTTTGGATATTTTGATTTATCAAGATTTATTTCAGTTACAGCCAATAACCTGTTCCAGATGGGCCTTTTATATAAATATTTGGATCGCGATTCAATTGGCAAACTTCAAATCATTTACTCTGAATTCTCTTTATCAGGAGAAAATTATTTAAATAACCAGATAATTCAAAATAAAACAAAAGCAGCTAATCAAATTATACAGTTACATGTTAAAAGAGATGTAATAACAACTATAGATTTTTGGGAGGATAAATTCAAAGAGCACAAAAAAACGCTGGAAAGTGTTCTAGAAAAATTAAAATAATTATTTAGTATTTTTTAAAGTCTGTGTACTGTCAAGGTCATTGAATAATAAAGGTTAAAAGTAATAAAAATAATTTATTTATTATAAAGAGTATCATGGTTGATAAAGAAAACATTTATAACAAATTAATGAGTATAAATAACCTATCAAATATGCCCATCAATGAAGCCATAAATTATATTGGACAATTGATAGACATATCTTTTGATTTAAAGAGAAAAGAAGGTTTAGAGAAAGCAATTGAATTTACTAATGAATTAATAGAAAGTGATTTGTATGATGGAGATAAAGCAATCTTATATTATTTTATGGCTAATGCTTGGTCAGACAAAAAAATATTAAATAGGAGTAAGGGAGAATTATGGGAATGGAATCAAGAAGAAATAGAAAAAGAAATATTATATTTAAGAAAAGCAATAGATACTAAAGGTTTTAATAAAATTGATACGATTAGGAAATGTCAGATATTTACTAATCTTGGAAATATTTTTTCTCAAATAGGTAGATTTATAGAGGCAATAGAATATTGGAATAAAGTATTTGATATAGATCCGTTATTTTCTATGGCCATCGGGAATAAAGGTCATGGTTTAGTTCATTATGCACTATCACTTTATGACAGTGACCATAAGAAATATTTTTTAAAATATGCTTATAATTTATTAAAGAAATCACTAGATTTAAATTATCTATACCCTGGAGCAAAGATATCATTTCAGAAAAAACTTGAATGGGTGGGAAGCGTATTACCTAAAAATTTTTTAAATAAAGACTTTAAATTTAAAGAATATTCTTTGGGAAATAAAAAGGAAGAAAAGAGATATCGGGGATGGTGCTTAGAGAATAATTTGTTTTTAAATCCCCTAAATGATTTAGGAGGTTTTTCTATTGCAGCTCATGATATTTTTAATTTGCCAAATATTACAATAGGAATAGAAAAAGATCCTTATTATATAGGTTTTTTTAACCAAATGAAACAAGAATATGTTTCTGCAAGGTATTTATATTATGAAGGAGTAAATGTTGGTAAACCACATTTTTCAGATAAAGATGTTTATTTATACAATACCTTAGATTACCCAATATATTCATTAGGAATTGAAAAAGTAAAGGTTTCTTTTAGAATTGCGTATTCTTTGTTTGACAAGATTGGGTATTTTATTAAGGGCTATTTCAATATAAAAGTTAAAAGAAAGATTTATTTTAGAACATTGTGGTATAAGGACGAGAAGGGGCAAAATGAATTAAAGGAAGAATTTAAAAAGAAAGAGAATTGGCCTTTAAGATGATTATTTTGGCTTAGCAAAGATTTATTAAGTCATTCAGATTATATGGAAACAATTGATCCAGATGCAAGGGAGATGGCAGAGATTCGTAATCAACTAGAACATAAATATCTTAAAATACATAATAATTTATGGAAAAGATCCACATCTGAGAAAGATTTTAGTTTTGTTTTAAAAGATTCTTTATCTTTCTCAATGTATCGCAATGAGTTTGAATTTAAAACATTAAAACTAATTAAATTAGCTAGAGCTGCATTAATTTATCTATCATTAGCTATTCATAAAGAAGAAATTAAACGTAGTAAAGGGAGAAGAATAGAGAGAGTTGTACCCATTCAATTGGATAAATATGATGATAAATGGAAGATATGAAAATAGGTGAATGCAACAATGGACAATTCCCTATTTTATGGATTGTAATTTTGGCTTGAAACGTATAGCGATAGAAATTGTTATGTTGTTCCTAAGACAGCGAGCGATCCTGTAGATATTGAAAGAAATTATGAAAAATTAATGGTTGCTTGGAAGAATAAAACTTCTTTTAATTTTTACTATTGTTAGGAAATATATTTTTTAATATAAGATGAAAGGTTGTTAAAAATGCCACAGCAAATGCATATAACAGCGGTACCCTATCCATCTGGTAATAAGGAATTTATTTTAGATGACGAAATGAGTGTAGTGAAATCTTCATTACTTTATGCTGACAAAGTTTTATTAATTAGCATCATTCCAATGCTAATTTTTTCACTTCCTAATATGATAGATGATCTTGCCAAAGATCGAAAAACACAACAAGAGGTAGAAAATATTAAGGCTAATACTACAAATGAATTAATTAAGGGTGCTAAAAATTACAAAGGTTCGAAAGAAGAAAATGATAAAATTCAAGAATATTTAAAAGATAAAAAAGTTAATTTAGAAGGTTTTTTAAAAGATGAAGTAAATAAATCAGCTAGTAGGATGTCTGGTATATTTGTATCCGCGTGGGATGAATTAAAATCAAATTTAGGAGTCAATAAGCTTGATCCAGCCATAAAATCTGGGCTTCTAGAAGTATATACTATTTCAGAGTCAGTAATTCCAGATAACACATTTCCTCTATTAGATGAGAATGTATTTAATCAAGCGAGAACTCCCCGCCTGTAAGGGCGGGGATGAGAGCAAGTTTCTGTATCTTCCGTTCGTACTTTGATATAATCATAAATATGAAACTCAATAAATCAGCCCATACCGTATACAAA
>Ga0334898_1002680_pt1 | contig 15846 bp, 11 predicted proteins | sample GraSluR3_MG_10_FD_207228 | JGI IMG/M metagenome (GOLD analysis project Ga0334898, IMG submission 207228) | Sludge microbial communities from methane-producing bioreactor in Wageningen University, Netherlands - Granular Sludge_3_08-R3 | ecosystem: Engineered > Bioreactor > Anaerobic >... | reverse complement strand
AATGTGGACATTCGATGAATATTGGTTTCCGGTCCCCCCACAGTATACCGTGCTGGAAATGGACGATCATACGGTCTTTCTAACACACGGTCACGTGATCAAGGATTGGCAGGATGCGCCAATTTTTCTAGGCCAAAACGACATCTTCATAACTGGCCACTCGCATAGGAGTAGACTAATTCACTTCCCTGAACAACCGATCCTCCTCAATCCCGGATCAGCATCTTCACCTAGGGATCACTCTTCTCCATCCTATGCAATGATCTCTCGTGATGAAATTACGCTACATCAATTGTCGAATGGACATGTATTGAAAAAACTAAGAATATAATTCCAAGGATTCTCCACTTTCGTCATCACTACAAATGACTCCCCGCGGTGATTCCGACCTTCACATAAGGCCGCCACACCTCCACCAATTCCAACACATACCCATCATACATCGACACATCATCCATATCATTGAACATCAACCCCAAACCAACCTCAAACCCATACGACACACCATCATATTGCAACATACCCTCTGGAAAGAACCGCACCCCAACCAAGGCATCGGCAGAAAACCGCACCTCCGAAAAAGCCCTCACACGACCATTGCTATCCACAACGGAATCTACAGCATCCTCCATCACCAGAACCCTGGTGATCCCACCCGCCATCGTTGCGTACGGACGCATCCATCCCACATCCAAACGAGGAAATTCGTAATCCCCGCCCACCAACCAAACCGACACGATCTCGCGAGTCCGCTCATCCTCACTCAGAGGAACCATCTTGAACATATTCGATGCAAACACACCGAACTCATCGAACACCATATACCGCAACGAAGTGGAAGTCATATTGCCTGGACCCACCATCCCCATGGTAAGAACCACATCACTACGTTCCCAAGACAAAGTATCGCCAAAACCGATATCGAAACCCAAGCCACCATATCCCTGCAACTCTTCCAAAAACCACTGGTAGGTGAACGACAACACTCCGAAATGCCCTGAAAGGAATGCAATCGCACCGGTCTCGCTTGTTGTGACGATTTCATGGGAAAGCCAATCGTCATAGGAGTGGGCCCACGAATATCCCAACCCGATCATCAAGTCGCTCACCCTCTCGGTATTGTGCCCAATCGAAATCTTCGGAGTCACCGTTGAAACGTAGGAAAACGAATGCAGGAATCCAACCTCTGCACGAAAGACCAAATCCGAAACAGGAAACCATGGAGCCGGCTCTCTGTACACAAAGGACAAATCTGCACCGATATGGGGAGAAAACCGGACATCCCCACTCTCATAGGGAAGATCCAGTTCATTGATATCGAGCACTCCATGCACAAAATTTTGTATCTTCTCCAATCCTAGATTACCTGCAAGCATAATGCCGACAAATGGAGAGAGGGACAACATCATCTTGGATTCTTCCATATTCCCAAAATGGTTATCGAAAGTACGTCGACCTTGAATAAGGAACTCATCATAGCGACCGCCGGAAACCCCCTCACGTTCACGAAATGTCAAGCCAAACAATGACGAGTCCACAGCCCATCCACTCTTATGACGAAACGAGAATTGCATTCCATAGGAACGAAGATCATCCGGATTATCAAAAAGACCAAGCGTCACACTATCATTGAACATAAGTGCGGTAATGCCAGTCGGACGATGTCCAGCGGAGACCACACCAACCACACATATGAACAAAAGGATCAGCAAAACCCTTTGCCGGTACCGGTATGGTAGAAAGCAACTCCTATTCGGACATACCCTCTTCACCATACAAAACTCCAATATCCAACGCTCTAAGAAGGCGATAGTGATCTTCCAACTGCTTAAATGGAACAGTCGAAGGGCTACCATGGTTGCTTTCCGGGTCTATTGTGAAACGGAGGGGGACCTTGATGGGATATGCGTCCTCACCATTGATGATCCGTTTCAACACAATCGCACGACGACCTGCGGCAAGGACCTGCGTGGTTGAAAATCCAATACCGAGAAAACCTGAAATCAGATCAGCACATACCTTGATATTACCATCACGACCAATTTTGTTGAGCATGGTGTGTAGATATCCCGCCTCAAATACCAAAGGGATCATCAAATCATCGCACAACCCCAAAGACCGCATCATGGCCAAAAGATTCTCTTGTTGTACGACAAGGCGGGCCCTAGACTTTACATTTGAAGCTCGACTCCGGTTGAATACCGACTCAAGGACCAATGGGAAATCCTCCCTGAGCCCTGAACACAAGGCCTGTCCCCATGCTCCCCTTGGATCAAACGGGGGCATCTGCCACCCATTCACATCAAATCCAAGGACCTGGTAACTTTTTGAACTTCGCTTTGAAGCAGCAATCTCATCCCGGAAATTGCCATCCGAAACAAGATTCCGTCCCAACAACTCGATTACCCGAGGGATCTGTTCAGTATCGCCAAATGTCAATGACAACCCATCCTTCGGCACCTTGTTCGTCTGAGAATCCATCAATTCACCGATTATCATTCCCGCAGCAATAGGATCCAAACCCAAATCAACGCATTTTGATCGCCATTGCATCACAAGAGAAGGATCATAGTTGCCGATATTTGACCCCAAAGCCATCATCTCCAATGCATTTGGCAACAGAGTATCCTGTCCTCCAGCGCGCATCACATTCCTATCACAATCGACAGGACACTTCTCGAACGCAATAGACTCTAGGGCAAATCTCCTTGCACATTCATCCCCACCCAAGTGAAATAGACGCGGATCGGTACGCCGACTCATATTGTTGACGGCAGCGAAACCACGTTTCTTCGCCTTGTCCAACAATACCAGGGGACCGGATCGGGCATATTCCTTCACATAATTGCTTGTATCCAACAATCTGTGAATGCGATCCTTTGCAGCAGCATACAACTCCCCATTCGCAGGTAAATATGAGACCGGTCCTTCTGTGCCAACCAGAGCCTTGATATGCTTCCCACCCAAAGAAGCTCCAAAACCGAATCTATCGAGTGGTCTTCCCTCGTGGACCAAGGAGGCATGGACACTTCCGTGTTCACCAGCCGGTCCAATACACACCACTGAAGAACGGGTTCCCTCACCAAGCAAGGATTCCACCTCACCGGTCTGCTTGCCGATCAGTTTTTCCGAAGGTTTGAATTGCACGTCATCGCATGAGATATGTAAAGTCATTTGTCTTCTAGCCATACCCAGCAAGATGATCGCCCGCCAACCGCATGATACCATGGTAGAAGAAAAATTCGTTCGTTTGGTCGAAGTCTCTACAAGATGTGTCGAAGCAGAACGCCCTACCAACGTCATCGTGGAGGAACAGATTGCATCAGAACCCGCCAAGGCTCCAGTCACAAAACAAAGTGGTTCGTCTGTTGGTTTGGTCACACCTTTGGCATATACTTTCCACAGATGGAGGCCTAACGACTCTCCCCCAATATGTGTTTCTATGATGGAGTTGGGGATCAAGTGTACATCCCACTGTTCGGTCGCGAGGTCGATTACGAGATATTGCCTACCCCCGCCTACTTTCGTCATCGGTTACCCCTTGTATCACACAATCTACCGACACCACCCAAGACTGTCAATCGTGAAAAGATCACCCTGTCCATCGAGTATGAAGGAACATGAAGAACCAAGTTCATCCTTGCAGAACCTCAGCACTACCGGTAGAATGACTCGAGAGGTAGCGAAATCATGGGAAGACTCCGGTTCGTGAGCAAATTTGAAAGCCTATTGCAAGGTGCCACTTTATGTGCTGGATTCGATGCCTATGTGAAAACCGAATTCGAAATGTTTCCGGAAGGATCGGTCGTTTCCCTCAGTCTGGGAAACCGAAACGAGATTGAGCAGCATTTCTATAGAAAAGAATCCTCGACATTCAAAAGGATCGAGAAGCCCCATGGACAATTCGAAGGGGTAAGTTTGTATTGTACCGACCCTTTTTCATGTAGCGATTTCCTGCACTCCAGAACTACAATTGAACATATGGTTGCCGAAAGAAAGCTTCTTTTTGAAGGAGATAGTCCACAGATGATGGCTTTCCTCAGGATGATACGCAATAGTCTCCCCTATGTGATGGGGTTTGGCAAAGCAAAGCAAGTATCTCCCAATGTGGGTCTTCCAAAGCACTATTTTCGGGGACGCAGCAAATATCTAATTTCTCGAATCATCCGGAAGGGGGCGATACGTTGACGACAATCTCCACCTTCACCATTCCCTTTTCCAGTACGGTCGACAAGCGACCACTTGATGGAGTAGCCAATATCCTTTCTTCCCATGGCATCATCAATCCATTTTGGATATATGGGGAAGAACCCCAGGTGCAACGTATCGTAGGGAAGCTATCATCCCATGTGCTTGGTAAGGATTATGGGTGGGATGCTGTTTCCAATATGCTGTCTTCCTCCACCGATGCACAAGAAATGTGGAAGATCGGGAGAATGATCCATAGACACGGTCATGATGGGCTCATCGTGATGGGTGATGAAACGATCATGAATATTGGCAAGGTGATTTCTTTGATTGCCGGGCTTCCGAGCAGCACTGAATTCACAAAATTGGCACAGATTGTGGAATTTGCACCCCGTACTCAAGCTCTTGCCATGATCGTGGTTCCAGTTGGCGAGCGTGATGGTTCGGAATATTTGAACTCCCTCTGTTTTGAAGGGACAGGAATCGTGAAGACGGACATCAACTTGAAACATGTGGTTGTGGATGGAAGGTGCTCACGTCGTGTTACCCCTGGAGGATTGGCTCGTTCTGTCGTCTCCACGCTGTTCCATATTTTAACCACGATCTTGTCCCAACCAGATCCTCTTACATGGGCAATCATCGAATCGGGACTTCACCATCTCCATGAAGCATTGGAGTTGATGGTGGATCCTCGCCAGAATGGGCGTCGTTGGCTCAACTGCACACTTTTGGTAGCCGAGGCTTGTCATTCGGCGGGAGTCGGAGCAATCAATCGCAAGGAGACTCCCCTCTCCATGATTCTCGAAACCGTGTTTTTACAGTATGGAGAGAGTCGTTCCACGATCACGGGGATACTGCTCCCTTCGGTGTGCGAGTTGCTACGTCGAACGGAGGATGGAATCCTTTTTGAACGGGTAAAGGGAGTCTTGGGGGGAATGGATCCTTGTGAATTCATGAAGGCGTGGATAACTTTGGCAGGTATCGAAGGTTCTGGGGAGCTGTATGCCCAAACAATTGCAGATATCCAGCGGTATTCCAAGCAACAGGATCTTGTTGATGACGCTAAACGATTATTGGATGTGGTCTCCCCACAGGGAGGCCTCCAATGAGACGAAAAGACGATCCCAGTTATTCCAATCATGTGATTTCCATCTCAGGCGAGGGAGCAATCAAACGTTTGCCTCATATTGTTGAAAAGTTGGGGAGTACACATCCACTGGTGATCATCAGCAAGGGTGCGGCCGACAATGGTGCCGAGATCATTTTGTTCGCGGGGTGGAAGGATCGCAATTCCTCCTCTCCTATTCCGCTCCCGTCTTCTGTGGTTCCGCTCTCTTCACGTGAGATCCATCGAGGGACCGTCGCTATCTTGATGGATAGATATGAAAAGGGTGGACACGATGCGATTGTCGCCGCAGGTGGTGGAGCGGTGATGGATATTGCGAAGGTCTTGAGGCTCACACTTCAAAAAGCAGATCATTCCTATCGTTTGCGGGAAGGGTATATGATGGAGGGTTTTTCCAAACATGTACCGTTGGTATTGGTTCCCACCACCATCGGATCTGGAAGTGGAGCATCGAAGGTAGCCTATATGTTCGATAGGGAACAGGAACGAACCTTACGGTTTGAGCACCACTTCATGTATCCTGATGTGACTATCTTGGATTCAAGATTGATGAAGTCGGTTTCTCCCTTGCAAACGGCCTTTGGAGTGGCCGCTATCCTCGGTCGTGCCGTGGAGAGCATTACCAGCCCATTCGCCAATACAGTCTCCGAATCCTTCGCTCTGCAAGCCATCAGACTGCTTGTTGAACACTCTTTCAGGGTAGTACATACACCCCACGATCTTGAGGCCAGAATGGGTATTGCGGTAGCTTCACTGGCGGCCGGATATGCGTTTGATACTACTCAAGGAGGGTTGGCCCATGCGGCTTCGATCGTCTTGGAGCGTTTGAAGGGTATTCCATATGGTCAATGCATGATGATCCTATTGCCTCTCACCTTGGTCTACAACATGGATGGTTCCGAATCTGCATTCCTAAAGATCACAAAGGTGGTCGCAGCCGATGATACAAATTTCCATGGGGAAGCTTCGCTCTCGGAACACTTGGGAATCATGGTGATCGAATGGGTTAAGAATCATTTTGAGATGCTCACGAAATCCCTTTCCCATCAAGCGTCGGAAAGGTTCCACGATCTTGTTGGCCTCGATGGAAAATCGCCTCCAATCCATCCCGAAGAGTTTGAATATTTGGCTGAAGCCATTCACAATTCGGTAGATGTGCTAACCAACAGGAATGTGGTGGGTATCCAGGATATCATACGTGTGCTTGAAGCTGCATATTGGGGATATCCCCTCGACCGGGCGATGATACCCCACCAATCGTCAACGAATGGAAAAAGGAAGACTCTATGGAACGGATCATTACTCTCACTTTCAAGGAAAAGCTGATCAAGGTACCGATCGGTACCCGAGTGGTCGAGGTTGTCGACAATGAATTGCATCTGAATGAAGAACGTATGCGGTATCAAGACAATCCGGTGATTGCATTGCGGATGAACAACGAAATCCTTTCATTCGGTGCGAAATTGATGGTTGATGCCGATATTGAACCGGTATACCTGTTCAGCGATATCGGAAAAAGAATCTATCGTCATACCCTCAGTTATTTGATAGCCTATGCGAGTGAAAAGCTTTTCCCCGAGCGCCGGTTGGTAGTCGGTCATTCGTTGGGAGATGGTTTCTACTATACCTATGATGGCATGTATGCATTGGATCCTATGGATGTGCAACTCCTGGCCGATATGATGGAAAAATTGGTTGGGGAGAATCTCGCCATACATCAGGGAACCGTTTCCTACACACAAGCTATCTCCCACTTCAGGAACAAAGGGTATTCGGCTACCGAGAAGCTTCTCTCCTATCGGAATGATCCGACTTTGGAGCTCTATCGCTGTGGAAAGTTCATGGATATCACCTATGAACCTCTTCTTCCTTCAACGGGATTGTTGGATGTGTGGGAGCTCAAACCGTATGGGGACCGGGGAATGCTGCTGCGTTACCCACTATCGAAAGATTTCCTTCATATCGCAAAATTCCGTGATAATCCTTTGCTCTTTTCGGTTTTTCGTGAGAACAAGATTTGGGGAAGTATCCTGAAAGTCAATTGTCTTGGAGAGATGAATGCAATTTGTGGGACTCACGAGATATTCACATTCATACGGATGAACGAGGATTTGCAACATCGAAGGATTGCTCAGATTGCCGATCTGGTGGGTGCCAAAGGAACTGTGAAGGTAGTCTTCATCGCCGGACCCTCTTCATCCGGAAAAACTACGTTCGCAATTCGTCTTGCGATCCAATTGCGGTTGTTGGGGTATAATCCGATTCAAATTTCCCTCGACAATTACTATAGGCCGAAAGACCAAGCTCCTTTGGATGCGGATGGGAAGCCTGATCTGGAGATACTTGAGGCACTCGACCTTGCACTATTCAGGGAAAATCTCAAGAACCTCTATGCTGGTGAAGTGGTGGATCTACCAAAATTCGATTTCAAGGATAATGGCAGGCGCTATTATGAAGGGAAACCCATATCCCTAAAGGACAATACCATTTTGGTGATCGAGGGAATCCATGGATTGAATCCCAGTCTGATTCCCGATATCGATCGGGCGACCACATTCAAGATTTACATTTCGGCTTTGACGCAGTTGAATCTGGACGACCACAACAGGATCTCCACTACCGACAATCGTATCCTTCGGAGGATTGTGAGGGACAACCGTACCAGGAGCACTTCGGCACAACAGACTCTTGAGATGTGGCCTTCTGTGGAACGTGGTGAAACCCACCATATCTTTCCATTCCAAAATGAGGCGGATATCATGATCAACAGTGCCTTGGAATATGAGTTGCCTGTCTTGAAACCGTACGCGGAGCCATTGTTGAAGACGGTAAAACCTGAAGCGTACGAAGCGTATCCCACAGCCCGTCGATTATTGGGATTTCTGGAGAATGTCTATCCAATTCCTGCCGATATGGTTCCGAGCGACTCGCTGCTTCGCGAATTCATCGGAGGCAGCGAGTTCCATACGGAGTGTCATTGATGCCAAGCATCAGACATTATAGATGTGCTTGTATTCGTCGAACAGTTGCTGGACCTTGAACTGGCACTTTCCACATACCGTACCGAAACCGGTGATTTCACGCAGTTCGTCAAGGGTGGTGGCTTCCTTGTTCTTCACCAGATCCTCTATACGTTGGTCGGTGACGTTCTTGCATTCGCAGATGACTTTGGCCACTTGTTTTCTATAGGGGTTTTCGCGCCCTTGTTTCGCAAGATAATCGTCGATTGCGGCTCGAAGGGCTTTGTCACCCAACACCGAGCAGTGGAATTTGTGTTGTGGCAATCCCCCAAGTCTATCCGTGATCATTGATGGAGTCAGGTTGTAGGCTTCCTCCAAGGTCATTCCTATGGCCATTTCAGACATCATCGAGGTGCTGGCGATAGCGCTCGCACAACCATACGTCTGCCATTTGAGATCGGTGATCGTGTCGTTCTCGACAACAATTCCGACCTTCATCTGGTCTCCACAGGCCATGGAACCAACCAGGCCTTCTCCATCGGGAGAGAATGCTTCATCCTCCCAGATGTTCTTGGGGTGCATGAAGTGTTCCTTGACCGTATCCGTATATACCCAAACAGATGTATTGTTACTCATCTTGTTGAAATCTCCCTTAGCCGCTTGATGATTGGCGGTAATTTTTCCAAAACATAATCGATTTCCTCGGTGGTGTTGAATCGTCCGAGACTGAACCTAATCGATCCATGGGCGAGTTCAACGTCCAGTCCGCTGGCAAGGAGCACATACGATGGCTCCAAACTTCCTGTAGCACATGCCGATCCTGTGGATACCGCAATACCTTCAAAATCAAGCATGAGAAGAATCGATTCACCTTCAGCTCCTGCGAACGAGACATTCAAAGTTCCCGGCAGGCAATCGGTCGGATGGCCGTTCACCACCACATTGGGAATTCGTTCCTGCAATCCCAGGCGCAACTTCTCCCGCAATTGCCACAACAGTTTCCGTTCTTCCTGTGAAGAACCGGTCACCAATTTTGCGGCTGCCCCCATCCCGATGATCGCGGCATTGTTGTAGGTTCCCGCTCTCTTTCCATCCTCTTGATGGCCTCCTTTCACAAATGCGTCGAAAGGAGCTCCCTTACGGACGTAGAGTGCACCAACTCCCTTTGGGCCATAGAATTTATGTGCCGCAAGGCTTAGATAATCGACTCCCCAAGCTTTCACATCGACGTCCATTTTCCCAATCGCCTGCACCGCATCGGTGTGCATGAGCGCTCCGGCCTCATGTGCCATCTTGGTCAACAAGGGGATATCCTGGATGGTTCCGGTTTCATTGTTTCCGGCCATTATCGAGACCAGCAGGACATCGGGTCCCAGAAGTTTCCGATAGGCATCGATGTTGATCTTTCCCGTTTTGTCCACTGGAACATAATCGATCCGATAGCCCCGTTTCACCAGATATCGGCAGGTTTCTATGATTGCGGGATGTTCAATGGTGGAGGTGACGATTCGTTTCCTCTTCGCACCATCGTCCACCATTTCCCGTGCTTGGGCGAATACGGCATTATCCGATTCAGAGCCTCCGCTGGTGAAAATGATTTCCGACGGTGTCGCACCAATCATTTCGGCTACGGCTGCACGCGCTTTTTCTATTGCTACGAAAGCTTCCCTTCCGAAGCCATGCATGCTCGATGCGTTGCCGAACAATCCATAATTGTCTTGCACCACTTCAATGACTTCCGGAGCCATTTGTGTGGTCGCATTGTTATCCAAATATACTGTTTTCATGTACCTTCTCTCTTTACAACATACGGGTCGCACTCCCGTGGGGTCAAGTCATTCGATCCTAATGAGAGAGGGCGGCGGAGTCTTCTTCATCTTCTCCATCGGAGCGGAGTCCACTCCGGATGTAATGGATTTGCCGATGGATGGCAAATCTCAGGTGTCGCTGTTTAGCCCATTGCACATAGGCACAAGATTCTGGTAGATATGATGCAAACATGGCTTTGAACCGGGTCACGCGTCTACATCGCAACTCCTTTTCAAGCCGTTCGAAATAGATATTGCACTGGTGGGTCTTGGGATCGTAGTGTTCACAATACGAATCGAGATCATACACTACGGTATTGCCTGTTATCGTCTTCTCATGGCAACAAAGGCCACAACGCAAACACTTGTCTTCCCATGATTTCGACGCCATGCGCATCCGATTACTCCCCCCTACGCAACTGCTCGAGACGATTGGCAGTCTGCATATCCAAAGCAGGGTGTACCAGTACCGGTGTAACCGAGATATATCCTTCTTCCAACAAGCGGTAGTCCGTTTCAAGTTCGGAGTGCTTCAATTCCGGCGGCACATCGGTACGGAGTGTCAATGTCACTTCGTCACCGATACCCACACCGTTTTCATCCAATTCGGTATCGCCATAGGCCAATCCGATTTTGGTTGAGGAGGCATCATAACTGGTGGATCGTCCACCTGAACTTCGTTCCACAACGTCGAAATACTCCAGCTGGCCAATCATCCCAACTTTCCACTCTCCATTGGGCTGGGGTGGTACATTGATGTTGAGCAACACTTCCCTTGTGCACAACGGGAGGAATGTCTCAAGGTGTTGCGCAAGGAAGGTCGCCGCTTCGACAAAAGGATATCGAGTGGCATGTCTATCCATTCTGGCTGAGATTGCAATTGCGGGAATCCCACGTAATGCCGCTTCACTGGCCGCTCCTACTGTACCGGAGTAAAGAATGTCCGTGCTTGCATTATACCCATGGTTAATACCTGAGATCACCACGTCGGGTTTCACTGGCAATGCGTTTCCATTCAATCCATAGAGTATGCAATCGGCAGGGGTGCCGCTGCAATGGTAGTGGCGCGAATCATATCTGATGAACCGAATCTTTCCCTTGAGTGTCATGGCATGCGATTGGGCACTTCGTTGATCGGAGGGAGCACACACCCATACCTCATGCCCGGCTTCGAGCAAGACTGTCTCCAGTGTGGTGATTCCGGCGGACTGGTATCCGTCATCGTTGGTCAGCAATATGATCATTTCATGAATGAGTCTATCTTTAGGCTCTCCACAGGTTGATAAGGAATCCACGTGGGTCTGAAACCGAAGATGTGCTCGTACTCCTCCATTCTAGCGGTATACAGATCCAACGATTCCCGGGACAACAATACGAATATGGTTCCACTTGATCCGGTGGTGACCATCGTTGCACCAAGGCACCCGTTAATTTCCAAGGCCCGCTTTGTGAGCCAATCGATTTCGGGGCAGGTCACTTCGAATACATCCCGTAATCCGGCCTGTACCCTGCTAAGGACCTTACCATACAACACCATATCCTTTTGTGCAAGCAGACGGGCTCCTTCACGTGCGAGTCGACTTTCGGAGAGCACGTAGAGACATATCCTCTTCTCTTCCTCACTCAATAGCCCGACAGTTTCCTTCACTTCCTGTTCGGTCACATCCCGCACCAGTCCTCCCGGAAATACTTGTCGAAACCGTTCGAATGCAGCCTTGCTCTCTTTTCTTCGTATTTCAAGTTCTTCCCGCAAGGCATGGGGAGATATCTTGCTCTCAACAATCATTTGTACCAATGATGTATCGTCTTTCGGTAGGGGAATCCTCTCATATGTAAGGTGGTGCACATCGTAGAGAAGGAGTGAGGAACCATCCACTTGAAGCATGGCCAACAAGATGATCAATCGGCATTCCTCTCCGATGAAGCTGGTGATCGCCGAGTAGCCGATGGCTGGACAATCCTCAAGCTTCAGTTCCCGATGATATACTTCCCTCAAGGCTATTGTGGTTCCCAGGGCCATGGCGGAATCGACCATTCCTCCCTCTTTTTCCAAGAGATTGCCCGAGAAGGTCAGATTGAAGCCTCCTATTGTGAATCCACGGGCATTGAGTATGGATACCACTCCTTTGATGATGTTTGCCCAACGGTCTTCCCGTCTATATTTGATATTCTGAAGGTTGAATCGTTTCCGATCCTTCATTGGGACCATGAATAGTCTGACGCTTTGATCTGATCGCGGCGAAATCGCCACCTGCAATGATGTCGTAGCGGCTCCACAGAGCGTATGTCCCTTGCAATAATCGGCGAATTCTCCCAAGAATGTCAGGATTCCCGGAATCGTCACCAAGGCTTTGGGCTTGTCATCATGTTCCTGTACATGGAGCTCCGTTATTGTCTTCATATGGTCCTTTATGCATCAATCTTAGGCCAATACCAAGGAGAATGCAATAAAAAACCGCTTCTTGTCCAGAAGCGGCATGGTCGGAAAAGCAGGTCCTACTTGTCTGAAAGTCCGTACTTTTTCTTGAATCTCTCCACACGTCCTGTGGTATCGACAAGCTTCTGTGTACCGGTGAAGAACGGGTGGCAAGCGCTGCAAATTTCAATATCGAGGTTCTTGACAGTCGACTTGGTCTCAAACGTATTTCCACATGCGCAGGTCACTTTTGTCAATTCATACCTGGGATGGATTCCCTCTTTCATACCTATATCCTCCAAATTCTATGCTGCTACCCTCTGCTACGGTCATGCCTTGACAGAGGGACGACTTCTTTTCAACATCCGATCACATTGCCGATGTGTTCATGGACCGGAGAAACGCCTCATTATTCTTTGTTTTTCTCATTTTGTCAATGAGCAACTCTGTCATCTCGATATCTTCCATGGGGTTGATCGCGTTCCTGAGTGCCCAAATCTTCGCAGCTTCTTCCTGCGTAAGCAACAGGTCCTCACGACGAGTACCCGATTTCTTGATATTGATCGCAGGGTACAGTCGTCTCTCGGCCATCCTGCGGTCCAATACGATTTCATTGTTGCCCGTTCCCTTGAATTCCTCGAATATCACTTCATCCATCCTGGAACCGGTTTCTATAAGGGCAGAGGCTATGATGGTGAGGCTTCCGCCATGTTCAATATTCCTTGCCGCCCCCAAAAATCGTTTCGGTTTGTGCAAGGCATTGGAATCGACACCACCCGAGAGGATTTTCCCAGATGCGGGAACCGTCTGGTTATATGCCCTGGCAAGACGTGTGATGTTGTCCAAGAGGATCACGACATCGCGTTTATGTTCGACCAATCGCTTTGCCTTCTCTATCACCATTTCCGCCACCGATACGTGTCGGGATGCTTGTTCATCAAATGTGGATGCGATGACTTCGCCCTTTACCGTTCGACGCATGTCGGTCACCTCTTCGGGTCTTTCATCGATGAGCAGGACCATGAGATAGACTTCGGGGTGATTCGCGCTGATCGCATTGGCGATCTTTTGCATCAGGATGGTTTTTCCTGCCCTGGGGGGTGCGACGATGAGGCTTCTCTGTCCTTTTCCGATTGGGCAGAAGAGGTTGATGATTCTTGTGGAAATATCCTCCTCGGCCGATTCCAAGTTGAGTCTTGTATCGGGATAGAGGGGGGTCAAGGAGTCGAATCCAGCACGGGCGCGCGCAGCTTCGGGAGGATCGTGGTTGATGGATTGCACTTTGATCATCGCGAAATAACGTTCGGCATCCCTCGGTGGACGAATCTGTCCTTCGACGGTATCTCCCGTCTTGAGACTGAGCATTTTTATTTGGGAGATGGAGACATAGATATCTTCAGGTCCACTCAGATAGTTGTTCTGGGGAGAACGGAGGAAACCGTATCCATCGGGCAACACTTCCAAAGCCCCATAGGCCATGATCACTCCACCTGCCGCAGTGTGTGCCTTGAGAATCTCAACGATCAACTCCTGTCTTCTGAGGTCCATGATGACTTCTTGTGGGATTCCCGCTTCAAGGGCCTTCTGGCGAAGTACCGGTAGTGTGGTCATGGTAAGTTCATTCACAGTAATTCGTGGAGCATTGGGATCTTCCACATAGATTTCGACAGGGATATCCTCTTGTTGGTTAGAACGGTTGTTCTGTCTATTGTGGCTGTTCTTTTGATAGTTTTGCTTTTGACGATTGTTCTGTTTTCCGTTCTGGTGATTCCTTGATTGCTGTCGTCCGTGCTGTTGGCCTTGATATGATTGGGTAGGCTGGGGAGGTACGGGCTTTGCAACAGGCTTTTCTTCCACGACCGGCTCTTGCACCGGTTCGGGCTGTTTCTTTCGGGGAGGACGTCCCCTCCGTTTTGGTGTGGAGCTTTTCTCGGCAACTTTCTCAGGACTCTTTTCCGAGGTATCCATCTTCTCCTCCTGTACTGAAGCTGACGAAGTTTTAATCTTCACCACCACTGGTGAAGAAGCTTCTCCATTCTTTCGTTTCACGACTCGTTTCGCAGCTTTCTGCAACACTGCGGATTCCGATTCATTCGTATCGGGAACCGCGAAAAGGTCGGGACCATTTTCATATTCTGATGTCATTGATAATCTCCAAAGAATCGAACCCACATGAGTCCGAACTTGATGTTCGCTGTATCTGTTTCGTTCTTAGTGTATGATTTCGCAGGAACTCTTTTATTGTTTGGATAGGAAAAAGGCAATCCCGCGGGATAGTTCAAATATATTGCCACGTGTTGACGATGTCAAGCAAGTCATCCCCTTTTAGGTGAAAGTAACCGAGTAATATGGCTGCCACAGCGGCGCGTCTCCGTACGGAACTCCTTCCATAGGAGCTGAATAGCACTTTCACTGCGATCGGATGGGTGGTCTTTGTGGCAAATCCCAACCAGACGGTTCCCACCGGTTTTTCATCCGTTCCTCCATCGGGTCCGGCGATTCCCGATATTGCAATGGACAAGTCTGAATCGGATCGTTCCAACAGTCCCCTGGCCATTTCGATGACGGTTTCCCCCGAGACGGCTCCATGTGTTGCGAGAGTTTTTAAACCTACACCCAACAAACGTTCCTTCGCAAGATTCGCATAACTCACAACAGAACCCCATAACCAGTTCGAACTGCCGGCTTTGTCGGTCATGAGTTTGCTTGCCAATCCACCGGTGCAGGATTCGGCCAAAGACAGGAGCATGTCTTGAGATGTAAGTTGTGTGGCCAACAAATCCATTACTTCTACGTCACCTTCGACCAACAAACCTTTGCCCAACAGGTGTGCGATGTCGTGGGCCATGGCTTTTCGGCTTTCTGCCGTCCCTCCGTTGAGATAGAGACTGATGCGATGCTCCTGTACCCTGGTTCCCCAAAGTATCGCATCCCGGGCACATGATTCGCACACCTCTTCGAGTTTGGATTCCGGTGTCAAGAAACAGGAATACTCATCTCTTCCGATTGAGCGTTTCCCGATCTTTTCGGCCAACTCAGGAAGTATCCTTCCATAGAACATTTCGTGCATTTCGATCGGAGGTCCCGGCATGGCATAGCACAGCACATCCTTACCCGAGCCTTTGATGTTCCCTGTAAATCCCGGTGCGGTACCTTTGGGATTGGGAATGATACGGAATCCTTCCGGTATGCAGACCTGACGAACATTGGCTCCGTTGATTCGGTCGCCTATGCGCTCGTACAACACACGGTATGCATCTTCATCGCGAACGAGGCGAACATGGGCAAGATCGGCAACCAATTGCCGGGTCATATCGTCACTGGTTGGGCCAAGGCCTCCAGTCAAGA
>Ga0334898_1002679_pt1 | contig 15853 bp, 9 predicted proteins | sample GraSluR3_MG_10_FD_207228 | JGI IMG/M metagenome (GOLD analysis project Ga0334898, IMG submission 207228) | Sludge microbial communities from methane-producing bioreactor in Wageningen University, Netherlands - Granular Sludge_3_08-R3 | ecosystem: Engineered > Bioreactor > Anaerobic > Unclassified... | reverse complement strand
AGGCATATTTTTACTGGTCGTTTCATAGACACCAGCGCTTTTAAGCAGCATATCATCCCATAAAATGGGAATCCGCCCGTTTTCTCCAGCAAATTCACTGACTCTTTTAAGCCAATAAAGGTATAGGTTAAAAATTCCTTCTTTATCCGCAGTTGGTTTGCAGCGGGGGCACAAACCGATGTTACCAACTTCGTCGCCGCCAATATGGAGATATTTGGACTCGGGTGTTGCCTTGATAGCATCACGGTAGAGGTCGAAAAGCACCTGATATGTGCCTTCATGTAAAGGGCAAAATGACCAGTGGTTGTAAAAGAGTTCCCTGAGATGAGTATATTCCTGGTGCTTTAAAATAAACGTAGCATGCCCTAACCCCTGTACCAAAGGCGTAATTTCAATATGTTGTTTTCGAGCATACCTGGTCAGAGACGCCATTTCATCGATACTGATAGCTTGGGGAGCTCCAATTTGAGGCTGCTTTTGGTATCGTAATTTATCCTCAAATTCAAAAATTATCGCGTTGATTTTATAACGCGCCAATCTATCGATGCTTTTATAATAATAGTCCATATTGTCGAGATGATGCTTCACATCGAAGTGTACTGCACGGTAAGAAAGTGCCGGAAAATCTGTAATTTTACATGCTGGTATCGCGATATTGTAATCACGGGAGTCTTCTAAAAGTTGTTCCAATGTTTGGCAACCATAGAACAATCCTGCTTCTCCACGGGACACAACCTCAACATTTCCATGGGCAATAGTTAATATATACCCCTGATCGGATATTGGAATAGCCTCGGCACTATTAAGTTTAAGCGCGAGAGTGCCTGTATCTTTGCCTGATTCGTTCAGTTGTGAAAGGATTTTCCCCATTAAAGGACGTTTGAAATTACCATTGATTTCTAACCTAGATAACCTCCCAAATTCCAATCCATTTGCTGCAAGCAATTCGACTTTTTGAGGCTGAGGCACAATGGCAAATGGTTTGGGCAGTTCTCTTATATTTTGCCCGTTTACTTGCCCAGTCCAAAAACTTATACTAATGAAGATGCCTAATAATTTAAAAAACCAAATCATATACAAAATCCCTATTGAAACAATTCTTTTTTCTTAATTATGCTTCATTTAATTAAACGCAAAACTGATTTGCATTTTACTAATGATAATCTTTACCGTTAAGGCTTTTAACGACTGATTCTTGCCATTTTTCCAATTGAAGAAGCATGGAATTCACCCGTTTTGAATCTATTTGAAACAAATCATTTCGTTCCATTGAATCCTTAACAAGGTTGTATAATTCTATTTTTATTTGTCCAGTTCCATCCTGAATCTTATGTAGTTTAAAGGGCCAGTCAATCCATGCAGCATGACCTGGAAAAGAGTGTTCAGGGTATTGAATAGAAATGTCTCCTGCATCTAAATCCAACATAGAGGAATCAATGATCATTTTTCCTTCTTCCTGAACTTTTAACAGCTCCTTCATCCATTTATAACCAGGAATTATCCTTCCATCAGCAGCATGCCAAAACCCAATTGGTTTGGTGCGCTTATTCATTTTATTGTCGATTACCGGAACAAGGCTAATTCCATCCAGCACTGGCTGGTTTTGCATTTTTATCCCGCATATTTCAAGTAATGTTGGATAGATGTCGAATGTGTTGGCAGGTATATTTGTAATCCTTGATTGTTTGATACGCGCAGGCCATTCAATAATAGCCGGGACCCGCAAGCCTCCCTCGTAAATTTGACCTTTACGCCCGCGACCGCCTGTGGAGCCTATTTTAGTGCCATTGTCACTACAGTACCAAAGGATGGTATTTTCAGCTATTTCCAAATCTTTTAATTCTTTTCTTAGTTTACCCATAGCACGGTCTATTCCTGTAATTTCTCCATAGTAATTTTGTAACTCAGTTTCTTGCTCTGCATATAAAGCGCCGTCTTGTGCTGCGGCTTCATGTGGTACATGTGGTGACCCAAACCAAATAACAGCAAAAAAAGATTGTCCCGAGTAGGCATAACTTCGGATGAACCTGATTGCTTCATCCATAACTACCATTGAACTTTCTCCATATTTTTGGACAGCAACCCCTTTATGGCTTAAGATGGGATCGTTGTCAAAATAATTGGGTGCTGAAAGCCATTCATCAAAACCACTGGCCCCAGGATTAACAGGACTCCCAATTTGAACCGATCCAAGATGCCACTTGCCAAAATGCCCTGTGACATAACCGGCAGTTTTTAAAGCTTCGGCAATGGTTATCTCCTGAGGGCGTAATGTAAGACCTGCATTGAAACAACCAAAACGGTTAGGGTGGCGCCCTGTCATTACACTTCCACGTGTAGGGGAGCAGACTGGCGCTGCAGCATAGAAATGGTCGAATCGTAAACCTGAAGCTGCCAGTTTGTCAAAGTTAGGTGTTTGTAAAACCGGATGTCCATAATAAGCCATATCGCCCCATCCCTGGTCATCGGCCATGCAGAGTATTATGTTGGGACTGGGACAAACCCCTATATTACAATTTGCCATATTGATCGCAATAGCAAAAAAGGTAGATGCAAATATTAACGTATAAAGCCAATTCATTTTCATGGAGTATTTTTTATAATTTTATTTCCCATCCTTTTTCATATTCTCTCGACCATAAAAGGTTTGCTTCCTTATCATTAAAAATATGCCCAGTATTAGGGTCAATTTCCAGTGACCTTCCAACTCGTTGTGCAATATTCCCCAATTGTACCAAAAGTGTACTTTTATGCCCAGAACTTATGTCGGCTTTCAACTTTTCGCCATATAAAATAGCACTGAGAAAATTTTGAATATGCAAGGCATCAAGATTTTGCGAAGTATTAGCTCTGTTCCTTTCATTTATGTTGAAATCATTTTTTACCTCTCTCACTATATTGCCATCTAAATCGAAAATGATGTAACTGTTCCCGCCAGACAATAATAAAGTCCCATTTTCTCCATAAAACATTGCCCCAACACGGCTTCCTTCAACAGGAGTGCCGTTGCAACTTTTTCCTTCCCATGTCATTGTAATACCTTCTTTGAAGTCAATATTGATTATTTGAGTATCCGGGGTTTGCCAGTCGTCCTGATATCTGTAACGCCCACCATTCGAAGAAACACGGATTGGATAGTCAACTCCAAACCCCCACCTTAAAAGGTCAATCATATGTACACCGTTATTTAGGGCTTCGCCAGTTCCCCAATGCCAAAACCAATGCCAGTTGTAGTGTACAATATTGTCTTTGTATGCTTTTCTTGGGGCAGGACCTTGCCATAAATCCCAGTCAAGCCAACTGGGGGGTACTGCTTCTTTTCCTTTTCCAATAGAACTACGATTATTAGTATACCAGCTTTTCCCAAAATAAGCACGTCCAATTGCTCCGTTTTTTAATTCTTCAATACCTTTAATTACATTTGGCCTGGAGCGCCTTTGGTTCCCCATTTGGACAACCTTTTTATATTTTTTAGCGGCTTCCACTAAAATTTCACCTTCCTTGGGATTATGACTGCAAGGTTTTTCAACATAAACATGCTTTCCTGCCTGCATTGCTAAAAGTGAGGCGGTAGCATGCCAATGGTCCGGCGTTGCAATTATAACTGCATCAATATCTTTTGACTCAAGCGACTTACGTAAATCACCATAGCCTTTTACTTTAAGTTCTTGGTTTTTCTTTACTCCTTTGATACATTTTTCAATAGCACGGCTATCGACATCGCAAACATGAGCCACATCGCAATTCGGTTGGTTGGCAAAATTCCTGGCTAAATCATAACCCCTTGAGTTTACACCAATTACAGAAACTCTGACATTTTCATTTGAACCAATTATCCGTCTGTAATTAAGTGCACTAAACCCAGGCAAAATTCCACCCACTACTATTGCTGTTGATGCACCTGCGGTTGTTTTTATAAAATTCCTGCGGTTATTTTTCATGATTGTTCCATTTTATTAGTTTGAATATTTTTTAAAACCAGTCTCAAATCCATTTCCGCTTTTTTTAACATTTTAAGGGCATCTTTCTCATTTATGCCATATAGGATTTTTAATATACTTTGTGCCCTTTTCACCAATTTATTATTAATACATGCTACATTGACCATATAAGGTCCTGAAACCTTTCCTATTTTTATCATAATAGTCGATGATAAAAAATTGAGCACTTTTTTTGTCGCAGTACCAGCTTTCATTCGGGTTGATCCGGCTACCACTTCATTTCCAGAATTTAGAGGGATAACATAATCGCAAAAAGGTAATTTTTTGTCAGGAAGTTTGGTTTGTATGAGAACAGACAGTGCCTTTCGGCCTTTTGCAAATGCCAATGCTGATTGTACATAATAGGCAGCCCCACTGGATGAAATCCCAATTACTACGTCTTTAGATTGAATATTCAACAATAGCATCTCAGGTACGGCACTTGCATCTTCCTCAAAATCAGATTCAATTGACATAGCTTCATCGGAAATTCCTCCAGCAATTAAAGCAAGCATTCGATCTTCAGGAAAGCCATAAGTGCAAGGTATTTCGATGGCATCCATTGCGGCAATCCTTCCACTGGTTCCAGCTCCGACATAAATCATCCTACCTCCAGCCCTAATTCTGTCCACTGATTTGCCAGCAATATTCGAAATAAAAGGCAGACTGGATTTCAGTGTCTCCCCAGCCTCTTGTTCTGCTTGCCACATAATTTTAATAATAGCCGTGGACCGCATGTTTTGAAGTTGTATATCTTTACGGTATGGAATTTCCGTTTCGACCGTATTATACCGAAAATCAATTTTATCCTTAATCGCAATTGATTCTCCTTTTGCCAAGGCCAATGCGCCAATTAATTGAAGCCGATTCCCTTCATTGGAAACAACAACTTTTACTGATTTTTCCAGTTCAACCGGGGTTTCTTGTAAAGAATCATTCAGGTTTTTTTCCAACGGATAATCACATGCAATTGCAGCATCAGCTAATCCTCCACAAATAAACACGTTATTTAGGTTATATAAAATGGCCGCACTATTGATAACTTTAACGAGATTCTGAATATATGATTCTCTTTCCTTTTGATAAGATAAGTTTGTAAGTACATTTATTAAATTATTATTCTCATCTATAGAAGCCAATCCTGCTGCGCTTACCATGGTATCGAAATTCCCATCAGGAATCTTTATACTTCCCAATAAAGGAAGGCTTCTGCCAGGCCTCCAACGTCTTCCGTTACGCCAAACCGAAAAGCCAAGCCCGGTACCTACAGCCAGTATCCCAACCGTCTTGTTCCCGGTTAGTACACCTGTCTCCGCTAAACCGATAGTCGTTGCGTCAGCATCATTTATCAAACTTACTTTACACTGAAATTTTTTTTCCAACCCCCTTGTCCAACTTTCACACTTTAAAATATTTAAATGCGGGGCAGTTCTTAATATTTTGGTTCCATGATAATTGACAATCCCGGCTGTTGATATACCAATGCCATTTATTTCTTCATATTTTACTTGCAAAGAGGCAATCAATTTATTCATTGCTTTAACAAATTCGGAAAGTTTCGCTTTTGTATGCAAAGGGCTATTTACTTTGTTAACATGCAAATACTTCATATCTGAAAGTTGAATAGCTTGCAAGAATTGATCGCCTGCCATAGCGCCTTTTATCCATGTACCACCAATATCGATTCCTAAATACATAAAATAATTCATTGATTTTAAGAATATTAATCCATCTCAATAATCCAAATGAGGTAAGTAATAGTCACCTTTTAAATGGAGACACACCCCACCAGTAGTCGAAAGCCAATTAGAAATTGCTTTGTTTAACTCAATCGCTACCTGTGCATATCGGGGATCACTTATCAGGTTATTCATTTCAAGGGGATCATTCTCAATGTCATAAAGTTCATTGAGATCATATAGACCATAGTAGCGTATATATTTATAATTTGAAGTCCTTACTGCATGTACGGTTGGTACCGGATATACCCTCTCCCAGAAATGTTCATAAAATATGGTATCTTTCCAGTTCGTTGATTTTTGATAAAGTAAATTTTTAAATGAAGCTCCATCCATGTACTCAGGTTTGGCTATTCCACAAATGTCTAGAATGGTCGGTCCAATATCGATATTCATGATGAATTCATCAACAACAGTTTTGAAAGGTATTCCTCCCCCTATCGCTATTAAAGGAACTCGTATAGATTCTTCATATGCTTGCCGTTTATCAATCAACCCATGCTCTCCTAAAGTGAATCCATTATCTCCCATGTAAATTATGATTGTATTGTCCATCAGTTTTTCTTGTTCCAGATAATCCAAAACTGTTCCAATGCTCACATCCAGAGAAATGATTTCTTCACAATAGAGTTTATAAAATTCCTCATATTCAGATTTGCCAAGCCACATGTTATCTACACCCAGCCTGCTGCGACGTGCATTTTTTACCCATTGAGGTAAATGCTTAAAATTATATTCATCCTCTGTTACAGTGGCATACTTATGATTTGGTGGAAACATGGTTTTAGGATAAGGTATTTTTTCATTTGCAAATTCACCGGGTTTTCGCCCATCAAATGCAAATTCACCATGAACCGCTTTATGTGACAAATAAAGGAAAAAGGGGTTTTTTTTATCCCTATGCTTCAGAAAGTCTATTGCATAATTCGTCAATACATCAGTCACATATGATGAATCATGGGTTATTTTTTTTCCGTTCAAGTTGATGGTTGGGTTATGATATACTCCCTGCCCCTTAAAGCTAACCCAAAAATCGAATCCAGGACGGGGATCGTCATCTTTGTGATCCCCAATGTGCCATTTTCCTATAAAGGCAGTCTGATAGCCGTTATTCTGTAAATAGACAGGAAAAAAGACGGTGCCTTTTGGTAATGGTGATGAGTTACGTATCACTTTGTGATTGTGGGCATATTGACCTGTCAAAATACTGGTTCGGCTTGGAGAACAAAGAGAGGTACTTACAAACGCATTTCTCATATGAACACCTTCGGTTGCCATCCTGTCCATATTAGGAGTTTTTAAGAAAGGAATTTTATCCATAAATCCCATAAAATCGTAACGGTGATCATCACTTAGGATAAAAACTACGTTCATTTTTTCTTTTGTTACCTTATTTTGATAAGTTTCATCTAAAATATCATTTTCATTCTCACATTTTTTTTCCAACAAAGAAAGGTGCCGATTTTTTAAATGTGTTTTTAAGGCATAGTTACTGTAATTTATCATAAAAAATAAGACCGTAACCAATATTTTCAACGGGGAAAAGGGTATATCTGTAATATTTATAATTTTCATTTGTTTTTAATTTATATTCATATAATGTTTTACTATTCCTTCCAGTACTTTTCAATTTTTTCCAGACTTTCACCTTTCGTTTCAGGAACAAACTGATAGAAAAACAGGGTAGCAGCCAGGCAAAAAGCCGCAAAAGTGAAAAAACCCCCGCCCATCCCAATTTGTGCAACATACCAGGGAAATAAGAATGCCGTTAGAAAATTGAATGCCCAGTTAGTAAATGTAACTATAGACATGGCTCTCCCGCGTAAACGGTTAGGAAAAATTTCACCTGTTAAAATCCATATAACAGCATTGATCGAAAGAGCAAGGCCTGCCATATAAATGCATAGCATAATCACGATCCAGATACCCGAAGCATAACCATATGTAAATATTAGCGCAATAATCAACAGGCAGGCAAAAACTGTAGCAATACCACCAATCAGCAGGGGGCGCCGTCCCCATCTATCAATTTTCCATAAAGCAATAATGGTAAAAACAAAATTGATTATACCAATTGCTACCTGAAATTGAAGTGCGTTCTCCAGTTTGAATCCTGCGCCTTCCAGTATAGTTGGCCCATAATAAATAACAACATTCACTCCTGTAAGCTGACCAAAAATTGAAAGTCCCAGTCCAACAATCAATGCCAGCCGCAGGCCAGGTCTGAATAGCTCCCGGATAGTTCCTTCTTCACGATTGAACGCAAGCTTAATCTCTTCAAAAGCAATTTTTGCAGTACCTGAGCCATTTACTTTTTGGAGGATTTCAAATCCCTGTTCGGTTTTACCAGCACCAATCAGCCAACGGGGGCTTTCAGGGATAACAAACATCAAAAGGATAAATAACCCTGAAGGAAGCATTTCTGCTCCGAACATCCCTCTCCACACCTCCGAAACCATTACTTTATATAATACTTCCGTAGTCCCGGATGTTTCTGTATTTGCCTGGGAAAACCCCAATAATAGCCAGTTAGAAAAATAAGCCAGAAGTATTCCAGTAACAATTGACAATTGGTACAAGGCGACAAGCCGCCCACGAATTTTCGGTGGAGAAAATTCGGAAATGTATAACGGGGCCACAACCGATGCCATTCCAATGCCCCACCCACCGATAAGGCGTGCAAGAATTAAGATTTTAAACGACGGGGGGATGGACGAACCAAGGGCAGAAATAAAAAAAAGTGCAGCGGCAACCAACAGGATAGGTTTGCGTCCAAAACGGTCACTCAACGTCCCTGCAGTTAAGGCTCCGAAAATTGCCCCTACCAGCGCAGAACTGGCAAACCAGCCTACTTCTATCTCACTCAATTCAAATTGTGTCTCTACCATACCAAACGTCCCTGATATTACGGCGGTATCAAATCCGAAAAGAACTCCTCCCAAAGAGGCTACAAAACATATTAGTGCTAAAAACGGTTTGCTACCTGTTGCCGGAATAATATTTGATATATTCATTTGCTGATTCTTTCTTTTTTATAAATTATACACTTTTATATATAGCATCCAATGTTTTCCATCCTTGATAAAGGAAACGGGGCGTATGAAAACATCCTTTCCATTTTCCACCTTTGAGTGCCAATAAAATTTCCCCTTGTCGATTAAGATAACCGTACCATTCTCCGTATTCGGAATCAGGAAAATGTTTCCAGGTATATTCATGCAGTTTTTCAAACCATTCCCAGCATTGTCTATCTCTGGTGTGCTTAAAGCCTTTTAGTACTGCCAGTATTGCTTCCTGATGAACCCACCAAAGCTTTTGGTCCCACTCAAGTTGTTGAGTTGGAAAACCTTTTATGTCCATCATGTAAAAAATACCACCATATTTTTTGTCCCATCCATAATTCAACAAACGAATTGAAATATCAACTGCTTTTTTAACTAATTCCTGATCGTTGGTCCGTTCTGCCAAATCAATTAAAAACCACATCGCCTCCAAACTATGACCAGGCATTACCAAACGACCTTGAAAAGAGTCCTGAAAACTACCATCTGGGTTTGTTAGTTCAAGCAAAAGACCTGATTCGGGCTGATAAAATACTTCCAATACCTCATGTTTGCAGTATTCGATTACTTCTTTTACCTTAGATGAATCTATCAGATGCTCAATTTCTAGAACAAGATTGGAAAGAATCATTGGAACAGACAATGTTTTCACTGGTCGTGTCCCCGGGTATGTTTTGTTGTAAATTCCTTTTGGATTATCACGTCTCTTCAAAATATTATCAAATGTTTGAACTGCAATATTTCCATACTCCTCATTGCCAGTCGCTTGGTTTAACTGACCAAAGGCCATTGCCGCAAAACAGTCTGAAAATATATTGTATGGCTGAATTAACGGTTTTCCTTCCCGGGTCAAAGAAAAAAACCAATTACCTTTATCTTCACGGCCGTATCTCATTAAAAATTCAGCACCCTTCCTGGCAATTTCAATCCATCTCTCTTCGCGATTAAACTCATTATACAATTTGGAAAAAGTCCACACTTGCCTGCATTGCAACCAAATAAACTTATCGGTATCGAAAACCTTACCTTCCCTGTCAAGGCATGTAAAATAGCCTCCAAATTCATTATCAATTGAATATCTCTCCCAGAAGGGTAAAACACTTTTGGTTAATTCATTTTTATATAATGAAACCAAAGCGGTATCTTTATTTTGTAATGGCATTAATCTCTGATTTTAATTCAATTTAAACAATTCATTTTTTAGAGCAGGATGGTGTTTTGCAATATTTGAATTTTTTGTCAGATCCCAGAGCGAAGTATTTAATTCCCGAAGTGCAAGGATAGATACAATCCAGCTTTGTGTCCAACCGGTTTCGATGGCCCATGCTCCCCAGCCATGATCGGCATTTGACCCCCAATGTTCAAATCGTCTATAGTCGAAAGCACGCATCCAGCCTCCGTCCAGTTCGGGGTGGTCTTGTGATTTCACCTGGATGCGGCATAAGAACTCAGCCAGCTTATCGGCAGCTTGCTCAATTTTAGCATCACGGGTGGCATATGCTGCCTCATGAAGACCTAAAAAGGCAAAATTGGTAGTATACAACAAATCGCTCACTGGGTCCCCATTTTGTGCTATAAGCGAAGCTTCGGTGGTGCCATAAGCTTCATTGGATTGCGGAGGAGGATACCTACCCATTTCAATGGATCCTAGTTCTTCACGGATTGCCCCGCAGGATGCCTGCAACTCAAGGAAATCGTTGACCACTGTAAACAGCATTTCCCTGTTTTCATCTGTATTTTCTACCCGTACCAGCCACGACAATGGTAAAATCATCCGTGCCCTTTCCTGCGCCAGACCGTTTGTCCATCGCCAACCATCGGGATAGAATTCCATCATAGTATTGATCCCGTCTTTTGCCCTGTCAAGAAAGAGTTTGTCTCCGGTTTTATCGTAAGCCCACAGATAACAAGCCCATAAATAGCATTCAAAATGTGGAGAAGGATTTACTATCACCCGGTTGAAGTAATACTCCCACCCGTTTTTACTAAAATCCTCAAGGTTGATACGGTTTCCCCTAAAACCATTCTGGCCTGTTGTGCGCAACAAAGCAATCAACGATTTCATCATGGTTTCATCCCAGCGATCCGAACCGGTAAGAGCAGCTGTTACCCAGGCTGCCATTAAAAATCGGGCATTGTCATCACCGTAGCTAGCCCTGAACAAGGCAGTATTGCTGATACCCCAGGGAATGAGTCCATACGCCCCATGTGTTGGATCTCCATATTCCTTTTTTGTGGCAATTGAATGAACAAGATAAAAGTCCATCAGATTACTAGCAATATCCATGTATTCCTTGTTTTTAAATAGTCGCCCGGCAAGAGCAAATGCCATGGAAGCCTCACTAATACAATCGCCTCTTTTACGTATATTAATAGGCTGTTCCCCATTTTCATCAATTTCCGAGAATATACATTCATATAATCCATAAGAACCATCTCCAATAGGAATTTCAGGATTCCAATTTAGTATATAGTTTTCATCTTCCACCATTTTTGCAATTGTATCTTCATAAGATTCGGGTGCAAGCATCCGAGCATTTTTAAACCATTCAACGCCTTTAAGCACACTGTTCCGCTGAACATCTGCAGGCAACTCTTCCTCTTTTGTGTAGGCAGGCTTTACGACAGGTTCCCATTTCAAATGGTTAATCTTTAGACCTGGTTGCACAAAATTTAAGATGGTAACCCATATTGCTCCCCATTCTTTTTCAGGGGCATACCTGCCTGATATAAACCTACTTAAGTTTGTTGTAGCGACAAGAATAGAAGCATCTTTCATTTTAAACATTAAGGGGATGTAATTATCCGGAAGACCAAAAATAGCAGAATCAAAACCAGCAACTTTTGCTGCAACAATATGCATATTTTCAGTATCCGTATTTACCTCCAGATAATGCAAACCATTTATTGACAGAATTCCAAGGCTGTCAGGAAATCCATTAAATATACCTGAGTTAATGACAGCACGCTCCGCCTTTGCCCTTTTTATTTCTCCTGTTTTCACAAAAGGCAACTCTGAAGGATATTCTATGTAAGCCCTTATTCCTTTTTCCTGCAGGATTTTGTAAAAATTCCAATTCAATTCCACTTTTCCATCCGGATACTTATCGGCCAGTATCAATACACCTTCACCCGGAGATACACGTTGGGCTAAATCCATAATATCGGTATAGAGAACGACTGATACATTCTGTTCCAGCATAACCTGAACCAGATCATTATTTTCACTTCCGTAAATATGGATCATTTCGGATGTATTTTCACACGAGAAATTGATTAAACAAAAGAAAAATAATATAAGATCGGTTTTGTGAAATGTTATGTTATTCATTTTTCTCAAAAAATTTTAAACTAAAACAATCATTGATTTCTGTGATCTCCAAATTTTCAACCTGTTCTTTTTAATGGAATTTGCATGCCATCTGTATTCTCAAGCAAATCATATATCTCACCTGAAAGTTGCTGAATTAATTCCTGATGTTCTGGACTTGCAATCAGGTTATTCATCTCGTAGGGATCCTTTTTGAGATCATAAAACTCATTCGTATCCCAGATACCATAATACCTGATATACTTGTACCTGTCGGTTCTGACACCATGCATAGTCGGGGTCTGTGGTAAACTATTCTCCCAGTAATATTCATCAAATATCCAGTCGCGCCATGTTACATCTTCATCCTTTATTAGCGGCAACATCGACATACCCTGCATCTGTTCTGGTTTATCAATCCCCGCCAACTCCAGAATTGTTGGTGCAACATCTATATTCTGGATCATATTATCCATTACATTACCTCCTCCGATAAGATCCGGACACTTCATTAAAAAAGGCACTTTTACCGACTCTTCATAAAAATGACGCATATCAATTAATCCATGCTCACCAAACAAATGACCGTTATCTGCCATGCAAATAACAACAGAGGATTCACTCAAACCTTCACTATCAAGGAAATCTAGCACTTCCCCAATGCTCTCATCCAGCGATAATATCATTTCACAATATTTTTTAAAACGTTTTTTCAATTCATTTCGGATTTAAACCAGTATTATCCGGATTCGACTTTATTTAATTCCTCTACCTTTATTCGGCAGCGGGCCTAATCGGATTTGAAAATTACCCATTTGAAAAATTCAGTAACCGGAAATTTGTAGCTACTCTAGCTTCCCAATTCAACAGGGCATTTTGAATGTAATAATCATCAATTTTTTTGAGTTAATTCAAAAATTTATTGTTCGATTATTTTGAGTAAAAATAGACAAACCTTAAAAATACACGGGAAAACAATTCTCCTTTACGGGTTTTTTATTTCCCAGTGCTTTACGATTACCTCATTTCCCATCCCAGCCAGGATTCTGAGCTAAAACAGCATCTTTATTTCTATCAATAACATCTTGTGGAATCGGCCACAAATTATACTCGAAATTAAGCGTTTGCTGAATATTTGGGTTTGGCCAGTAATTATGAGTTCTCAATCTGTCAACGGTTACTGTACCTCCCATTCTCAGCAAAGTATTCCAGCGCGATTCTTCAAAGAAAAGTTCACGTGCACGTTCATCCAGAATAAAGTCAAGTGTTACATCTCCAGATTCGATAAGATATTGACACTGTGCCCGCAACCGGATGGTATTGATATCATCCGCAGCTTTTTGATTCTCACCAAGCCGCCAATACGCTTCTGCACGCAAAAGAATTGTTTCGGGTAACCGAATGGCATATTCATCACGAAATAATCTGCTGTTTGGAAACCCACTACCAACATCCAACCATTCATCTGTTGTTATTTTTCCCCACCTAGGGTAAACCCTCCCGGCAAATTGTTCTAAATATTCGTCAATCAAAAATGTTTCACCAAACTTTGAAGAATTTGGATCGTTATAAACGAACGTCCGTTGAATATTTGCTTCTGAATTGCGTATATCATCACCCAATTCTTCTCTCCATATGTCATAAATAACATAGGCCGTTGGGGAACACCGTCCGATACCCCTTGGATCACCAGTTTTATCCAAGATTACATTATAACCATTAATTAGAGCCATCTGACTGGCATAATTACGTGGATGCGATATTGCCGACTGATTGTCTTCGGCCACATGTGCATCGAAATCAACCTGATAAGCCCAAATACATTCGGTGTTCCCATCTTGATAATTAACGTTACCCATTTGAAATAAATCCCAAAAAACATCCTTGGATTCATTATCTTTCCGGGTTCCAAACCTTTCGGTCATTAATGCATAACCTCCTCCATCAACAACTGCACCTGCATATATAACTGATTTGTTGTACATTTCACTTCCATCCTTCCCTTGGTCTTCTAATTCAACTCCAAGGGCCAGATACAATTCGCTGAGGTAATGTTGGGCAGCAGCTTTTACAATTCGACCGGCCTGTGCAGTTGTGGCCGGCAAATCAGGGAGGGCAGATTCCAGGTCATCAATGGCAAATTGATAGGTTTCAGTCCTTGTCGATCGCTCGAAATCAAATTTAGGCACAGTGATAATTTGATCCACTATCGGAACACCACCAAAAAGTTCACCCAGATTCATGTATCCATACGCCCGGAAGAATTTAGCTTGTGCTATGGCGTATTTTTGGTTTTCTTCAGATGTCCATTTAATCTCTTCACTATTTGCAGCGTACAGCGCAGTATTTGCTCTAGAAATTAATTGATAGAAAGTTGAATAAATACTATTATAATCTCCGAATTGAGGATTTAAACGGCTGTAATCTGAAAAAGCCTCGCTATTCCTAAATATGGGAACATCCATTACATCCGTTCCATTGCCTAATAAAATCCTTGAAATTCTACTATTGCTCTCAATTTTCAAATTCCTAAGTTGCTGGTAACAAGCCAAAAGTAATTGGTCAACCTGAGTTGGAGCAGTAATGGCATTATCAAGTGTGTAAAATGTTTGAGGTTTTTCCTTAAGAAAATCATCATCTGATTCACAGCTAAGCAAACTGATAAATATCAGAGTAAGTATATAATAATTAAATTTAAATTTTTTAATTTTCATGTCGTTTATTTTATTTTTTATATTTCAATATTTTTTTTATATCCCAATATATCAAAAACCAATATCCAAACCTAAGGAATAGATGGCCGGAACGGGATAAGTGCCTTGCATTGCACGAACTTCCCCTTCGGGATCTCCACCAACCCATCCGGTAAATGTATATAGGTTTTTAATAGCTGAATATACTTTTAATGAATTGATATTAAGTTTCTTTACCCATGGCTGGTTAAATGAGTACGACAGAATCACATCCTGGATTTTTACAAAAGTGCGTGACTGAATTCCCATATAACGCTCATCAAAATAGGTTGAGGATGGATAAGAATCGTTCCTGTTTTCAGGTGTCCAGTAAGGAATATTAAGCTCGGTCCTGTCCCCATAAGAACCCATTCTAAATGCATTTTGATTGTCTAACATATAAAAATTGTCTTTGCTACCTCCAAATATTCCTACAATCAGAACGTAGAATTCAAAGTCTTTTATGTTCAGAGTATTAGATAGGTTTAGCCTGAAATTTTCTTTTGTATAACCTAGAATTTTACGATCATAACTAGCAGATATCAGTCCATCGGGTTCCCCGTCAGGTCCACTCAAGTCCATAAACTTAACATCTCCTGGTTTGGCGCCAGTATTACTTATATATTCCGTATCATCTTCCTGTACGATTCCATTAAACACATATCCGTAAATAGCACCAAGTGATTTACCAATAAAGAGGCTATTACCAATATCATCATCTTCAACACCATCTCCATCCATATCGTCTCCATATAGTTGATCCAAAATGTTTCGATTCTGCCAAAACGTAAGGGATGATTTCCATGTAAGATTCTGATTATTGATATTTACAGTAGAGAGGCTAATCTCTATCCCATGATTATTGACTTGCCCCATACTTGAATTTATTGAGGAGAAGCCTGTCATAATGGGTATATTCCTGACAAACAATTGGTCTGTGGTTTCAGAAAAATAGACATCTACATTTAAAAACATCCTGTTGTCCATTAAAGCTGATTCTAAACCTGTATTAAATGAGGTAGTTGTTTCC
>Ga0334898_1002678_pt1 | contig 15860 bp, 13 predicted proteins | sample GraSluR3_MG_10_FD_207228 | JGI IMG/M metagenome (GOLD analysis project Ga0334898, IMG submission 207228) | Sludge microbial communities from methane-producing bioreactor in Wageningen University, Netherlands - Granular Sludge_3_08-R3 | ecosystem: Engineered > Bioreactor > Anaerobic >... | reverse complement strand
TCCATTTGGAAAAGAGCGATGGGACAGCCCTCCGCGGTCGCAAAGTTAAAAAAAAGTCCTTACATTAGCGGATTGAAAAAAACTGTCTTATGGCCACAAAATATGTCTTCGTAACCGGAGGTGTAACCTCTTCTTTGGGAAAAGGTACTATCGCGGCATCACTTGCTAAATTACTACAAGCCAGGGGTTTAAAAGTAACTATTCAAAAGTTTGATCCCTATATAAACGTAGACCCCGGAACGTTGAACCCTTACGAACACGGGGAGTGTTACGTGACCGAAGACGGCGCGGAGACGGATCTGGACCTGGGGCACTACGAAAGGTTTCTGGGCGTATACACCACCAAGGCCAGCAACGTGACCACAGGCAAAATCTACCAGACAGTGATCGACAAAGAGCGCGAAGGCGCATACCTCGGCAAAACCGTTCAGGTCATTCCGCACATCACCGATGAGATCAAGCGCCGCATGCTCCTGCTGGGGAAAACCGGCAAATACGATATTGTGATTACCGAGATCGGGGGCACGGTGGGGGATATCGAGTCCCTTCCGTTTGTGGAGGCGGTGCGGCAATTGCAATGGGAACTGCCGGAAGAAAAATGTGCGGTCATCCACCTGACCCTGGTCCCGTACCTGGCAGCTGCCAAGGAATTGAAAACAAAACCAACTCAGCACTCAGTCAGACAGTTACAGCAGGAAGGAGTGAACCCGGATGTAATCGTATGCCGTACTGAAAGACCGCTCCCGTTGGCCATGCGCAAAAAAGTGGCTTTATTCTGCAACGTGCGACCTTATGCTGTCATTGAGTCTCTGGACCAGAAGAGTATTTATGAGGTACCGCTAAACTTGCAGCGCCAGAACCTGGACGGGATCCTGCTGGATCTATTAAAAATTGAAAACAAAGTAGAGCCCAAGCTGGAGGCGTGGAAACAGTTTATTGACCGGGTATACCATCCACACAAAAAAGTGGATATTGCTCTTGTTGGAAAATACGTAGAATTGCAGGATGCCTACAAATCCATATTGGAATCCTTCATTCATGCCGGAGCAGCCAATGATACCAAAGTAAAAGTACATACCATACAAAGCGAAAATATTACAGAACAAAATGTAAATGAGAAGCTTGCAGGTATGAAAGGAATATTGGTAGCCCCCGGATTCGGATCCCGTGGAACGGATGGCAAACTATTTGCTTGTAAGTATGCAAGGGAGAATAAAATCCCCTTCCTTGGCATTTGCCTGGGCATGCAGATGGCCGTACTGGAATTTGCCCGAAACGTTGCCGGTATTCCGGGAGCCGCCAGTGTGGAAATTGTTCCCAAGACCGAGTTTCCGGTCATTGACCTGATGGAGGACCAGAAGCGGCTTACCAGCAAAGGAGGGACCATGCGGTTGGGAGCTTACGAGTGCAAGATAGAGAGGGGCTCCCTGGCGTATAAAGTATACGGGAAACAGGTGATCCAGGAAAGGCACCGCCACCGTTACGAATTTAATGATTGTTATGCTGAAACCCTGGAAAAAGCAGGCATGAAAGCAACAGGAAGAAATCCGGAAACCGGATTGGTGGAGATCGTGGAGATAAAGGACCATCCTTTTTATATTGGAGTCCAGTTCCATCCTGAATTAAAAAGCACCCCTGAAAATCCCGCCCCGCTGTTCCGCTCCTTCATAGCCGCAGCACTTAAGTATCAGGAAGCAAGTAAACAGACATTTAATGTTTAAAAACCAGTACTTAAAGATTCTTTTGTTGTCCGTTATTGTAATAGGTACGGCTTCCACGACGGTAACCCGTTACGGTTACCGTATAGAAGAAGTGTTGCCTCACAATATCAGTGCCTATACACAGGGATTCTTTTTCCACAACGGGTTTTTCTATGAAAGCACCGGGCAGTACGGGTTTTCCATGATAGCACAGGTAGATATCGAAAGCGGGCGGGTATTAAAATCCCATGCCCTGGACAGGAATTATTTCGGAGAAGGAGCCTGTATGCTCAATGGCCTCATATACCAATTAACCTGGACAGAAAAGACGTGTTTTATATACGATGCAGAAACGTTTGATCTGGTTGGTACGCGCCGGTACAACCGCCAGGGGTGGGGACTGACCACAGACGGCAAGGACCTTATAATGAGCGACGGAAGTGCTACACTTTATTACCTGGACCCGAACACCATGATGGACAAGCATTCGGTAAAAGTAACCCTGGAAGGCAGAGAAGTTGAAAATCTGAATGAATTGGAGTACATTGAAGGAGAAATTTGGGCAAACATTTACCTGAGCGATGAGATCGTGCGGATAGACCCCTCTTCCGGCAAAGTGACCGGGGTCATCAACCTCAGGGGCATATTGCCCGCATCCCTGCGTAAACCGTCAACCGATGTACTCAACGGGATCGCATACGATCCCCATACTAAAAGCATATGGATAACGGGGAAATATTGGCCCCGCGTATATAAAATTTCATTGAAATAACAAAGTTTCAGGGGTGCCCCGCTACGGGCTGAGAAAATACCCTTTGAACCTGATCCGGGTAATACCGGCGGAGGAAAAACTATGAAAAAACTAATCATTGCGGGTTTGCTGCTGGCCCCTGTCTTTACAACAGCACAAGAAGTTGCAACAGCACAAGAAGTTAGAAATCTGGATTCTATTGTCATCGTAGCTACCCAGGCTGCCAAGGATTCACCCGTGGCACACAGGGAAGTAACGAAAGAAGATTTGGTGCGAACCGCACCTGCACAAAACCTGCCCTTTGCTCTGGCCATGACACCGGGGGCTGTAGTGGTAGGTGAAAACGGAACGGGCAGCGGCTATGCTTATTTGCGTATCCGCGGTTCGGAAGGATCTCGCATCCAGGTCAACCTGAACGGAATAACTTTAAACAATGCCGAGTCTCAGGAAGTCTTCTGGGTGAACCTGCCTTCTTTGAGCGGGTTTTTGGAAAACGTACAGGTACAGCGCGGGGTTGGAACATCAGTAAACGGAAGTGGCGCATTCGGAGCCACCGTAAACATGCGCACCCTGTATTCACGTCCCCGGCCTTATGCCGGAGCGGAACTGGCATACGGATCCTTCAATACATGGAATATGGCAATAGGTGCCGGAACAGGAACAGGCACTAAAGAATCGTTCTTGCCCAACGGGATGGGACTGGACATTCGCTTCGCACAGAATTTAACGGATGGCTACATCCGTAATGGGAAAGGCGACCTGCAGTCACTCTTTACCAGATTGTCCTTTATCCGTCCAAAATACTCCATCAAAGCTTATTACATTTACGGAGACCAGCACACCGGCATTACCTGGGAAGGGATTTCCCGTGAAATGCTGGAAACCGAAAGAACGTACAACCCGGCAGGGGAATATACAGACGAACAGGGAAACATTCATTATTACCCCAACGAAACCGACAATTACACGGAGCACCACGTGCAATTGAATTATTCCCACAACATAACCGGGCGCTTTTCCGTAAGCAACACATTTCATATGACCAAAGGGGACGGATATTACGAAAATTACAAGGAAAAAAGCGCAGGAGACTACATCGTCCGCCGTTCCATGGACAACATTTATGCAGCTTTGAGTTCCGTAGCACGCTGGGAAATCCCGGAAGTTCCCGACAATGCAAAGCGCAGACACTCAGAGATCCTCCTTGGTCTCAATTATGCTTACTATAGCGGGTACCACTTTGGGTTGATGACTTATCAATTGGAAAACCCCGATTTTGCAGATGCACAGGAATATTACCGGAACCTGGGAAATAAGAACGATTTCAGTACATTTTTGAAGGGAAATTTTGAATTGCCCCTTGGAACGGATCCGGACAATTTTTTGAAATTTTTCGGGGATATGCAATACCGTAACGTAAATATGATGATGGAAGGACCGGATAACGACGGGGAACTGCTGGATCACCAATCAGTCTATCACTTTTTCAATCCCAAGGCGGGAGTAACTGCCGTGATCAAAAAAGATCACCAGTTGTATGTATCCGTTTATACAGGAAGCAGGGAACCTTCAAGAAGCGATATTAAGGAATCCATCAAAGCCGGGAAAACGGAAGAACTGAAAGCTGAACGCATGTACGATTTTGAAGGAGGCTACCGGCTCACATCAAAGCGTTTCATGCTCGGCCTGAATTTTTATGCCATGGAATACCGCAACCAGCTGGTTCCCACAGGAAAGAAAAGTGATACGGGATATGAGATCAAGGAGAACGTGCCGGATTCCTACCGCCGCGGGGTGGAACTGGAGGCCGGTTGGCAACCTTTCCCGCAATTGCGTCTGGAAGGAAACGCCTGTCTGAGCAGAAACAAGATCAAAGACCTGACAATATATCTGGATACTTACGATCACCCGGACAACTGGAACCCTGTAACGCCCCAGGTGAGAGAACATTACGACCTGACTGATCTGATCTATTCCCCTTCCTTCACAGCGGCTGCCCTTGTAGCCGTAAAACCGTTTGCCGGCGGACTTTCCCTCTTCCGGAACCTGGAAGCGGCCTTTACAGCCCGTTTTGTGGGTAAGCAATATTTTGACAATACATCCAATCCCGACCGCATGTTGCCGGCTTACCAACACCTGGGATTAACCATATCTCAACCCTTCACAACAAGAAAGGCAGGTACGTTTATCGTCAGTCTTTTTGCCGACAACCTGCTTAATCAAAAATATTGTGCCAGTGCGTGGGCTTATCGCGCAGCTTTTCGTGATACGGGAACCATAGAAGTAATGGAAGGCTTTTATCCGCAGGCCGGGTTTAATGCAATGATCAAAATTGCCTGGGAATGGGGGAAATGATCCTGGAAATATTCGGGACCGTTACAGGTCTGCTTTATGTATGGCTGGAGATCAAACACCGCCGGTCCATGTGGATCGTAGGCATTGTCATGTCTGTGTGCTACATAGTTGTTTTTGGGGTAGAAGCGTTGTATGCCTCCATGGGATTGTACGTGTATTACCTGGGAATGAGTTTCTACGGCTGGTTCAAATGGGGGAAAAAAACGCAGCAACCAAAAATCGGCCGGGAACCCAAACCGGAACTCAAACCTGTACATATCAACACTTCCACAGCCTGGCTGACTGCCGGTCTGCTGTTGGTGGTCTTTGGAGGAGTCTGGGCTGTTCTCAGGTTCCTGACGGATCATCCGGCCCCGGCCATGGACGCTGCCATTACGACCCTTAACATGGTGGCCACCTGGCTGCTGACAAAAAGCATTTTGGAACAATGGCTGCTTCTGATGGTGGCTAACATCCTGGCAATCACTTTGTACGCACATACCGGGTTGTGGTTCACAACCGGACTGTACACAGTCTACCTCATAGCCTCGGTCATAGGGTATATCAACTGGAGAAGAAAAATTTAGTATCTTTGCCGAAATATACTTATATGAAAACAATTCTTATTACAAACGTCCTTTTGTACAAGGAACGGAAAGACGTCCTGATTGAAGGGAATAAGATAAAGAGTGTGGAACCGGTAGGCACTTTTCCCAAGCAGGGATTTGACCGCATCATTGACGGTTCGCAAAAAGCCATCATTCCCGGATTCGTGAATGCACATGCACACTCAGCCATGACATTATTTCGTGGCGTAGGGGAGGATGTACCTCTTGATCTGTGGCTCAAGGAACGTATCTGGCCTTACGAAGCCAAACTGGATGAAGAAATGATCTACTGGGGAGCCAAACTGGCCTGCGTGGAAATGATCCGTACCGGTACTACTACCTTCAACGACATGTACTGGCATCAGAACGGCACAAAACGCGCAGCAGAGGAAATGGGTATGCGCTCTGTTCAGTCGTTTACCTGGTTGGACAATTTTGACAACAATATCATTGAACAGAACAAAAAAATGATGCAGGAAGCCCATAAGGAAAGCGCCCAATGGAGCCCCCTGACTACTTTTGCCATAAGCCCGCACGCCATCTATACCGTGGCTGAAAAATCCTTCCGGTTTATAAACAGTTACGCCAAAGACAACGATATTCTGGTGCATACGCACCTTGCCGAGACAAGGTCAGAGATGGACCAGGCGGAGCGCGATTTCGGCATGAGTCCCACCGAATACCTGAATAAACTCGGCTTGCTGAGTCCTTCGCTCATTGCCGCGCATTCCCTCTGGCTGAGCAGCGACGACATCAGACTACTGGGCGACAACGGGGTAAACACCGTGCACAACCCCAATTCCAACCTCAAATTGGCCTCGGGTTATAAATTCAAATACAACGAATTGCGGGATGCCGGCGCCAATGTGTGCCTGGGCACGGACGGTTGTGCATCATCCAACAACCTGGACATGATAGACAGCATGAAAGCCGCGGCATTGCTCCAAAAGGTATGGAGGAATGATCCTGGAGCCATTCCCCTGAAAGAACTGATGGACGTAGCTGCATTCAACGGGGCCAAAGCCCTTCGCATAAACGCCGGAAAAATCGCTCCGGGATACCTTGCCGATATTGCGCTGGTGGACATGGCCAAACCGTCGTTCGTTCCCAATCACTATTTCCTTGCCAACCTGGTCTATGCGGCCAACGGCGAATGTATAGACACCGTAATCTGTGACGGCAAGATCATCATGGAAAACCAACAAATACCCGGTCAGGAGGAAATCTACCGTAAAGTACAGGAAGTAGCCGACAGGGTTGTAGATTATAAAAAGAAGAAAAAGAAATGAAGACTGATTTGTACCAAAAATCCGCCGATTTCATCCTGGAAAGGATCCCTGAAAAACCACGCGTAGGGATCATCCTGGGCAGCGGCCTGGGAAAACTGGCCGACGCTATAAAAGACAGGGTAGTGATACCCTATAAAGACATCCCCAATTTTCTCATGTCAACGGCTCCCGGACACCAGGGCAACCTTATATGGGGACGCCTGGGAGGCAAAAACGTGATCTGTATGCAGGGTCGTTTCCATTATTACGAAGGGTACGGCATGGATCAGGTTACCTTTCCCATTCGCGTTTTTAAATTACTGGGTGTGGAAGCCTTATTCGTCTCCAATGCAGCCGGAGGGATTAATCCCCGTTACAAAGTTGGGGATCTGATGGTTATAAAAGACCACATCAATTTGCTGCCCAACCCGCTGATAGGGGAGAACAACCCCGACTTTGGGGTGCGTTTCCCGGACATGACGCGCACTTACGACAAAGAATTGCGCAGGGTATGCGACGATATGGCCGAGATTCACGGCATTCCCCTGAGGCACGGTACGTACATCGGGAGCACCGGCCCCACTTTTGAAACACCTGCCGAGTACAATTTTTTCAAAACAATTGGTGCCGATGCCACCGGCATGTCCACTGTTCCCGAGGTGATCGTGGCCCGTCATTGCGGGATGCGGGTATTCGGGATGTCCGTGATTACCAATGAGGCCCACGATTTTGGGGAAGATTTTGAAAATGACGGAGATGATGTTATCGTTGCCGCAGACAAAGCTGCCGATAAAATGGCGCTTTTATTTGCAGATATTATTGCCAATATGTAGGATTATTCAAAAAATTTTTTTATATTTGAAAAGTACGTTTTTAGTTTAAAAGAACCTTCATTATTTATCCTTATTTATGCGATCATTATTTATCCTGATCGGATTGTTTACATTGTGTCAATGTACGTCCGACATTTCAGAATTAGCCATTGATCCCATCCAACCTACCGTCCCTGTTACCGGATTGAAATACCCGGTGAATTTTCAGGTATTGCGAGCACCCGATGGCGCGGTGCAGACTGAGTTTTCAAGCCATACAAAACCGGATTTTATGGGCATCGTTGCACAGGATGCAAACCGCATCACTGCCGGGGAATTACAATATTTCCATAAAGATGGTTTGTCGGCACGGTTTCTTTGTTTTTATCCAAAAGCAGAGAAGCTGCTGGACGGATATGCTTATTTTTCACAGGATGGGAAAACCGACATCATTTACGCGCCGGCCGCCTATGCCGGGACAATAGAAAAACCCAACCCCGATTTTGGATTTCATTTCCAACACAAACTGGCAGAGCTTCAATTGACAGTGACCACTTCCGGGGTTTATGGATCTGAAGGAGCCAAGATCCTTACTGTAGGAGCTGTTACTTACGGAAAACTCAAAATGCGACTGGACGGCCCGCAGGCCGGTTCACTGCAACCCGACCATTCAGCCGGAACCATATTGCTGCCTGCCGTGTATGAAAACGGAACGGAAGTAAGAAAGGTCATGGTCTATCCTCAAAAAGGTCTTCCGATAAAGGTAGAAATTGAAGAAAAAGGAGTTATCTTTACAAAAGAAGTTCAGGTAGACGTTCCCCAGGCCGGAGAAATCTACAACGTGGAGATGGTTTATCTGGGACCTGAGGCCGGTTTTTCAGCCACTTTGAATGACTGGAAAGACGGCGCAGATTTTGAAGGGACACTTTAGGACCAAAATGTCAATAATCTTCGTTGAAGAAATTCGCCTTTTCGTTTAAGAATTAGCGGTTTATATTGAAAATGCCGACAACATGGAAGCATGCTCACGACATTTAGTAAAATTGAATCGCTATGAAAAAAATCATCCTTGCAACCCTTGCGTTGATAGTCTTCGCCGGTTGCGTAAAGGACCTGCCCTACGAAGACCTCCCCATTCCCATACAGTTTAATGCAGGACTTTCTGCAGTCAATACCCGTGCTCCAATAGTATCTTCGAGCGGTCTTCCCACTTCTCCTATTACAGGTATCCAGATCCTCAGGGCAGCTGATGTTGCTTCTTCTCCGGACTGGACCGTTGTCAATTCAGTTGCAGCTACCGCTACAGTAGCCACAGACGGTAGTGTAGGATCTGTTTCTTCTGCCCAGTATTACAATGCCAACTCCGGATTGAATGCCTATTTTATGTCGTTTTATCCGGCAGCCGGTTCCATGTCCGCAAATACAGTGAGCTGGACCATCACCGGACAGGAAGACATCATCGTGGCACCTTCTGTAAGTGCCGGCAATAAAGCTTTTCCTGTAGCAGCTGCCCTGGCTTTTGCCCACAAACTGACCCAGTTGCAGTTTGAAGTCATAGCTGCATCTTCTACAGCCCAAACCCATTGGGGAACATTAACTTCCATCAAGGTCAATGCCGATACGGCTCTGGAACTGACACTCAGTACCAATGCACTGGCTTCTGCTTCAACACCTGTTAATACGGACCTCTCAGCCGCACAAAGCGGTGTCAGCTTCCCGCTCACCATTCCTACAGGAACGGCTACTGCAGCCGGTATAGTCATGGTAAAACCGGGCACACTGGGAGCAATCAAAGTAACTACGGCCACATCCCCCGAACAGACTGTTAGTATCTCCGGATTAAGCACTACACTGGCCGGGAATGCTCATAAAATCACCTTGACATTCAACGAACTGGGAGCTATTACTTTCACTGCCACTCTGACTGACTGGGTTGACGGAACCGACGGTACCGGATCCTTGTAAACAGATTGCCGTATCCCTTAGTTTATTAGTGTGAAGAAGGTATTCCTCATAGTATCCCTTATAATACTCGGTTGTACCAAAGAAGCACCCGAAAAAATTCCTGTTCCTCCGGAAGAGGTTCAGGTTCCTATTGGTTTTGGTGCCGGGATCATCAATACCAAAGCACCCATAGAATCGGTATCGGGAGTTCCCAGTACACAAATTGACGGGATACAGATCCTAAGACAGGATGTCCATAAGAACTCCAGTCCCTCATGGAATACCGTGTCTTCTGTTACAGCAACTGCTTCTTTTTTCACTACCGGAAATTTTGTGGTGAATCCCCTACAGTATCACAACAGCAACCAAAATCAATATTCACATTTTACAGCCTATTATCCCGGGGTAAATGAAAACTCCGTTGCCACTACCTTATCCAACGGGGTTGCCACCTTTACCATTACCGGGCAGGAAGACATCATTTCTGCTCCTTCTGCTACGGCACAAGGCAGCACCAGTTCCATTCCGGTGGCCCTGACTTTTTCACACAAACTCTCCCAGCTGCAGATTTACATCAAAGCCGCCAACGACGGAGCCATTGCTGCATGGGGGAATATAACTGCTGTAAAAGCCACTTCGCCTACAGTGCTCACACTGAATGTTTCCACCCAGGCCCTGGCACAACACACTACTCCGGTAGTGTCCGATCTTTCTACCGGAGAGTCGCCCCAGGCGCTTACCACCAGTCCTGCTTCATTCGGAACCATTTTGGTATACCCGGGAACATTGACCATTAAAGTAACTTCGGCCAATGTGCCGGAACAGACGGTGACCATATCCGGTCTTTCCAGTACCACGGCAGGTCATGCCCACCGGATTGACCTGACATTCACCGCCACAGCCATAAACTTCAGTGCCACACTGACCGACTGGGTTAACGGCACTACAGGTTCCGGAACGGTTGAGTAAACCTTGTATTAACATCGTTATTGCTGAATGCAAAGAACCTTTCTTACCGCGTTTTTATTTATCCTCTTAGCGGGATGTTCCCACACAGAAACGGAACAGATCCCGGTTCCCATTTTTTTTAATGCAGGCTACAACCTTTCGGTAGGTGTCACTACCCGGGCACCCATATACGACATAGACCAGATGGAGCCTATACAAATCCTACGCTCAGACGGAACAGCCAATTATTCAAGCCATACGGCTCCCGATCTTACCGGTACCGTTGCATCAGACGGGACAGTTACTCCATCCATTCCTCAATATTATGATCAAAGCGGGGTCCAGGCCAATTTTCTGGCTTTTTACCCGGAAGCACGTACCATACAGGCTGGGATCGCCAATTTCAAGATTACCGGGCAGGAAGACGTGACTGCCGCACAAAATGTGTACGGGGGCAGTTACAGCAGCCCGGCCACAGTTACTCTTGCCTTCAGACATCTCCTGGCACAAATTCGCATTTTAGTCAGTGCCCAAAACAATAGTGCAGCTTCTTCCTGGGGGCCCATAACATACATCAAGATCCAGGCTGCCACATCTTTGGATATGAACCTGAATGCCTGGCCTGTCCTGAACCCTGCGTCCGATCCTGAAAACGAATACCTGCCTACAAGCATCGGGGATAACGCTTCACAGACCATCACAACCACCTATGCTTCTGCCGGGAGCCTGATGATTATTTCCACCGCTTATCCTGTGCAGCTGAAAGTAAAAACGGCAAACAAAACGGAACAAACCATCACTACAAGCCTCTGGTATCTGAATTATGCCAATGTATATACCATAAGGCTTTATTTTAAGAACAATTCCATAGAAGTGCAATGAGAAAATACCCCGGAATACTGGCAATAATGCTACTGACGGCTGGATGTTCAGGAAACAGAATCAAGCCGGAAGAGTATCCCATAGCATTTGAGGCAATTTTTTCCATGGGAACGCAATTATATGCAAGGTCCAAAGCACCCGTTACCGGACTTGACAACCTGGGAACCGTTTACATTTGCCGCGCAGACGGCACGGTAGTGGATTATTCAGTACTCAATCAACCTACTTTATACGGTACAGTTCAATCCGAAGGAACTATAATTCCTTCTTTATTACAATATTACCAATCAGACGGAACACCCGCCAATTTTATATCCTATCGTCCGCAGGCCTATTCCATGAGTAACGGGATCGTAAATTTTCGCATAACCGGGCAGGAAGACATTATGTCCGGGGTATGCTGGTATTCCGGCAATGCACAAAGCCCTGTGACAGTGACATTCAATTTTAGCCATTTGTTGACACAACTGGAATACGAAGTTATTGCTGAAAGTCAGGCTTCAATAGATGCATGGGGAACACTCACTTATATAAAAGTGGCTACAGCTACTTCACTGGACTTGAATTTGAATTCCAATCTTTTGACAGCCAATGCAGTTCCATTGGATCAAAATTTGCCTTCCAGTATTGGTGACAACGCATCGCTTTCCCTAAGTACATCAGTTTCTGCTGCCGGAAAAGTTATGATACTGCCACGCAGTGAACAATTGATGCTGAAAATTAAAACATCCAACAGTGATGAGATGACCATCCCCACCAATTTATGGTACCTGGCTCCCGGAAATATTCACAAAATCACACTGACCTTCAAGGGGAATGCCACCGGCATTCCCATTGCAGCCACTTTGTCCGGCTGGCCTGAATAACTCCGAAACATATTTTCATTTGATTTTTTCCGGAACTTATATGCAAATGTGCCGGAAATAAACTAAATTTGCAGGTTTAACAACATAAAGAAAAAGATATGTCAAAGAATAAGGAAATCAAGTTTTGTCTTCTTTACAGGGATATGTGGCAGTCATCGGGCAAATACGTACCCATGGTTCACCAATTAAAGCAATTTGCCCCGCTGGTGGTGGAAATGGGATGTTTTGACCGTGTAGAGACCAATGGGGGAGCCTTTGAACAGGTGAACCTGCTCTTTGGTGAAAATCCCAATGTGGCTGTCCGGGAATGGACAAAACCTTTACGTGCTGCAGGAATACAAACACAGATGCTTGAAAGGGGACTGAATGGGATCAGAATGTTCCCTGTGCCGGCTGATGTACGTCAGCTGATGTTTAAAGTCAAGAAAGCACAGGGTGTTGACATAGCCCGTTCTTTTTGCGGATTGAACGATACCCGCAACCTGGAACTTTCCGTCAAATATGCCAAAGAAGCCGGAATGATCTCCCAGGCCGCATTAAGTATAACACACTCTCCTGTACATACAGCCGAGTATTACCTGAAGGTAGTTGACGAACTGGTTAAATTCGGAACCGATGAGATTGCTCTTAAAGATATGGCCGGTGTAGGACGTCCTACCGTATTGGGCAAACTCACCCACGGCATAAAAACCAAATACCCTCACATTCAAGTACAATACCACGGCCACTCCGGACCCGGTTTTTCCATGGCATCCATGCTGGAAGTTGCCAAAGCAGGAGTTGATGTTGTAGACGTGGCTATGGAACCCCTGAGCTGGGGTATGGTCCACCCGGACGTTATTACCGTACAGGCCATGTTGAAAGAAGCCGGTTTCAAAGTTAAGGACATCAATATGAAAGCCTACATGGAGGCCCGTTCCATGACCCAATCTTTCATTGATGATTTTCTGGGTTTGTTTATTGATCCGGGAAACAAGGTCATGACATCATTACTGGTAGGCAGCGGATTGCCCGGGGGAATGATGGGTTCCATGATGGCAGACCTAAAAGGCTTCCATAACGCCATTAACATGTCCCTGAGGGCAGCCGGTAAAAAGGAATTGACACTGGATGACCTGGTTACAATGCTTTTCCAGGAAGTGGAATACGTATGGCCTAAACTGGGATATCCCCCGCTGGTTACTCCTTTCAGTCAGTATGTGAAAAACATAGCATTAATGAACCTGATGCACATGCTGAAAGGGGAAGAGCGTTGGAAAACAATAGATAAAAATGCCTGGGACATGATTCTTGGATATACAGGGAAACTCCCCGGAGAACTGGCTCCCGAGATCCTGGAACTGGCCAAACTGCAGGAAAAAGAATTCTTTACAGGCAATCCGCAAAGCCAGTATCCAGATGCCCTGGACGAGTATAAGAAAGAGATGAAAGAAAACAACTGGGACTTTGGAAAGGATAACGAAGAGCTCTTTGAACTGGCCATGCACGACCGCCAATACCGCGATTATAAGAGCGGCATAGCGAAAGAACGTTTTCAGAAAGACCTGGAAGCTGCCCGTGAAAAAGCAAAGGCTCCCAAGCTGGTGGAACGTCCGGTTGTAGAAATGCCTAAGATTGATGTTGAGAAAATTCAGCAACAGTATCCGGATGCACACCCCGTCCAGGCAGCCGCCAAGGGACAGGTTATCTGGGAATTTGCCCCGGAAGGGCAATCCAAAGAACCGGTTGTGGGAACAAAAGTCAAAGAAGGCGACATATTATGTTACATCCAGACTTATTACGGCATGGAACCCGTAAAAGCGCTTGCTACTGGGAAACTGGCCGTGGTATCTGCCAACCAGGGAAGCCTTGTAGAAAAAAATGAAATTATTGGCTTCATTGCGTAAGATCAAGATAGCTTTACACTGGCAGATCCTCATTGGTATAGGACTGGGTGTGTTGTTCGGCCTTTTTGCCCATCAATACATCCACTATACCAAATGGTTGGGAGATATTTTCCTGAGGGCGCTCAAAATGGTGGTCATACCACTTGTTTTCAGCGCATTGGTTATGGGAGTTTCCAGTGTGGGCAAAGCCGTTGACCTGGGGCGTATAGCCGGAAAATCCTTTTTATGGTACGTGACCACCACCCTGATGGCTTGTACGCTGGGTTTGTTGCTGGTTAATTTTTTCAAACCGGGAGAGAATGTAGACTTACAGCTGGAAAAAACGGTGACCGAAATTGAAGCCACCAGCAATTCATTCCTGGACCAGATTGTTTCCATTGTTCCGGAAAACATTGTCAACGCTATGTCGGAAAGCCAGATGCTTCCCGTAATCTTTTTTGCCATCCTCTTTGGATTTTTCATAACCAAATCGGGAGACAAGACCCGGACATTGTTGACCGATGTTTTTAACGGGGTTTACGAAGTCATGATCAAGATCACGTTTCTGGTCATCCGCTTTGCTCCTATCGGTTTGTTCGGTGTGGTCTCCAACATGGTCGGGGCACAGGCCGGGGATTCCAAAGCACTCGGAGTAATGTTCGGGAGCCTGGGGATCTACTCGGCGATCATTGCCGGAGGGTGTATTTTCCACGGACTGTTGACCATTCCCGGGTTGTTTACTCTTTTTACCCGGAAGAATCCTTATAAGGTAATGAAAATGATGGGCACGGCTTTGCTAACTGCCTTCACTACGGCTTCATCGGCCGCCTCGTTGCCCATTGCCCTGCGTGATATACAGGAAAAAGTGGGTGTATCCCGCAAAATATCCAGTTTCTGCCTGCCCCTGGGAAACACTGTCAATATGGATGGAACGGCACTTTTTGAATGCGTTACGGCCATATTCATTGCCCAGGCCTATGGGATTGAATTGACCCTGGTACAACAAATCGTGGTCATCATTACCAGCCTGATGGCAGCCGTAGGAGCTGCAGGCATTCCCCTGGCCGGTCTTGTAATGCTGGCCGTAGTGCTGGAAGCCGTAGGATTGCCCTTGGAAGGAATCGGACTGGTACTTGTAGTACAGCAACCGCTGGATATGATACGTACTTCCGTGAATTTATGGGGAGATATCAGCGGAGCCGCATTGGTAGCTCACACAGAAGGAGAAACCTTGAACCTGTAATGATGGACGGAACCCTCATATGTCCTGCCTGCGGGGCCCAATACCCGGAAGACGACGTTGTCTGGCGATGCTGTTGCAGCAGTTACCTGGACCTGAAAGAAACGTTCCGGCCCGATCCTGAAAAATTTACGGGTACTCATTTCCTGCACAGATACGGCAGCGTGCTCCCGTTACGCGATCCCAAAAGCGCCGTTTCGTTCGGGGAACTTCCCACCCCCCTGCATCCCATGGAATTCTACGGTATTACTGTTCAGGTGAAAATGGACTTCATGCTGGCCACCGGTTCTTTCAAAGACCGCGGAGCCGCAGTGATGATCAACAAATGCCGGGAACTGGGCATTTCACGCATTGTGGAAGACTCGTCCGGAAACTCGGCCTCTGCCGTTGCAGCCTACAGTGCACTGGCCGGGATTGACGCCCACATCTTTATGCCTGCAGCAAACTCCTCGGCAAAAACCATCCAGGTAAGTACTTACGGAGCAACGCTCCACAAAATACCGGGAAACCGTACGGATTGCGCTATGGCGGCGGAAGAAGCCGCTGCAGAGAGTTATTACGCGGCACATACCTGGAATCCGTATTTCCTGCACGGGACCAAAACAGTGATCTACGAGATCATGGAACAAATGGACTGGAAAG
>Ga0334898_1002673_pt1 | contig 15878 bp, 7 predicted proteins | sample GraSluR3_MG_10_FD_207228 | JGI IMG/M metagenome (GOLD analysis project Ga0334898, IMG submission 207228) | Sludge microbial communities from methane-producing bioreactor in Wageningen University, Netherlands - Granular Sludge_3_08-R3 | ecosystem: Engineered > Bioreactor > Anaerobic > Unclassified... | reverse complement strand
GATTATGCCCGATATCTTCATGGCACGTGATACAGCGGGGATCAATCCTTACTACAACCTGGTGGTCAATAATCGCCTGGATGAACAGTATGCGATGCTCTATTCTGATATGAACAGGAAAAAGCTGAGCCGGTACGATCATTGGGAGGAGCTCTATCATCACCTCAGGCAACAACCGCTGCTGATGAATCTGGTTAGTTACGCAGATCACAATGGCATCCGCAGACGCCCCTATTACATCCAGGAGTCGGCAGAGTTGTTGGAGAACATGTTGTATGCCTACATTATTCGTAATTTCTTCGGCGAGGAAGCTTTCTGGGCTGCCTACCACAAGAGGGACAAGCTGATTAAAATGGGGGTTGAACTGATCGAGACCGGAAAAGCATCACACGAGGCGATACTCAGAGAGGCTTACCGTTAAAAGTTGGAGTCTTTTTCCACGAATGGATTATTTATTGCGCGTTGCCTCTATTGGAGAACAGGTTTTGGTTACATTTGTTATGTATATTCAGTATCGATGTATGTTTATTGAATGAATTACTATGAAAATGATCTTTCAAAATTACATATCGAACAGGGTTTTATCCAGGTTCACCATTTTCCTGATAGACCTGTTGATGATTCTCTTCTCCTGTATCTCGATGTACATAGTGAGATTTGGGTTTAGTGGTCTCACACCGGAGGTCAGAACCGATGGCATTACCCTCACCTTGTTGCTCATACTGTTCAATACGATTTCTTTTGTCTCTTTCCGCACCTTTAGTGGTATCTTGCGTTTTTCCTCCTTTACGGATCTGTTGCGCATCGTTTGGTCGCTCATGCTGGGTTACCTGCTTGCTTATATAACAGTATGGGTGATTAAGAGATTTTTCCCGCTTTTCTCTGTGAGTCATGTGACCTTTATCGCAATTTTTTTCCTCAATATGTTTCTGATGATCTTTTCACGCATCCTGGTGAAAGAGACCTACGAGAGCATTACCGGGAGATCCGTTAAGCCGATGAATATTTTTATCTATGGTACCAAGCAGGCGGGTATCAGCGTTGCTAAAGCACTGAAAGGGAACAACGAATTCAACTACCGTGTGCTCGGATTCATCTCCGATGAACACCATATGATTGGCAAACAGCTAATGGGTGTAACCATTCATGCCAACGATGAGAACCTCTTCCGAACATTGGAGACCAAGGATGTGAAGACCATCATTGTCTCTCCACAGAAGATGGAGGAGATCAAGAACTCCAACCTGCTGGTCAACTTCGTGGACCACAACATCGCCCTCCTGACTACCGTGCCGGTGAACGAGTGGAGCGGCACCATTATGAGCAAGGAGCAGATCAAGGATATAGAGATCGAGGATCTCCTGCCGCGTGATCCCATCCAGGTGAACATGCTGCAGATCGCCGAGAACCTCGAAGGAAAACGGGTGATGGTGACCGGAGCCGCCGGCTCCATCGGTAGCGAGATTGTTCGTCAGGTCGCATCCTTCAACCCTTATAGCATCATCTTAATCGACCAGGCGGAGACTCCCCTGCACAATATGCGACTGGAGCTTCAGGAGAAGTGGCGCGACCTGCGCACGGAGATTATCGTGGCTGATATCAGCAATGCCCCCCGCATGGAGAAGCTGTTTGCCCGTACCCGTCCGCAATATATCTTCCATGCGGCAGCCTACAAGCATGTTCCCATGATGGAAGACAACGTGTCGGAGTCGGTGCAGACCAATATCCTGGGAGCCAAGATCGTGGCCGACCTGGCGGTGAAGTACAACGCCCGCAAGTTCGTGATGGTCTCTACCGACAAGGCGGTGAACCCCTCCAACGTGATGGGTTGCTCCAAGCGTATCTGTGAGATTTACGTGCAGTCACTGGCGAAGCATCTGGAAAAGACGGGATTGTATACCACCCAGTTCATCACCACCCGTTTCGGTAACGTGCTGGGATCCAACGGGTCAGTGATCCCTCTCTTCCGGGATCAGATTCGCAACGGGGGACCGGTAACGGTGACCCATCCCGAGATCATCCGCTACTTCATGACCATTCCGGAGGCGTGCCAACTAGTGTTGGAGGCAGGTGCCCTGGGTCACAACGGTGAGATCTATATCTTTGACATGGGTAAGCCGGTGAAAATCCTCGATCTGGCCAAACGGATGATTCGTCTCTCCGGGACACCCAACGTGAAGATCGAGTTTACCGGGCTACGCCATGGTGAGAAGTTGTATGAGGAGTTGCTCAACCTGAAGGAGCTGACCAAGCCGACACATCATGAGAAGATCATGATTGCCGAAGTGAGGGAGTATGAATATGCAGAGGTATCACAACAGATCGACAACCTGATCAAGGTGTCGTACGATTACGATGACATGCGCACCGTGAAGAAGATGAAGGAGATGGTGCCTGAGTTCAGGAGCATCAACTCGCCTTACGAAGCGGTGGACCGCCTGCTGGACAAGATCACGAATGGTGCCGAGGTAGCCCGGAAATCATGATTCACTGAACTCACTCTGTGTGTCACACAGCTTCCTATAGTATCCTCCCTGCGCATAAAGGGTCGCATGCTGCCCCGATTCCACAATCTTACCTTCCCGCATCACATAGATCTCATCGGCATTCTTGATGGTAGAAAGCCTGTGTGCAATCACGATGGTGGTGCGGTTTTGCATCAGCTTCTCCAGTGCTTCCTGCACCAGTCGTTCCGAATCAGTGTCTAACGCCGAGGTAGCTTCATCCAGTATCAATATCTGAGGGTTCTTCAGGATGGCACGCGCGATGCTGATGCGTTGTCTTTGTCCCCCCGAGAGTTTACCCCCCCTGTCGCCAATATTCGTTAGGTAACCGTTTTCAGTAGCCATGATGAATTCATGGGCGTTGGCAATCCTGGCTGCCTCGATCACCTGCTCCTCCCGCACATTGCTCACACCGAAGGCGATGTTGTTGTAAAAGGTGTCGTTGAAGAGGATCGCCTCCTGGTTCACATAGCCTACCAATGCACGCAGGTCGTGTAGGCGTACATCCTTGATATTGGTGTTGTCGATATAGATACCCCCTTGCTGAATATCGTAAAAGCGGGGGAGAAGGTCGGCCATGGTTGACTTGCCAGAGCCGGACTGTCCTACCAGTGCGATGGTCTTTCCCTTTTCAATCTGCAGTGTCACATCGCGGATTACCCAGTCGTTGTTGTATTTGAACCATACGTTACTGTAAGCTATCTCACGCTGAAAGGTGAGTGTGGCGGGGTGCTGCGGCTCCACGATAGGATCCTCCGCCTCCAGGATACGGTCGATTCGCTCCATCGATGCCAGGCCGCGTTGTACTGCATAGGCCGATTTGGAGAACTCCTTCGCCGGGTTGATGATGCTATAGAAGATGGTGAGGTAGTAGATGAAGGTGGCGGCATCGATCACCCCGTGGCCGCCCAGGATCAGCGATCCCCCGAACCAGAGGACAATGGCGATGGTGATGGTGCCCAACAGCTCACTCATGGGGTGAGCCAGCTGTTGTCGGCGTGCAATTCGGTTCGACATCCGCCGGAACTGGTTGCTCCCGGCATGAAACCGCTCCGAGATCCTTCTCTCGGCATTGAATGCCTTGATCACCCTCAGTCCGCTTAATGTCTCCTCCACCTGCGACATCAACTCGCCCCACTTGTTCTGGGCGTCGAATGACTTGCGTTTCAGCGATCTTCCCACACGTCCCATGATGAATCCCATACCAGGCAGCACCACCAGTACAAATAGGGTGAGCTGCCAGCTGAGGATGAGCATGGTTGTAAGGTAGATCACAATGAGGAGGGGGTTTTTGAAGAGCATGTCGAGCGAGCTCATCACCGAGCTCTCCACCTCATTCACATCGCCTGAGATACGGGAAAGGATATCCCCTTTACGCTCCTCGGTGAAGAAACCGATAGGCAGGGCGAGGATCTTGTCGTTGATCCGGTTGCGGATATCCTTCACCACACCGGTACGGATGGGGATCACGAAATAGGAGCCCAGATAGGCAGTGCCTGTCTTCAACAGGGTCATCGCAATCAGGATCACTGCCAGCATCATCAGGGTGAAGCTGGCTCCGTTGGTTTCGATCAGGTGGGTGATGTACCAGTTCACGTTGTTGAGTGCAATATCAATAAGAGAGCCGTTGCCGCTGTTCCATGCAATAAAGGAGTAGGTGTCGGTGTTGACCCGGAAGAGCACCTGCAGGATGGGGATGATGGTCGCCAGCGAAAAGACATTCAGGATGGCGGTCAGTGTATTGAAGAGAAACGTCAGTATCAGATGCTTCTTGTAGGGTGGCAAAAATCGCTTTAATATATGTATGATCCCTTTCATCATTGCTTTTTTTGTAATGGCTGCTACCATTCAGCCAGGATGGACTTCTTAATTTTCTGCGAAGATACGGAATAATTGGTATCGTTTTTCACATTTAACCACTTTTCCCTTTACCTGGAACGTTGCTTTTATCGGCAGTGAGCATCCGGCATATGGCGAATCATTTACTGACGGACCTCATTTCTTTGCGAAAAAATCAGGTTTCACCCCTCATTTGCCCGCACTGGTTCCATTTGCAAAACCGCAAAAGAATCCTCTTTTTCCCGTACCTTCATTTCTCTTGAAAAAAATGTCATTTTTTATTTATCTGATTACATTTATGGAAATCATGTTGTTAAACATATTCTCGGGGAAAAGCCAGGAAAAAGATTGTATTTTTTTCCTGAATATGTTTGGATGGTAAGAAAACTCTCCCTATCTTTGCACCCGCTTTTGAGAGGAACACCTCAGAGAAAAGCGAGCAAGAAGCGATCTTTAGATATTTACATACACATTTTGATAAGACATAAAGCAGAGTATACAAGTGTCTGTTTTTGATTGAACCGGCGGGCAACCGGCGGTGACAGAAAAGCAGGCAAATTGGTACCCGTTCAATTTAAACAGGAATATAAATCGTGAATCCGGGAGTTATTTTGAAGGGATCAGAAGACTCAATTCGTAAAAGGTATGGTTTCGTGGATTTGTGGCCGAGAAGTAGCCCATCATTTGAAGGTTGTTTCAAGGAAACAAAAAACAAATATACAACGAAGAGTTTGATCCTGGCTCAGGATGAACGCTAGCGATAGGCCTAACACATGCAAGTCGAGGGGCAGCACATGAAGTAGCAATACGGATGGTGGCGACCGGCGCACGGGTGAGTAACGCGTATGCAACCTGCCTACAACAGGGGAATAACCCGTTGAAAGACGGACTAATACCCCATAACACAGGGATCCCGCATGGGAATATTTGTTAAAGATTAATCGGTTGTAGATGGGCATGCGTTCCATTAGCTTGTTGGTGAGGTAACGGCTCACCAAGGCAACGATGGATAGGGGAACTGAGAGGTTTATCCCCCACACTGGTACTGAGACACGGACCAGACTCCTACGGGAGGCAGCAGTGAGGAATATTGGTCAATGGACGCAAGTCTGAACCAGCCACGTCGCGTGAAGGAAGACGGCCCTACGGGTTGTAAACTTCTTTTGTAAGGGAATAAAGTGTAGTACGTGTACTATTTTGCATGTACCTTACGAATAAGGATCGGCTAACTCCGTGCCAGCAGCCGCGGTAATACGGAGGATCCGAGCGTTATCCGGATTTATTGGGTTTAAAGGGTGCGCAGGCGGGAGATTAAGTCGGCGGTGAAATTTTGCAGCTCAACTGTAAAAGTGCCTTCGAAACTGGTTTCCTTGAGTGTGGATGAAGTAGGCGGAATTTGTGGTGTAGCGGTGAAATGCATAGATATCACGAGGAACTCCGATTGCGCAGGCAGCTTACTAAACCATAACTGACGCTCAGGCACGAAGGCGTGGGGATCAAACAGGATTAGATACCCTGGTAGTCCACGCAGTAAACGATGATTACTAGCTGTTTGCGATACAATGTAAGCGGCTGAGCGAAAGCGTTAAGTAATCCACCTGGGGAGTACGTTCGCAAGAATGAAACTCAAAGGAATTGACGGGGGCCCGCACAAGCGGAGGAACATGTGGTTTAATTCGATGATACGCGAGGAACCTTACCCGGGCTTGAAATGCATCTGACCGGCCTTGAAAGAGGCTTTCCCTTCGGGGCAGATGTGTAGGTGCTGCATGGTTGTCGTCAGCTCGTGCCGTGAGGTGTCGGCTTAAGTGCCATAACGAGCGCAACCCTCATCATTAGTTACCATCAGGTCAAGCTGGGGACTCTAATGAGACTGCCATCGTAAGATGCGAGGAAGGTGGGGATGACGTCAAATCAGCACGGCCCTTACGTCCGGGGCGACACACGTGTTACAATGGGTGGTACAAAGGGCAGCTACCTGGCGACAGGATGCCAATCTCCAAAACCACTCTCAGTTCGGATCGGAGTCTGCAACTCGACTCCGTGAAGCTGGATTCGCTAGTAATCGCGCATCAGCCACGGCGCGGTGAATACGTTCCCGGGCCTTGTACACACCGCCCGTCAAGCCATGGAAGCCGGGGGTACCTGAAGTTCGTAACCGTCAAGGAGCGACCTAGGGTAAAACTGGTGACTGGGGCTAAGTCGTAACAAGGTAGCCGTACCGGAAGGTGCGGCTGGAACACCTCCTTTCTGGAGAGACGCCTTAACGACAGGTGATAGGTGAAGGTCACAAGACAAGCCAAACCGTTAGAAGTACCGGTACGGGAAGAGATTCGAGAGATCCTCTTCAGGGTGTACTTCCGGTTCACGATTTTTTTATATTTTTTTTGTTCAAGTTGAAAAAACGGAGTATCAATAAGCTGTAATCTGCGACAGGTTTTAGAAAGGATGAATGTGTATTTAATGATATAACCCGCCACGGGCGGGAAGGGAGAATCCCGGGAGAACCGCCACGAGAGGCGCCGCCCCCGGGAGGTCGACCGCCAGACATCCCGCGTTTGGATCAGGGTCCGGGGAGCAACTCTCCCGCGCAACCCGCTGAGTTCATCAGGAAAGCCAGGGATGCCGACAGCAAACCAGCCAGTCCTATAGCTCAGTTGGTTAGAGCGCTACACTGATAATGTAGAGGTCGGCAGTTCAACTCTGCCTGGGACTACAAGTGGCACAGCGAAAAGCCAGGAGCTGAAAGCTTTGAGAACAAGCTGGGAGCTGATAGCTGACAGCCAAAAAAACGGGGGATTAGCTCAGCTGGCTAGAGCACCTGCCTTGCACGCAGGGGGTCAACGGTTCGAATCCGTTATTCTCCACAGAAGAACAAGACAAGCGAGTCTGTTCGAGAGAAAAAGAAAAATAAATATTGATGTTTGAAAGCCGGACGGCGGCGAGAAAAGAAACAACGGTTCGACTCCGTATCAGACAGCTATCGATCAGCGGATCACCTGAAAAGGGGAGAAGCAGCGATTGAAGCGATCTTTGACATGATGAAAGCAAAAACAAGAGCAAATAACAAAGTAAATAAAGTTCATTTTAAAGAACATTAGACGCTAGTATTTATCAAGCCCGGCTGCAAGAGGAGCAATCCTCGTGTAGAACCGGACGGCGAAAAGAAAGTGAATAAGGGCACATGGGGGATGCCTAGGCTCTGGAAGGCGATGAAGGACGTGATAAGCTGCGAAAAGCCGCGGGGATTGGCAAATACGAATCGATCCGCGGATATCCGAATGGGGCAACCCGATACGAGAAGATCGTATCATTCCGTTATTAGCGGAAGGCGAACGTGGGGAACTGAAACATCTAAGTACCCATAGGAGAAGAAAACAAAAGTGATTCCCGAAGTAGTGGCGAGCGAAACGGGAATAGCCCAAACCGGTGTTGTTTCGGCAATATCGGGGTTGTAGGACTGAATCATGGCAAGAAATCAGGGAAGCGGAACCGCCTGGAAAGGCGGATCACAGAGGGTGATAATCCCGTACGCGACTCCCTGGCGAAGCCTATCAGTATCCTGAGTAACGCGGGACACGAGAAATCTTGCGTGAATCTGGCGGGACCATCCGCCAAGGCTAAATACTCTCCAGAGACCGATAGTGAACCAGTACCGTGAGGGAAAGGTGAAAAGAACCTCGAACAGAGGAGTGAAATAGACCCTGAAACCATGTGCCTGCAAGCGGTCGGAGCCCTTTAGGGGGTGACGGCGTGCCTTTTGCATAATGAACCTACGAGTTACTCTTGCCTGGCAAGGTTGAGCATTTAAGATGCCGAGCCGCAGCGAAAGCGAGTCTGAACAGGGCGCATAGTCAGCAGGAGTAGACGCGAAACCAAGTGATCTACCCTTGAGCAGGTTGAAGTTTTGGTAACACAACATGGAGGACCGAACCGGTAAACGTTGAAAAGTTTTCGGATGACTTGAGGGTAGGGGTGAAAGGCTAATCAAACTTGGAGATAGCTCGTACTCCCCGAAATGCATTTAGGTGCAGCCTCGGATAATGAGCTTGCATGAGGTAGAGCTACTGATTGGATGCGAGGGCTTCGCCGCCTATCAAGTCCAGACAAACTCCGAATGCGTGCAAGTGATCTCCGGGAGTGAGGGCGCGGGTGCTAAGGTCCGTGTCCGAGAGAGGAACAACTCAGACCATCAGCTAAGGTCCCGAAATATATGCTAAGTTGCATTTAACGAAGTTTTGCCGCTATAACAGCTAGGATGTTGGCTTGGAAGCAGCCATTCATTTAAAGAGTGCGTAACAGCTCACTAGTCGAGTGGCGAAGCGTGGATAATAATCGGGCATAAGCATATTACCGAAGCTATGGAATTCTAATGAATTGGTAGGGGAGCATTCCAGTCTGCGTTGAAGGCGCACCGTAAGGTGTTCTGGAGCGTCTGGAAAAGCAAATGTAGGTATGAGTAACGACAAAGGGGGTGAGAAACCTCCTCGCCGAAAGACTGAGGTTTCCTGATCAACGCTAATCGGATCAGGGTTAGTCGGGGCCTAAGGATAAGCCTAATGGCGATTCCGATGGAAGAAACGGTTAATATTCCGTTACTAAGATGATAAGTTACGCGGGGACGCAGGAGTGACACCACTGCCTACTGACGGAATAGTAGGTTGAAGGGGGTAGGCGTTGAGGGGTGTAGGCAAATCCGCACCCTGAGCTGAACCTGAAAGTATGGCAAGTCTTCGGATGAGCCAATAATGTGGGTAAGCAGACTGCCGAGAAAAGCCGCTACACGTTAATTATCATATTACCCGTACCGTAAACCGACACAGGTAGTCGGGTTGAGAATACTAAGGCGCTCGAGTGATTCACGGTTAAGGAACTAGGCAAAATAGTCCTGTAACTTCGGGAGAAAGGACGCCCGCAGCAATGTGGGCCGCAGAGAAATGATTCAGGCGACTGTTTAACAAAAACACATGGCTATGCGAATTCGAAAGAAGCGGTATATAGCCTGACACCTGCCCGGTGCTGGAAGGTTAAGAGGAGATGTCATCGCAAGAGAAGCATTGAATTGAAGCCCCAGTAAACGGCGGCCGTAACTATAACGGTCCTAAGGTAGCGAAATTCCTTGTCGGGTAAGTTCCGACCTGCACGAATGGTGTAACGATCTGAATACTGTCTCAACCGTGAGCTCGGTGAAATTGTAGTATCGGTGAAGATGCCGATTACCCGCGATGGGACGAAAAGACCCCGTGAACCTTTACTATAGCTTTACATTGAATTTGGGCATCCGATGTGTAGGATAGGCCGGAGGCTATGAAGCGGTGACGCCAGTCATCGTGGAGCCGACGTTGAAATACGGCCCTTCGGATGTTTGACTTCTAACTCCGTGATACGGAGGACACTGTATGGTGGGTAGTTTGACTGGGGTGGTCGCCTCCAAAAGAGTAACGGAGGCTTCTAAAGGTGCGCTCGGGACGATTGGTAACCGTCCTTTAAGAGTATAATGGCATAAGCGCGCTTGACTGAGAGACCTACAAGTCGATCAGGTAGGAAACTAGAGCATAGTGATCCGGTGGTTTCAGTATGGAATGGCCATCGCTCAAAGGATAAAAGGTACTCCGGGGATAACAGGCTGATCATTCCCAAGAGCTCATATCGACGGAATGGTTTGGCACCTCGATGTCGGCTCGTCACATCCTGGGGCTGGAGAAGGTCCCAAGGGTTGGGCTGTTCGCCCATTAAAGTGGCACGCGAGCTGGGTTCAGAACGTCGTGAGACAGTTCGGTCTCTATCTATCGTGGGCGTTAGAGATTTGCGAGGCTCCGACACTAGTACGAGAGGACCGTGTTGGACAGACCGCTGGTTTACCGGTTGTGCCGCCAGGTGCATTGCCGGGTAGCTAAGTCTGGGCAGGGATAAGTGCTGAAAGCATCTAAGCACGAAGCCTACCTCAAGATGAGATCTCTTTTAAGGGTGGTTGTAGACGACGACCTTGATAGGCTGCAGGTGTAAAGGCGGTAACGTCAAAGCCGAGCAGTACTAATTGCCCGTAAGCTTTTTTTCGACGAATCAAACCGGATTAGAAAAGGCTTGACAAATACATCGGGTCTAAGCGTTCAGAATTAAGGTGAACCGCACCTTACGGAGTGAGTTTGCCTCTTGTTTTTCATCATGTCAATTTTTTACAAAGCGACCAGCTGTCAGCTTTCAGCTTTCAGCGATCAGCTAGAATCATTCAGGTGGTTATAGCGTTGGGGTTCCACCTCTTCCCATTCCGAACAGAGAAGTTAAGCCCAATAGCGCCGATGGTACTGCACACAAGTGGGAGAGTAGGTAGCCGCCGTCCTTTACAGAAGCCCTCAGGAGTCATCCTGGGGGCTTTTTTGTTTAAATCCTTTCTCTTTGACAAATATTACTTACTTTTATGGCGTAATTCCTATTCGGGCGAATCTTACCGCACAATTTGATCAGTGTGGTTTCAGTTTAATCTAGTTGTTTGATATTGTTCAGCATCCTTATTGAATGACACATAAAACCAATTTTTCTCATATTATTGCTGAATAGGGAGAAACAACGAAAATGTGATGAACAAATCAGTCAGAATTATATGAGGTACATTACAGCTTGTTTTGCAGTGATAATCGGCATTGGACTATACTTTTCCTGTACTTCCTCCAGCGCGGTAGAGAAAAAGGGTGGTTTGTTGTGGGAAATATCGGGAAATGGATTGGACCAATCGTCCTATCTGTTCGGTACAGCGCATGGAGGACCTTTTATCGCAGCAACATACCTACTGGACAGTATTCCCGGTTTTGAGAAAGCTTTTTCATCAGTATCCCGATTTATAGATGAAGGTGACTCTTCTTCCGGATATCAGGATAACGTTCTTATGGATTCAACTTATGCAGAATTACTCGGTAAAGAAGATCTGGATTTGTTGGACTCTGTCCTGTTGAAATATTTGAACAGACCCTCAGATAAGATAAAAATTAAACCTTCGTTCCTGACACGATTGATCAGTGAAAAGAAAAGATTTAATTTAGTACAGGAAATGATGATGGCAAAACTTAAAGCAAAAAAATATCTCGATCTGGCCGACTTAGATGAGTTGGTTTTTATCTCTACAGAACCAATGGATATCACTCTGCAAAAAAAGGCTATAAAAAAGGGTTATGACATCATTGGACTGGATGATATAATAGATTTCCAGCTTGATACGACGAATGATAGTCTGACCCTTACACAACAAGCTGAACATATGATCTCTCTCTTTGAGAATAATCAATTGGATGATTTCATACGAGAAAGTTTGGAACTTCCGTTAATCGATTCACTACAAGATGCCTATTATGCTCAGGATCTGGATCAAATAGAGCATATTTCAATTAAGCTGTATTCTGATCCTTTGAATTATGGTGATATACAAAGAGAATTGCTATTCGATCGCAATTTCAAATGGATGGAACATATTCACTCTCTTATAGGTGAACAACCGTCGTTTATTGCCGTGGGAGTCCGTCATCTACCCGGAGAGAATGGATTGATAGACCTTTTACGAAAAGAAGGATTTACCGTTGAGCCACTATAAATATTCAATTAAATATGGTCCTCTAATGCATGAATAGAGTGTATAACTGAAACAAAGAATAATGATGAGGTATATAAGATCTTCTTAATTCATTATAGGATATCAATTAGATAATCTCAAATCAATCTAATCAACACAGATTAAAGCACGATTATCTGCTCTTCGCAGAGCGTGATGTTCTCAAGACCGTTTTCCTGTACAATATAGCTGTTTTCGATTCCCACTGCGCCGATGCCGGGAAGCACGAACTTGGGTTCCACGGCAATCGCCATACCCACTTCCAGGATCTCTTTCGATCGGGGTGTCAACACCGGTGGCTCGTTGATCTCAAGCCCCACTCCATGGCCGATAAACTTAGCCTGCTGTGTGGTGCCCATGAAGTAGGGATGCATTCCTTTCTCCTCTACCATCTTTTCGGCCAGGTGGTAGAGATCGGCACAGCGGGTGCCTGCACGACTGCTCTGTTCGATGGCATGAACGATATCGATGGAGAGCTGATGTGCCTCACGGGCCACATTGGGGATCTCTTCTATCGCGAAGGTGCGGCTCATGTCATCCATCCAGGGGCGGTAGTTACCCGCCATATCCACCATCAGGGTCATTCCCGGCATCAGCTTCGTGCCGTTGGCACCCAGCGGCAGCAGCGGTGAGATACCTCTACCTCCCAATGCATAGTCGAAGGGAGATGCCGCCTGTGCATTGTCACCCGCCAGCATGCTGCCCATAAAGATCTCCATGTTCTCACCAAATGAGCGAAAGATACCTATGGAACCGTGAAGGCGCATCTCACGCTCGATCTCGATCTGTAGTTCCAGATCGGTCATACCCTTTCGGTACAATGATGGGATCAGTTCATACACTTGCCGGTGCACCAGCGCACTTTCACGTATCTGGTTCAGTTCATAAGCCGATTTCACCGCACGCAACCTGCGCAGCTCCCACGAGAAATTGACAAGTTCCGGCATCTCCATGGCCGCCTGCAGACGGGTGGCACTGCTGAATGATAGTTGATCGGCCTCCAGTAGCAGTCGGTGTGGCAGAGGCAGGCCGGCATTACGCAACAACGAGGGGATCAGCTCCGGCTTGCGGATCTCAATCACCCGCTCATCGGCAATGCCGGCGGGACGTCTTACGAAAAGCAATGCCTCTCCTTCCGGATAGAGAAGCAGGTAACCGTCGAAAACAAAACCGCAGAGCCAGAACTGGTTGACCGGTGAGGTGATGACGCAGGCATCGGCCTGCAGGGTTGTGATGGAGTGTTGCACCCTTTTCTGTCTCAGGGTACGCTCATTCTTCTGATCGTGCATCTGTTTCTAATTTGTGTCAAAGATACAATTTTCCGATGAGGGATGGAATCCTCTTCTGCCCTCTTTTTCATACGCTCATCGCCCACATCATAGATATAGAGGATGAAAAATGGAATCTATCCATTTGCGTCAATCAGGAGAAATAAACTATCTTTACATTCTCGCTTATAATAATCAAGGTGTGAACAGAAGCATATTGATCGTAGAAGATGACCGTTCCTTTGGAGCCATGCTGCACAAATGGTTCGAACGCAATGGTTTCGGTGTGACCCTCGCTTCCGGTATGGAGGCTGCACAGGAGGCCCTCACAAAGCACACCTTTCAGGTTGTGTTGTCGGATCTGCGTCTGCCTGACGGCGACGGCATCATGCTCCTCACCTGGCTCAATGAGAAGGGGAGGAGGGAGCCGGTGATCATCATGACCGGTTATGGTGATGTGCAGACAGCCGTATCAGCTATCAAGCTGGGAGCGTTCGATTATCTGGAGAAGCCAATCAATCCCTCTATCCTGTCACAGAAGATTGAGGCTGCCAGCAGCTCTGGCAGAGAGCCTGTTGAACCAGGGGAGAAGCGACGCTCACACAAAGGGGTCAGTCCCGTAGAGCAGGAGACGATCGTCTTTGGTCGTAGCAGACAGGTGAAAGAGATGTATGACCATGTGGACCTGGTGGCGCCCACACAGATGGCGGTGATGGTCACCGGTGAGAGTGGTACCGGCAAGGAGCATGTGGCACGAATCATTCACCAGCGAAGCAGCCGTGCCAGGGGCCCTTTTGTGGCGGTCGATTGCGGTGGACTCTCCACGGAGCTGGCACCCAGTGAACTGTTCGGTCACATGAAAGGATCGTTCACCACCGCACTGGAAAACAAGACAGGCTTCTTCGCTGAAGCCGATGGCGGCACCCTCTTCCTCGACGAGGTGGGGAACCTGCCTTACGGAGTACAGATGCAGCTGCTTCGCACCCTCCAGGAGAAGAAGATCCGTCCCGTGGGCTCAGCAACCGACCGGCTGGTGGATGTGCGGATTGTGACCGCCACCAACGAGGATCTGTTAAAAGCCATCTCCGAGGGACGCTTCCGCGAGGATCTCTATCACCGTATCAATGAGTTCACCATTACGGTACCGCCATTGCGTGAACGTAGCGAGGACATCTTGCTCTATGCGCTTCATTTCATGAAGGAGGCCAATCTTGAACTTGATAAACAAGCAGCGATCATCACCCCGGAAGCGTTGTCGTTGCTGACGCAATATGGCTGGCCGGGTAATCTGAGAGAGCTGCGCAACGTGATCCGGCGGGCTGTACTCTTCTGTCGCGACGGCGAGATCACTCCGGCCACGCTGCCATACCTGCCCGAAAAGAGGTCACACATCAGACCTGAATCGGAAGCGTTACAATCGAAACCGGAGATGTCGCTGGCTCGCGATCCCGGGAGCGAAAAGGAGAAGATTGTACGTGCGCTCGAGATGGCACGAGGGAACAAGACAAAGGCTGCCCGCCTGTTGATGGTGGACCGCAAGACACTCTACAACAAGATGCACCAGTATGGCATCGATCTATAAATGATCGCGCCGGATGGCCGCGGTAAACAATTTGACCTCTCTCACAGTCTCGCGTAAAGCCATCTCCCATTTCGGCCAGACATCCTCTTCTTCCCCTCGCAAACGATCCATCCTGCGCATATGGGTTGCCAACTCCTCCGCACCAAGCTGGCTGTAGAAGGGGTGGATGCGGTGACAGAGTTGCTGTGCCTCATGGTAGCGGTGCCTGTTGATCAGTTCCGATAGTTCATCCATATCCTTGTCAGCCGATTCGACGAATTCAGACAGAACCTCCCGGATCGCTTCCCGGTCGTTGCCAAAGAGTGCTGTCAATCCGGGAAAAGGATCATCCATCACGCAATCATCTCTCTCCATACCATTGCTGCCGGAGAGCAGGAGAAGCAGTTTCTCCAGCCGGACAGGCTTGGCAAGCAAACCGGCAAAACCCTCTGCGATGGCTTGCTCGGGACTATAATCGTCGTGGGCTGTCATGAGCCATACCGGGATAAATGGATCCCTCTCCCTTATCGCCTGAAGAATCCCGGTGCCACTCACCTCCCTCATCTGTAGGTCCGTGATCACCATGTCGAACGAGGAGACCACCCGTATGAAACCTTTCACATCACGGGGGTCGCCGCATAGCTTCACCCTGCACCCCTGCCGTGTGAGATACTCCCTGAGCATATTGCCCAGCGAAGGATCATCTTCAAAAATAAGTATTTTTTCAGATGCTGCTCCTCCGGAAGTGGTGGAGCGAGTAGCGTTTGATGCAGTATTCTCCTTAAAGTGAGTGAGAGGAAGAGAAATCACCACACGGGTGCCCTTTCCCTTTTCGGAAGTGAGTGTGATCTCACCTTTCAGCGTATTCACCACTCCACGTGTGACATAAAGCCCGAAGCCACTACCCTCCGACTTGGAAGGATCTCCCACGCGCGAGAAAGGCTTGAAGATCTCTTTCAGCTCCTCCTCTCCCATGCCGATACCGGTATCGCTGATGGTGACTATCAGCTGCTCATCATAGCGCAGATCGATGTCCACACTTCCCTCATGGGTGTACTTAATCCCGTTTGAGATCAGATTCACCATGATCTGCTTGAACAGGGTCT
>Ga0334898_1002669_pt1 | contig 15887 bp, 17 predicted proteins | sample GraSluR3_MG_10_FD_207228 | JGI IMG/M metagenome (GOLD analysis project Ga0334898, IMG submission 207228) | Sludge microbial communities from methane-producing bioreactor in Wageningen University, Netherlands - Granular Sludge_3_08-R3 | ecosystem: Engineered > Bioreactor > Anaerobic >... | reverse complement strand
AGCCTCTCAATCCAATAAATATATTATCTCAAAAGAAATGAGTTAATACCAAATTAAAATAACGATGGTTCATAGGGTTATCCAATCAAAACCGGAAGGTTAAAACCCTAACTCTAATATACAAGGAACAATTAAACATTAAGGCAAGTGATTATTTGAGTTTGGCTCTTCTTGACCACTTGGAATTCCTATTGAAACGTGTAGAGAAACAGCAGTTTATCAAAAGTCCGCTAATATGGGATACAAAGCGTTTTTACCCAGAACATTTTAAGGTCGGACTTAAGGCGTTAAAAATGATTGAAGAACAGAAGGGCTTGCAGCTTCCTGAAGATGAAGCCGTGTCTTTATGTTTGCACTTTGTAAATATGGAAGAAAGTCGCGATAGCCGAAAAGACCATGTTTTAGAGATGCGAGCGTTAAGTGACCTAGTATCGATTGTGGAACATCATTTTAATGTGACGTTAGATGACGAATCAACGAATTATATGCGCTTCACTACTCATTTACAATACTTTGTGCAGCGAATCGTTAACGGAGAAATATTCAATGATGGATCAGAAACCTTGGAGCTTTATAAACAAGTTTGCCAGTTGTATCCAGAATCGTTTAAAGCTGTTCAGAAAATGAAAATCTATGTACAGTCACAATTTAATCTAGAGATTTCAATCAATGAAGAAACCTATTTAATGCTTCACATAAATCGTGTAACAGAAAGAATGGAGGACAAAAAATGAGTTATGAAAAATTAAATAAACAGCTGATCGAATTAGTCGGCGGTAAAGATAATATCAAAGCAGTCGCTCACTGTGTGACCCGCCTGCGTTTAACATTAAAGGATCGCAGTTTAGCAAAAACTGAAGAAATCAAAAATTTGGATGGTGTGATTGATGTCGTCTCCAATGAGGTTGCCTATCAAATTATCGTCGGAACACATGTTACGGATGTGTACAATGAGTTCATGCTAATGCTGGGATTGAAGCCTGACGGGGAGGAAATTGAAAAGCCAAAAGCCAAAGGAATCAAAGGAATTGCCTCTTCAATCTTAGTCATGATTTCAGAAACCATGACTTCTATTATTGAAGTTTTACTTGCAGCCGGAATGATCGCAGGGATCATGGCAATCATTTCATTAACAGGATTAGTTTCTAAAGACAGTCCAACATACATGATTTTTGATACGCTGCGTGGTGGGGTTTTCCACTTCTTACCAGTCTTTATTGCAGCATCAGCAGCTAAACGAATGAAATTGAATGAGTATGTAGCAATGGCGCTGGCAGTTGGCTTACTTTCTACTAATGTTGATGGGGCAAAAGGTTTGGAATTGTTCGGTTATCATCTACCAACGATCGGTTACGCGAATACCTTTATTCCAATCTTGTTGGGTGTTTGGTTCTTGAGTGTCGTGACAAAATACTTGAAGAAAATCATTCCAAGTGGGTTGCAATATTTCTTAGTTCCGGCATTATCACTGGTATTAACCTTTCCAGTTATTTTAGTCGTCTTTGGCCCGATTGGAACATTGATCGGTGATGGCGTAAGTGCCTTCTTTGATGTGTTGATGAATACGATTGGTAACTGGATTGTGGTTGTCTTGTATGCGGCCTTCCAACCATTCTTGATTGTTTTAGGAGCTGCCAATTTTACTTATCCAATTGTATTGAACTTTTTGGGAACAATCGGCTACGATCCAATAATCATGCATGCGGCAACAATTTCTGATGTGGCAGTTTGCGGAGCGATGTTTGGTTACTTCTTACGTGCAAAAAAAGGTCATCAGCGCCAAATGTTCGGTACGGTCAGTTTTAGTGCTTTAATGGGTATTACTGAACCAGCTGTATTTGGGGTTTTTGTTAAATATCGTCGACCATTTTTAGCGGTTATTATTGGTGGTGGATTAGGCGGATTGATTGCAGGGTTAGCCGGTGTGAAAACAATGGGATTTGTTTGGGGATTAGCCTCATTACCGACTTATCTAGCAGGCGGAACAAGTAACTTTATTTGGATGATCATTAGTGTCGTGGTTGGCTTTGTTGGTGCTACAGCTGTGGCGTATGGTATCGGCATTCCTAAAGAAGAATCCGAAGAAGAGCTTGAAGAAAAAGAATTTGTTGAAGCATTAGAGAGCAACCAAGGATTGAAACAAGTTTGTATTGGAAAAATTGCTGAAGGAGATGTAGTTCCATTAAGCGAAATTAGTGATAAAGCATTTGCCTCTGGAGCGTTAGGAAAGGGTGTTGGAATCATACCAGCTCAAGCAGAGGAGTCGATTATTTCACCAGTCGAAGGAACTGTGACAGTTGCATTTCCAACCAAACATGCGTATGGCATTAAAACGAAAAATGGTGTTGAGTTATTGATCCATATTGGTGTTGACACAGTAAATCTAAAAGGTAAATATTTCGAAAGCTTCGTAGAAAAAGGACAGGAAGTCAAAAAAGGTGACATTTTAGCGAAATATCAAGCTGAAAAAGTAAAAGAAGCCGGTTTTGATCCAGTAATCATTGTGGTGGTAACAAATTCAAATGATTATCTTGATGTGATTTCAACTAGTAATGAACAAGATGATGAATTACTAACAGTGATTCTATAAAAAGGAGAGACACATGACATTTACGAATGATTTTTTCTGGGGTGGTAGTATTGCTGCCCACCAATGTGAAGGCGCTTGGCAAGAAGATGGAAAAGGTCCAGCAATCATGGACTATGTTACGAAAGGATCAAACAAAGAACCACGAGTAATCACGGAGACAATTGATCCAACGTTAGACTATCCTTCACATCTAGGAATTGATTTTTATCATCATTACCAAGAGGATATTCAACTGTTTAAAGAAATGGGGTTCACAGCGTTACGTATCTCGATTGATTGGTCGCGGATTTTTCCTAAGGGAGATGAGCAGGAGCCTAACCAATCCGGATTGGATTTTTATGAAAAAGTGATTGACGAATTAATAGCAAATGGAATTGAGCCGATTGTAACACTTTATCATTTCGAAATGCCGATTCATTTAGTTCGCCAATATGGTTCCTGGAAAAATAGACAGGTGATTGATTTTTATCTACATTATTGTGAAACGGTCATGCGAGCATATGATGGCAAAGTGAAATATTGGGTGACTTTCAATGAGATGAATCATATTGATCCACAGTCCGAACAATCGGATATTTTCACTTATTTGATTGCGGGTTTAAAATACAGCGAGATGGAAAACCCAGTAGAAGAGTTAGCCAAAATTGGCTACAACATGACATTAGCTGCAGTGAAGGCAGTTAGGCTTGGACGAGAACTCAATCCTGAAAATAAAATCGGCTGTGTCTTTGGTTTGAATCCAATCTATTCCTATGACTGCCACCCAGATAATGTATTGAAGGCCTTTTTAGACAATGATCGGGATTATTATCAAGTCGATGCCATGTGTAATGGTAAGTTTCCTAAATACAAAATGAAACAATATCAAGCATTAGCGCTCGATTTTGGAAATCACCCAGAAGATGTTGAAGATTTTGCTAAAGGAACGATTGATTTTATTGGCTTAAATTATTACATGTCTAGTCTGTCTGAACCAAACCGTCCGGTAGAGGGCGAGTCAGCCTTATTCGGAGGTCTTCAAAATCCATATCTAGAACAATCTAAATGGGGCTGGGGAATTGATCCAACAGGTATTCGCTATGTCATGAACTATTTATACCGAAAGTACGAGTTGCCAATCCTGATTACTGAAAACGGGCTGGGGGCGATCGATCAACTAGCAGACGGAACCGTTCATGATGACTATCGTATCGAATATTTAGAAAAACACATTAAAGCAGTGAAGCAGGCAGTAGAAGAAGACTTTGTAGAATGCATGGGTTACTTGACTTGGGGACCAATTGATTTAGTCAGTGCGACAACTGGTGAAATGAGTAAACGGTATGGTTTCATTTATGTTGATTTAGACAACGAAGGTCAGGGGAGTTTGCAACGGCTGAAAAAAGATTCTTTTGATTGGTATAAAAAAGTCATTAAAAGTAACGGGGAGGATCTATAAAATAAAAAAATTTGGGGATTATTGTTTGTTTTCTTATTAGGGCTTAGTTTAACGGGTGGTGTTTCAGTACAAGCAAAAGAGAAAAATTCCGAGAAAAAAGCGGAAGTGACCATTTATCTGGTTCGTCATGGGAAAACTTTTTTCAATACAACGGGACAAGTTCAAGGATTCGCCGATTCACCTTTAACAGATAAAGGAATTGCACAAGCAAAACAAGTGGGTAAGGGGCTGAAAGATACGAAGTTTGACTTAGCTTATTCCAGTGATTTGGGACGCCAAAGAAATACTGCCAAATTAATCCTGGCTGAGAACGAGAAGAAAACGCCTGAGCTCTCAGAACACGACGGATTCAAAGAATGGAATTACGGCGGTTTTGAAGGAAAAACGAACGCTGAGATGTGGACACCAATTTTTGAAGCGAACGATTTGAAATTCGATGAGGATTGGACAGATTATGATAAGCTGGTTAATAAACTATGTGATGAAGGGGTAGCAGATGCTATTGCTGAGAGCGATCCGTTGAAAGTCGCAGAAAGTTATAAAGATATCACTAAAAGAGGGCAAGCTGCGATGGATAAAGTAGTTGCCGATGCGAAAAAGAAGAAGGCGAGGAATGTCTTGATCGTATCATCTGGCAGCATGATTCCAACACTACTAGAAATGTTGGTTCCTGGTGAATATCAAGGTGAGGCTATCGATAATTGCAGTGTTACGACTTTGAAATATAAAGATAATAACTATTCAGTAGCGAAAATCAATGATACACAATATGTAGATTAATAGAAAAAACTTTCGATAGCGACTTATCGAAAGTTTTTTCTATTTAAACCTCAGTCTTTCGACGGATGATTTTCTTTTAGATCTTTTATACACTTGTTTTAGAGAGGAAGATCGTCATGAAAGTTTTGTTTGTGTTTGAGGATCGGGAATATTCCAGTTTTTTTGTTTACGATTTAACGAGCGGTGTGAACAGCCTTTTACGAGTCTCACCTGAAATAAAGATTCAAAAACTGACGTTGGGGGAATTGTATACCCAAGTACCGATCGAAAAATTTCTAGGCTATTTTTCCGTAGCCTTTTCTATAGAAGTAAAAAAATATTTAATCTTAAAAAAGACCGATAGTTTATTAGGAGTGAAGGAAGCCGGGCTTGAAGAAGATGGTAAGATGTCAGTAACAATTTATAAAGATTTCATCGCTTTGAAAAATGGACAGAAATTTACGAAGGGAGATCATCGGCTGACGCTTGATGAGATTGATGCGTACATTAGTTATCAGATTGATCAGGATGGTCGAATTGATGTGTTTGAACGCCAAGAGGATATCATTCGCTTGATGAAACGCAAAACAGTTCGCCCACGGCTATCTTCCATTACAAATAATTATGGGACAGTCAAAGAATACTCCGGTAGCAATCTCAATTTAAAAGATATGCTGAAAATGGGAACAGGCTATTTAGCTAAAGGGAGCGCTCGTATGAATAAGATCAACGTACCAGAAGTTGGAAGCTTTTCCTTGCTAGGTGCTTTTCCTTATCGCTTAGGTGCAGTAAATTGGGAGAAAAATAGTGTGAAGCTGCGGTCAGATCTGATTCAATAAAAAGTTATTCACAGGATTGTCAAGAAAAGCATTTTCAAAGTCTGTTTTAGCCGCTTACAAAGAGTAAAATGCTTTTATACCAACCTTTATTTGCGTTTCACAATTGAGAAACTTTCTGGAAAAAGCGCTATTTAACTCTTGACAATTGAGATAAGTATCTGAATCACTGAAACAGATATTTATATTAGCCCTTTATCAAATGAATAAAATTATCGACCGATATACTTAGAGAAAAATTTTTGTTAGTTTGCTAGTAAGATATACAGTAAGGATCAGCTACTATTAAGTGATTATATAATTTCGAATAGAACAGATGAGGAGAGATAATGATGATTTGGACATTAATTGTTGGCGCTATAATTGGCGCAATCGGCGGTAGCCTTTCTGGTCGCGGCAAACAAATGGGATGCATTTTCAATATTATTGCTGGTTTGGCTGGTTCTTATATTGGACAAGCGATATTTGGACACTGGGGACCACATTTAGCTGGGATGGCATTAGTGCCATCGATTTTAGGTGCAGTAGTTGTTGTGGCGGTTGTGTCATTCTTTACCGGACGGCGATGATAAAAGAAACAGAAGTTGAACGTGTGACTTCTGTTTTTTTGTGCATTCGTTGCTTTATCTTTTTCTAGTCGTGTTCGTTCAGCTTTTCGAAACTCTTTGATATAATGAATGATGGGTGATAATAATGATAAAACGGATTGAGAAATTACGAGCACTGATGAAAAAAGAAATTATTGACGCGTACTTGGTAACAAGTCCAGCAAACCTTCGTTATTTGACTAATTTTACCGGAACAGCTGGATTAGCATTGATTACATTAGAAAAAGCGTTCTTTATTACTGATTTTCGTTACACTGAACAAGCGAGTGAACAGGTGCAAGGAATGACGATTATCCAACAGCAAGGTAATATTGTTGATGAGATTATCAAATTGATGGAAAGTGAAGGCATCAATGTGCTTGGCTTTGAGGATGCATCCACGACTTACGCCGAGTATTCTATTTTTGAAGAAGTGATTGACGCGGAGCTGGCTCCAGCTAGTGGTATGATTGAGAAACTGCGAGAACAAAAAGATGATGGAGAGATTGCCATTATTGAAAAGGCCTGCGCTATTGCTGATGAAGGCTTCGAGCATGTCTTGAAAATGATCCGTCCGGGCATGACTGAAATTGAAGTTGCTAATCAGTTGGATTTCTTCATGCGTTCACTTGGGGCAACGGGCACATCGTTTGATACGATTGTGGCTAGCGGTGTTCGTTCTGCTTTGCCACATGGCGTTGCCAGCGAAAAAATGATCGAACAAGGAGATTTAATCACGCTTGATTTTGGATGCGTCTATCAAGGCTATGTTTCAGATATTACACGGACATTTGCGATTGGCGATCCCGGTCAACAATTGAAGGAGATTTATCAAATCGTTTTGGAAGCACAATTAAAAGTCATTGAGGTAGCACAAGCTGGTGTGACCGGAGCACAGTTAGATGGGGTTGCTCGTGATTTCATTACTGAAGCTGGTTATGGAGAAGCCTTTGGACATTCTACAGGTCATGGGATCGGTATGGAGATTCATGAGGGGCCGAATATCAGTCGTTCAAATGATAAACCGTTGAATGTGGGGAATATTATTACTGATGAGCCAGGAATCTATTTAGCTGGGTTAGGCGGTGTTCGAATTGAGGATGACTTGGTGATTTTAGCTGAAGGAAATCGAATTTTGACGCGGTCACCAAAAGAGCTCATCATTTTATAAGTCTTATTGAGTAGTGGTAGCGTAAGTAAACAAGAAATGATAAACTAGAACCAAATCTGCAGAGATTGAATTAGGAGGAAGTATCATGATTTCAGTAAACGATTTTAAAACTGGCTTAACGATCGAGGTGGACGGCGGCATTTGGCGCGTAGTCGATTTTCAACATGTAAAGCCAGGTAAAGGTGCGGCCTTCGTTCGTTCGAAACTTAAAAATCTACGTACGGGAGCAGTTCAAGAAAAAACCTTCCGCGCTGGTGAAAAAGTAGCAAAAGCTCAAATTGATAATAAAAAAATGCAGTATCTTTATGATGACGGAGATAACTATGTCTTCATGGATATGCAAAGCTATGAACAAATCGAAATGCCAAAACAACAAGTAGCAGAAGAAATGCTTTATGTATTAGAAAATACCGAATTGACCGTCATTATGTATGGTAATGAAGTTTTAGGTGTTGATCTGCCAAATACCGTAGTATTGGAAGTTGCAGAAACAGAACCAAATATCAAAGGGGATACCTCATCAGGCGGTTCAAAGCCTGCTGTGATGGAAACTGGTCTGACCGTCAATGTACCATTCTTCGTAAATCAAGGAGACAAACTGATCATTAATACACAAGATGGCAGCTACGCTTCCAGAGCATAATGCATAATAAAGAGTAAGGATGTCAGTTCTGTTTTTCGCAGAATCAAAAGTTAGAAAAACATAACTCGCCATTCAAAAATAGAGCAAAGAATAACCCAGTATAACAGAATGATATACGGCACGAACATCAGACTTATTTTTCTGGTAAGAAAAATAAGTACATTTAGCAGGAGTAAGGATGTCAGTTCTGTTTTTCGCAGAATCAAAAATTAGAAAAGCATAACTCGCCATTCAAAAATAGAGCAAAGAATAACCCAGTATAACAGAATGATATACGGTACGAACATCAGACTTATTTTTCTGGCAGGAAAAATAATTACATTTAGCAGGAGTAAGGAGAGAGTAAGATGGCAGATGAAAAGAATTTAGTTTTAGGCGAGAGCCCGGAACTTGGGGAAATTATCATTGCACCAGAAGTAATCGAAGTAATTATCGGCATCGCGGCTTCTAAAGTTGACGGAGTTTACGGCATGCGCGGCTCATTAGCTAGCAATGTGACAGAATTACTTGGTAAAGCAGCTCACGGTAAAGGTGTTTATCTCAAAAATGACGAAGACGGATTGAAAGTCGATATTTATTCTTATTTTGACTATGGCACTTCGGTACCTAAAGTGGCTATGGCCATGCAAGAGCGCGTGAAACAGCAAGTTTTATTTATGACAGATGTTGCCTTAAGTGAAGTAAATATCCACGTAGTCGGCGTTGTGGCTGAAAAACTAGAGCAACCAACTTTAGAAGAACTATTCAATGATGAAGAGGAAAATAATGAGTAAAGAATTATCACGTCACGAGATTCGAGAAAAGGCCTTGCAGGCACTGTTTCCGTTGGATTTTAATCAAGAATTAACAAAAAAAGACGCCATCAACCATGCATTAAGTATTGACCAACAAGAGATTGTCAGTGAAGATGAAGACGCATTTGTTCCAGTCTATCTTGATGAATTAGTTGGCGGAGTCGTTGAACATCAAGCAGAACTAGATAAAATTATTCAAAAGCATTTACGTTCTAACTGGTCGATTCAACGAATTGCTAAAATGGATTTGATTATCTTGCGACTAGGTATTTATGAGATGTTATACAACACGCAAGTACCTAACCGAGTGGTTCTAAATGAAGCCATCGAGTTAGCCAAAACTTTCAGCGATGATCAATCAAGAAAGTTCGTTAATGGAATCTTATCTAATGTAATGAAAGAGATCGATGAAGCTGGGGCAAATAGCTAATAGAGCTATTTTTCCCAGCTTCATTTAAACTATAGAAAAGAAAGAAGCGGGGAATGAACGTGGCACAACTTATTAATGGTAAAGAATTGGCAGAAAAGCTTCAACAGGAGACAGCACAACAAGTTGAGACATTAGCAGCAAAGGGTATCCATCCAGGGTTAGTCGTGTTATTAGTCGGCGAAAACCCCGCTAGTCAAATCTATGTTAGAAACAAAGAGCGTGCAGCAAAGAAAATCGGTATACATTCTGAAGTCAAAAGATATCCAAAAACCATCACCGAAGCAGAGCTGATCAAAGAAATCAACTACTTTAACCAATCAACTGAATTCCATGGCATTTTGGTTCAATTGCCCTTACCAGAACACATTGATGAAGAGAAAATTTTACTGTCAATCAATCCGTTAAAGGACGTTGACGGATTCCATCCAATGAACATGGGACGTCTATTTGCTGGAATGCCTCACACAATTCCTTGCACCCCATATGGTATCATGAAAATGTTTGAAGAATACAATATCCCATTATCGGGTAAACAAGCAGTGGTGATCGGTCGCAGTAACATTGTGGGAAAACCAATGGCAATCTTACTTTTAGGTGCAGATTCAACAGTGACTCTGACACATTCTAAAACAGAAGACTTAGCCAAAGTTGCTAGTAAAGCAGATATTCTGGTTGTAGCAATTGGCAGAGGCCATTTTGTAACGAAAGAATTCATCAAACCAGGAGCTGTCGTTATCGATGTTGGTATGAATCGAAATGAGGATGGAAAGCTGATTGGCGATGTGAAATTTGATGAAGTCGAGCCAATTGCTAGCTACATTACACCTGTCCCTGGCGGTGTCGGTCCTATGACCATTACGATGCTGATGCAGCAAACCGTGGAATGCTGCGAACGCCAAGTATTAGATCACGAATAGCAAAGAGGTGTTTAAATGGCACAAGAGTATTTAACTGTCAGTGCATTAAACAAATACATCAAACGAAAATTCGACGTAGACCCCTATTTAGAGCGGGTCTATTTGACCGGAGAAATTTCCAACTTTCGCATGCGGGCAAATAGTCATCAATATTTCAGTTTAAAAGATGAGCGTTCCAAAATCAGTGCAATCATGTTCAAAGGAGCTTTTCAAAAACTGAAATTCACACCAAAGGAAGGCATGAAAGTGCTGGTAGTCGGTCGTGTGGCATTGTATGAAGCCAGCGGTAATTATCAAATATATATTGACCACATGGAGCCTGATGGTGTTGGCGCACTATACCAAGCTTTAGCAGAACTACGAGAAAAATTAGACAAAGAAGGATTGTTCTCACAGCCAAAGAAAACTTTGCCGCGTTATCCGAAACGAATCGCGGTGATCACTAGTCCAAGTGGTGCAGTCATTCGCGATATCATCACGACTGTCAAACGCCGATACCCAATTACTCAGTTGGTTCTTTTCCCAACTCTAGTACAGGGGGACAAAGCGGCGGCTGATATTGTTAAAAATATCAAAAAGGCCGAAGCAATGGATTTTGATACGATGATCATCGGTCGTGGCGGTGGTTCTATTGAAGACTTGTGGCCTTTCAATGAAGAAAGTGTGGCGCGGGCGATTGCAGCTTCGCCAATACCAATTATTTCCTCTGTAGGGCATGAGACGGACACAACAATTGCAGATTTAGTTGCTGATGTGCGTGCGGCAACGCCAACGGCCGCTGCGGAATTAGCAGTTCCTGTCTTATCAGAAGAAATTCTGCGAATTAAAGAAAAGCAGGCACGTTTAGAACAGGCCTTCTTGCATCAATTGCAACGAAAAAAAGAACGGTTTGAACGTTTGCAGCAATCATATATTTTTAGACAACCTAACCGTTTATATGAAGCGCAAAGTATACAACTGGATCGCTTAACGCAACAATTACAACAGAACATGACTGTTTTGGTGAATCAGCGAGAACGAGAACTAATGCAATATAGTAATCGTTTGGCCCAAGCTAATCCCATCAATCGTGTCAGACAGGCTCAACAGCAAATGACCTACATACAAGAACGTTTACAGCAGCAAATGCAAGGCTATTTGGAAAACCAACAACGGCGAGTGCAGCAGGCTATCACTTCATTGGATTTACTAAGTCCATTGAAAACAATGGGTCGGGGATTCACCTATACGACCCAAGAGGAGCAAGTCGTTCGTTCAGTAAATGATTTGCAGGAAAAAGAGATGACCGTTCATTTTGTTGATGGTACGGTTAAAGCCGCGATTTTAAAAATTGAAAAAGGAGAAGAGTAATGGAAAATACAACCTTTGAAGAATCAATTACGCAATTAGAAACCATTGTTACGCAGTTAGAGCGTGGCGATGTACCTTTAGAAGAAGCACTAGAAGCGTTTCAAAAAGGAATGGTTTTGAGTAAGCAATGTCAAGATACGTTAACAAAAGCAGAAAAAACACTGACTAAAATGATGAGTGAAGATGAAGAAGTGCCTTTTACAGGTGAGGAGGAAGCCTAATGTTGCAGCAGCTTTCTGCTGAAGAGCTACCAAAGGTTGAAAAAGAGATCGTTGACTTCATTACTACTAGCACTGTACATGAAGAGTTGAAAAAGAGCATGCTTTATTCCATCGAAGCAGGCGGAAAAAGGATTCGGCCGCTCATTGTATTAGCGACTGTTCAGGCATTTCAGAAAGAGTTAACAGCTCCTGTTTATCAAACCGCCGGAGCATTAGAGATGATTCATACCTATTCACTGATTCATGATGATCTGCCAGCGATGGATAATGATGATTTGAGACGTGGAAAACCCACCAATCATAAAGTCTTTGGTGAAGCCTTAGCGATTTTGGCTGGTGATGGACTTTTGACCGGTGCCTTTCAACTGGTTAGTGAAACTACCTTGAGTCCAACAGAGAATGTTTTGTTGATCCAGCTTTTGGCAAAAGCAGCAGGAAGCGGCGGGATGGTAGCTGGTCAAGCAGGCGACATGGCAGCCGAGAAACAACACGTAGCGCTAAATGAGTTAAAGGCGATCCATCGCGGAAAGACTGGAGCACTTTTAACTTATGCTTTCGTTGCAGGTGGCATTTTAGCCAATCAAACCGAATATGTGATTGAACTGCTTGAAAAGCTTGGGAATCACATCGGTTTGGCCTTCCAAATTCGCGATGATCTGTTAGATGTTGTCGGAACTACCAAGGAGCTAGGAAAAAAAGTAGGTCAAGATGAGAAATTAGATAAAAGTACTTATCCGGCTTTACTTGGATTGGAAGGTGCAAAAAAGGCACTGACAGATGAATTGAAGCAAGCAGAAATAGTTGTACAGCAATTAGCAAAGGCGGCTAATTTTCAACCACGAATTTTCCAAGAGTTACTTGGGCTATTTGCACTTACAAAATAAAACTATAATGAAGTAGGAAATAACTATGAAAAAAGAACGTGTCGATGTGTTGGCTTTTAATCAAGGTCTTTTTGAAACTAGAGAAAAGGCCAAACGTGGCGTTATGGCTGGGTTAGTTTATGACCAGAAAAATGAACGGTTGGACAAACCAGGCGAAAAAATTTCAATTGAAACAATTCTACAAATAAAAGGTCAAAGTTTAGCGTATGTTTCTCGTGGCGGACTAAAATTAGAAAAAGCACTAAAGACTTTTGACGTTGATATGAATAAGAAAATTCTGCTGGATATTGGTTCCTCAACGGGCGGCTTCACCGATGTAGCATTACAAAATGGTGCCGCATTGAGTTATGCACTAGATGTCGGCTACAATCAGTTGGCTTGGAAATTGCGACAAGATGAACGCGTAGTGGTGATGGAACGGACAAACTTCCGTTATTCAAAATTAGCAGACTTTGAAAAAGGACAGCCCAATTTTGCGACAATTGATGTTTCCTTTATCTCCTTAAAATTAATTTTACCTCCGCTTCATGACATTTTGACTGATGATGGCGATGTCGTGGCACTAATTAAACCTCAATTTGAGGCAGGAAAAGAATATGTCGGAAAAAAAGGGATCATTAAAGATCCAAAAATACATTTGATGGTATTAGTAGATATTACCGATTTCGCGATGACTCACGGCTTTAATGTGCAAGAATTAACGTTCTCTCCAATTACTGGGGGTGAGGGCAATATCGAATTCCTTGCTCATTTAAAAAAAGTGCCCGAAAGAGGTAGCTTAAATCCAAAAATTGATCTAACAAATATTGTCTCAGAGGCCCATCAGCAATTAGATAAGTAGTCTGGAGGAGAGGGAATGCGAAAACAAGAACGGCATCGTATCATTACACAGTTATTAAGTGAATATGATGTAAAGAAACAAGAAGATTTTGTGGCGATCCTTGCACAACAAGGAGTGACGGTAACACAGGCCACAATCTCACGTGATATTAAGGAAATGAAACTGATCAAAGTACCAGCGCAAAATGGTGGTTATCGCTACAGCATGCCGCGTAAAGAACAAGAAGATGTGAACGAAAAACTTGCTGATTTATTAAAAGAAGCGGTGATATCTGTTGATCAAATGGAGAAATTTGTTAATGTGAAAACATTACCTGGAAATGCTTCGGCGTGTGCAAATTTATTAGAAAAACAATTCACAAAAGTTTTATTTACGACTTTGAATGATGATGACGGCGTTTTGATGATTGCACGGACAGAAGAGGACGCTAGACGTATTAAGCAAGACATCGCTGAAAAAAGTCAAAATAATTAGTATGACTCATTAAAAGGGGAATAGGCAGAATGTTACAGGAATTGACAATTAAAAATTTTGCGATCATTTCTTCGTTACATTTGAGCTTCACTGATGGAATGACTGCGTTAACAGGTGAAACTGGAGCCGGAAAATCGATCATAATTGATGCAGTGAGCTTACTGGCAGGAGCTCGCTCGTCGATTGAATATATTCGCCAAGGCAGTGATAAATGTCTAGTCGAAGGACTTTTTGATTTACCAAAACAATCGGACTTTCAAGAATTGATGGAAGAGCTTGGAATTGAGGTTGATGAGGCTGGATTGATTGTTCAGCGAGATTTGAATAGTTCAGGAAAAAGTGTGTCACGTGTCAATGGCAGAATCGTAACTCTCGCAAATCTACGTAGAATCGGACAATTTCTAGTAGATATTCAAGGCCAAAATGACCATCAAGAACTGATGCATCCAGAATCCCATTTACGTCTTTTAGATAGTTTTGGTGATTCAGCATTTCAAGAAATTAAAACGACTTACCAAATCGCTTACCGAGAGTATGTTACCTTAGCCAATCAGGTTAAGAAATTTAAGCAAAACGAGCAGTCCTTTGTTCAACGGATCGATATGTTGACCTTCCAGCAAGAAGAAATCGGTAACGCTGAACTAACTCTGGGCGAGGAAGAAAAGCTAATGGAAGAACGTGACAAACTCACCAATTATCAAAAAATCGTTGACAGTCTTTCCTATAGCTATCAAGCAATGACGAATGAGGAGACAAGTTCCCTTGACGCTATTGGGTCAGCTAGTCAAGAATTGCAAACAATTGCCTCTCTAGATAAAGATTATGAAAACATTTCTGATAATGTGCATAGCGCATACTATCTTTTGCAAGATGCTGTTAGCGAAATTGGTCGCCAGCTGGATCTGTTAGAGCTTGATGAAGAACGTTTAGATTTGGTTAATGAGCGACTGGAATTGATTCATCAATTGAAACGCAAATATGGTGATTCGATAGAAAGCATTTTGAGCTATTACGAGCGAATAAGCCAAGAGCTTCTAGATTCAGATTTTTCTGGAGATAAATTGGAAAAACTAGAAAAGGAATTAGCAGTTAAAGAAAGTAAATTGCTAAAATTAGCGGAAAAGCTGCGAACAGCTCGACAGGAAATGGCGAAGAAACTGGAAGCGGCTATTCAAACTGAGTTGAAGGATCTTTATATGGAGAATGCCCGTTTTGAAGTACGTTTTAAAGAAGCAGGATTTAGTCCTGAAGGCATTGATGAAGTAGAATTCTTTATTACGACGAATCCTGGTGAACCATTGAAGCCGTTAGTTAAAGTGGCATCAGGTGGAGAAATCTCACGAGTCATGTTGGCGTTGAAGACGATTTTCTCAAAAACACAAGGGTTGACCAGTATTGTGTTTGATGAAGTAGACACGGGGGTCAGTGGTAGAGTGGCTCAGGCGATCGCAGACAAGATTTATCAAATCGGACAAAATTCTCAAGCGCTTTGTATCACCCATTTGCCTCAAGTAGCTGCTAAAGCTGATCATCAGCTGTTTATTCGCAAAGAAGTAGTAGATGGACGAACATTGACTAAAGTGGAGGAGTTAACTGAGCAAGACCGTACAGAAGAAATCGCCCGTATGTTAGCAGGAACTGAAATTACGGATTTAACTGTTAAACATGCAAAGGAACTATTACAGTTAGCAAAAAAATAGCCGGAGCATTTGCTCCGGCTCAGACTGTAGACAAAAGACGTCTCGAACTCGTAATTTGAGTTTGAGACGTCTTTTTATCTGATTTCTTTCGAAATTCAGGACAAAAAAATAAAGGCTCCTTGCCTTTCCATAGCCAGGTGGCTAATTTCTTTAAATTCATTGCAGCAAACACTAGCATCGTATGCGTCGCGACTTTTTCCAAGCCTCGATACTTGGTCCAACGCATCCCATGCTTTTCTTTTGCATCTGCAA
>Ga0334898_1002665_pt1 | contig 15905 bp, 10 predicted proteins | sample GraSluR3_MG_10_FD_207228 | JGI IMG/M metagenome (GOLD analysis project Ga0334898, IMG submission 207228) | Sludge microbial communities from methane-producing bioreactor in Wageningen University, Netherlands - Granular Sludge_3_08-R3 | ecosystem: Engineered > Bioreactor > Anaerobic >... | reverse complement strand
ATCGCGGCGCTCCGCCGAGAACGAGCGAACGAGCGGTCCGAAGCGGCCGAACTATCTGGCGCGCCTGAAAGACTTTGCCCTGGGCGAATGACCTGCGCCGGAGCCGCGCGGTCCACCCGCCCGAAAGCGGGGGACACGCGCCGCGGCCTGCCCCGCTCAACCCGGTCGCGCCGCCGCCCCACAGCGAACCACCCTACGCGGGGGTTTGCGCTTTTTGGCGATCTGGGTAAAATCCTATCGGATTCTCATGGGCGGGTGCGTTCCGCGACCGCGAGTCGCGTTTTCATATTCGGGGCGAAGTCCCGTGGCACGGGCCTCGCATCACCTGTCGGGCAATCGGTTCTGCTGAAGGAGGCCATCCAACGAGTCGACCGTTCGCAGCGGGCGGGCCGCTTCGCGTTTCATCGTGCCCTCTTTCATATTCCTCCCGTTTTGTAGCTTGGGTCCCGCCTGACGTACTCCGTCGACTCCGCCGCACCCTCCGCCGGCAGCGTATGCGGATTGCCCTGCAATCCCGTGACCCGAGACCACGCATGGGGTCGGGGTTGCGTGGATTGCGCCTTCGCCTACGTTTCTGTTCTATCTCGCCTTCTGCTTTACGGCAGGAGGTGGGGAGGGTTCAGGCCATGAGTACCATGGACTATGCGGACCCCGTCGCGGGGACCGCCGAAGGAGTCGCGCTGGAGATGCCCGAAGCGCGGCGGCCGTTGCATCGACTTGCAATGGTCCGCAAGCGTCAGGGCGTGTCGCGGCGCACCATGGCGCGGCGATTGAAGACCGACGTTCGCCGCGTCCGAGCGCAGGAGGAGGAAACCTCCGACCTCACGCTGAGCACCCTCTACGAGTGGCAGCGGGCCCTCGAAGTGCCCGTCGCCGAACTGCTCGTGGAATCGTACGATCCCCTTTCTTCGCCGGTGCTCAAGCGGGCACAAATGGTGCGGTTGATGAAGACCGCCAAGGCCATCTTGGTTCGGGCGCACGAAACCCCGATCCGCCGGATGGCCCAGATGTTGATCGAGCAACTGCTCGACGTCATGCCCGAGCTCGAAGAGGTTCACCCCTGGCACGCGGTCGGCCAACGTCGCACCCAGGACGAAGTCGGACAGGCGGCCGTCCGCCGCGTGTCGGCCGACTGGTTCCAGGGTGGCGACTGATCGAGCCCGATCCGCCGGAAACGCCCCGGTGGACGAGGCGCTGGCATCGACTTGGGCCTCGCGGTTTCGACCGCGGGGCCCTTTTCGTAGGCCCGCGGCGACCGCTTGACCAACCGGCCCGAAACGGGGACGATAAACACTGGCCCCCTGCGACAGTGGGGGAAGCCTGACGCGTCTCCCTCGAAATCGGAATGTCCCATGACAATCCAGCGACACGACGTGGCCGACCAGTTCACGCGTCAGTTTGCCGCCCCCCCCCGCTGGATCGTGCGCGCGCCGGGGCGGGTCAACCTGATCGGCGAGCACACCGATTACAACGACGGCTTCGTGCTCCCCCTGGCAATCGACCGGGCCCTCTGGATCGCCCTGCGCCCTCGCGACGACGGCCGGGTAGTGGTCCATTCGGTCGACTTCGACCAACGCGCCGGGTTCGGGCTGAACGAGTTGGCCGACGACGACGGTCGACCCAACAATCAGGGCACCGGCTGGATCGAGTACCTCAAGGGCACCGCCTGGAGCCTTCAGCAGGCCGGCGACGCCCTGGCCGGATGGGAAGGCGTTCTGCTGGGCGACGTGCCCCGCGGGGCGGGACTCTCGTCGTCGGCGGCCCTCGAAGTGGCGGGCACCCGGGCCTTCGCCGCCGTGTCGGGCTTCGACTGGGAACCCATCCCCATGGCCCAATTGGCCCAGCGGGCCGAAAGCCAGTGGGTCGGGGTCAACTGCGGGATCATGGACCAGTTGATCTCCGCGGCCGGGCAGGCCGGCCACGCCCTGCTGATCGACTGCCGCTCCCTGCAGACCCGCGCCGTGCCCTTTCCGCCCGGCACATCCGTGGTCGTGCTCGACACGGGCACACGGCGCGGGCTGGTCGACTCGGCCTACAACGAGCGGAGGGCCCAGTGCGAAAACGCCGCCGCCTTCTTCGCCAAGCCCGCGCTGCGCGACGTCGACCTCGAACTGTTCCAGCGCCACTCGTCCGACCTCGACGATCCCGCCCGAAAGCGCGCCCTGCACGTCATCACCGAAAACAGCCGCACGCTGCAAGCCGTCGACGCCCTGGAGCGCGGCGACCTCGATGCGCTGGGCGTCTTGATGGCCAAGAGCCACGCGAGCCTGCGCGACGATTACGAGGTCTCCAGCGACGCCCTGGACGCCATGGTCGAGACGGCCGCCGCTCATCCCGGATGCCGCGGCGCCCGCATGACCGGGGCCGGCTTCGGCGGCTGCGCCGTGGCCGTCGTCGACGCCGACGCGGCCGAGGACTTCGTCCAGACCGTGGGCGACGCGTACCGGCAGAAGACGGGCAACACGCCCGCCTTGTACGTGTGCCAACCCAGCAACGGAGCCGAAGCGCTCGAGGAGTGACCTTGCCATGAAATCGCGAATTCGCACCTTCGTGGCCGTCCAGATCAGCGCCGAGACCCGGCGGCGCGCGGGCAACCTGATCGAGCGGCTCCGCGCCGCGGGCGCCGACGTCAAGTGGGTCGCCCCCGAGAACCTCCACCTCACGCTGAAGTTCCTCGGCGACGTCGACGCGCAGGAAATTCCCGACGTCTGCCGCGCGATCCAGACCGCGCTGGCCGATCGGGCCCCCTTCGAGTTCGAGGTCCGCGGGGCCGGGGCCTTCCCGAAGCCCGATCGCCCACGCACCGTGTGGCTGGGCGTTACCGAGGGTCAGGACGACCTGATCGCGATGAACGACCGCATCGAAAAGCCCCTGGCCAAGCTCGGGTTTCGCCGCGAGAATCGCGCGTTCACCCCGCACCTGACGATCGGCCGCGTACGGGGCGGCGGCCCCAACGTGGCCGCCCTGGCCGAACTGATCGGCAAGAACGCCGACTTCGACGCGCGCCGCACCGAGGTGAGCGAAGCCGTCGTGTTCGCCAGCCACCTCGACCGCTCGGGCCCCACCTACGAACCCCTTGCCCGCGCCCAACTGGCGGGCGGCTGACGGGCACAGCGATCGCCACGCGCAATCCGTGTTGCGCGGGCGGGATGCTCGCGCCCGACCGTGCGAGGTCCGTCAGTTCATCGACGGATCGGCCGGCACGTGCTTGATCTTCAGCGTCTCGACGAGCATCGACTGGCCGATGTGCTGGGCGATCTGTTTCCACAGGTCGGCATCCTGGCCGAAGACCGCGTCGACGGTGGCCGGCGTGGTGAACCAGGCGCCCTGCTCGAGCTCGTTTTCGAGTTGCCCCCCGCCCCAGCCCGAATGGCCGATGAACAGGCGGAAGGGGCCCCGGTTCTGTCCGACGAGGGCTTCGAGATGCTCGCGCTGGGCGGCGAAATACAGGCCCGGCAAAATCTCCAGCTCGGCGAGTTGCTGTTCGGTATGGATGGCCATCAGGGGGCCGGCGACGGGTCCCCCCACGTTCACCCGCCGCTCGCTCTCGCACGGTTCGTGCGTGACCTGCTCCCAGAGCTGGCCGATCGTACTGTCGGCGGGCCGATTGAGCACGACGCCGAAGGCCCCCTCCTTGCTGTGATGGATCAACAGCACCACGGTCCGAACGAAGTTCGGATCGGCCAGGTGGGGCGACGCAACGAGCAGATGACCTTGCAGACTTTCCATGGTTCTTCTCGGGCAGCCACTAGCCCGAATTATACCACGAACCGCCATCGGGGGCACCCGGCGCGACGCCCGCCGATTTGCCCCCATCCGCAGTGGGGTCACGCCGCGATGTGGTCTCGTCATCCCCCCGTGGGAGCCCGAACCGGATGCGAAGTTGCCTACGCCGCGGCCGAATTCCGCGAGAAGCCGGCTTGTTGCAGTCTTCGACGATGACTTGCGCGATCTCGTGGGGCACGTTTCCAACGTGCCCATCACCCAAAGGCACGTTGGAAACGTGCCCCACGCCGAGTGAATACGACGCGCGGCCCCGTTTCGACCGGGTGCTTCGGCGCTACCGGTCGGTGAACACGAGCGCGAGCTTCCGATCGGGCCGGTTCTGCAACTGCCAGAGGCGCAGCAGGGCCATCATCAAGGTATCGCCGTTCGTGACGGCCTCGTAATGATCGTGAACGTGCGACGCCTTGGGCAGCGGGCTGCCGTCGCCGAGAAACAGCTCGACGGCCTTTCGAGCGGCGGCGTCGGCCGCACCGAGGTACTTGGCCTCGCCGGTCAATTCGTGGGCGTTGAGCATGAGAAGGATCACGCTTCCCATCGTGCCGGGCCAGACGGGTTGGCTCAGGTCGACCTCGCGATCCCGGTACGCCTCGGCAACGCGCAGCACGGCCCGGCGAAAGGGGTCGCCGCCGACCTGGCGGTAGCGGAGCATCCACGCGTTGGCCCCGGCTGCCGGCGCACCGGCGCCGTAGGCGTTCGACCAAAGATTAGCCGCGCCGGCCTTGCCCGCGCCGGCGTGCGCCGCGGCGAACACCCGATCGTTCGTCGAGGCCACCTCCCGCAACCGGGCCGCCAACTCGGGCGGCACCTTGGGGGCGGCGTTGCCCAGCGACACGGCGAGCGAGACGTCGTACGCCTTGCGGCTTCCGCGGGTCTTCGATCCGCCGGCCAGCATGCCCCCTTCGTGAAGCCGCGCCCGTTCGAGTCCGTCGACGACCGACTCGATCGCCCGCAGAAAGATCTCCTCGCCGGTCTTCTCGTAGGCGGTCGCCCAGGTTTCGATGTAGAACCCGCCGTGCCGAGCGTAGGGCGCCTCGGTGTCGGGGCCGTGCGCGTCGATGCGCGCGTGGCGCGAGAAGTCGCCCGTGCCGTGGTCGCCGATCTGGTGCTCCCACAACCCCAGGGCAAAGCGGCGGCAGGGCTCGGGCGCGAGGCGCCAACTGCGGTCCCCCAGCACCCAGGGGCGGTAGAACTCGTGGATGTTGCCCGCCGACTTGTCGATGGGCTTCTCCGTGCGAAAGTCCCATCCGGCGTGCTCGCCCCAATACAACAGTCCGGTGGCCGGGCTTTGGCATCGCTCGAAGAAGAACCGCAGCGACCGGTCCGCCTCGTCGGCATAACGAGGCTGGCCGGTAACGTCGGACAGGGCGTAGAGAATCTGGTAGAGGTTCAGACAATGTTGGGGATTCGCGCCGGCGAGCATGCGGTCGTGCGGACGGATGCCCCACTCGTCGCGCTGCGCCGCCGCCGCCCGTTCGAGCGCGTCGCCCTCGAGCATCCGCAACGAGCGCCGGTCGAGGGCCTCGGCGAACAGGGGCGAGCTTTCGGCGCCGTAAACGTCGCGACCGTGGTCGATCATGGTGTCGGCATAGGCCGCGACGATCGCCAGGTAATCGCGCGCCGGCGGGGTCTCTGCCGCGACGACTCGGCGCGCCGGCGGCGCGACGGCGCCGAGCACGGCCAGCACGCCGAAGGCCAATGCGGCCGCCATCGGGGCGGCCCGCTCGGTTCTTTCGAATGGCATCGGCAGTGTCTCCGCGATCGGGGCACCCAGCGTCGAATCGACCAAACCAAGCCCGGATTGTATCCGGCAGCGAAACCGCCGGCAACCGAACGCAAAGACGCCCGGTCGACTCTTGCGAGGTCGCCGGGCCCGATGTACCCTGAGACCGACACCTCGGTTCCAGGAGCCTCCTCGACCATGATGCGCGTCCCAAGAACTCGAAGTGGGATCGGTTTGGTGCTTGCGATCGGCGTCGGCCTCGGGGTGAGTTCGGCCGTTGGAAGCGCGCCGACCGTCGACTATAATCGTTGGCGGAGACGAATTTCTGCAACCGGCGAATTCCTGCAACCTGGGAGAACGAATGATGGTCCGCTGCCTGATCCTTGCCGCCGTTTGTACCTGTGCCTTGACCGCGTTGGCCGCCGACGGGCCGCAGACGGCTCCTCCCGAGCCGCCGGACATGACGAGCCTGTTCAACGGGAAGGATCTGACCGGTTGGGACGGCGACCCGAGGCTCTGGTCGGTGCGCAACGGGGCGATTCGCGGCGAGACGACCGCAGAGAACCCGGCCAACGGCAACACGTTCCTCATCTGGAAGGACGGCGTGACCCGCGATTTCGAGCTACGTCTCTCGTTCCGGTGCACGGCCGCGAACAACTCGGGCATTCAGTACCGGTCGACGCACGTCACCGAGGGCAAGGTCCGCAACCCGTGGGTCGTTCGCGGCTACCAGCACGAGATCCGCAACGAGGTCGACCTGCCGAGCGTCTCGGGGTTCATCTATGAGGAGGGCGGCAAGCGAGGACGCATGTGCCTGGTCGGCGAAAAGGCCGTCTGGGGAGAAGACGGCAAGAAGCAGGTCACGGGAAGTCTCATCGACGGCGACGAGTTTCGGGAACTGTTCAAGCTCGACGACTGGAACGACGTCGTGATTCTCGCCGAGGGGAGCCGCCTGCGGCACTACCTCAACGGCAGGCTGATCCTCGACTGCACCGACAACCATCCCGAACTGGCGCGGCGCGAGGGCATTCTTGCCTTCCAGATCCACGCGGGGAAGCCCATGTGGGTGGAATTCAAGAACATCCGCTTCAAGGCGATCGACTGACGCCGACGTCGGCAACGCCTCGACAAGGGGGCGTTCCCAGGGCACGCCGAACCGCGCGGCGGGCTCGGCCGGCGATCGGGCCGATCGGACGGCTCATTCGCGGCCGACCAGGTCGACCAGGCCCACGTCGATGTACTGTCCGCCGCTCGTCTGCCGGCAGTGAACCGTCAGCACGTTCGGCCCGGCGCGCAGGGCGGCACGCGCCCCGGGCTCCAGGGGCACCAGCCCGTACGCCGTGGTGTGGCCCGTGAGCTTGGCGACGGGCCGGCCGTTCAGAAAGACCTCCGCGTCTTCGTCGTGGTGGATTTCGAGGTAGAGCGACGTGAAGGCGCCGTCGTCGAGTTCGAAGCTTCGGCGGAGCCAGAGGTCGCTCGTGTTCCACTCGGTGCGGACGACGCTGCCCGGCGTGCCCTTGGTGCCGAATCCGCCGGGGCCGGTCTGCCAGGCCGAGTCGTCGAAGTCTTCCTTCTGCCATCCCTTGCCGGGGTCGCTGGTCGTGTAACGCCAGGTCTGCGCCGCCCGTTCGGAAGTGGGCACCAGCGTCCTCACCAGCGGCGGAGGCAGATAGAGGCGGCGGTTGGCTTGGAAGACCCGCTCGGCATCCATCTTCGTGACGGCCCGATCGTAGGTCATCAGGCCGTTGACCTCGATTTCCACGTCGCTCGTTTGGGTGTAGACGGCCGCGGAGAGGCCGCGGGCGATCATCGGCTCGAGCCGGGCCAGCAGGTCGAGGTAGGCCGAAGTAAGCGCTTCGCGGGTCTCGTACGAGCGGTATCCCCAATTCTTCTCGTCTTGCCAGGTGTGGCCGCGGATGGGCAGTCCCAGCCCGCCGAACTCGCCGAGCACGATGGCCCGATCGGCCTCGGGGGCGGGCATGGCCGGCCCGGGATACCGGTGGACGTCGTGCACGTCGCCCACCCCGCGATCGGTCCAGCCGCTCGCGTTGTTCACCAGGCGCGTGGGGTCGTGGGCCTTGACCAGGTCGACGATTCGCGGGGTGTCGTACTGGCCCCAGCCCTCATTGAAGGGCACCCACATGACGATCGACGGATGGTTCCGCAGGGCGTCGATCACGCGGCGCAGCTCGAGCTCGAACTGGGCGGCCGACTCGGGCGTGCGAACCAGGTCGGGCTCGTTGCCGCGGATGTGACGATCGCCGTTGGGCATATCCTGCCAGACGAGCAGGCCCAGCGTGTCGCACCAGTAGTAGAGCCGCCGGTGCTCGACCTTGACGTGCTTGCGCAGCATGTTGCAGCCCAGGCGCTTCAGCTCCTCGACGTCGTACCGCAGCGCCGCGTCGGTGGCCGGGGTGTAAAGCCCGTCGGGCCACCAGCCCTGGTCGAGCGGGCCGTATTGGAAGAGGAACTCGCCGTTGAGCATCATTCGCGTCAGTCCCGCGTCGTCTTTGCCCAGCGCGATCTCGCGCATGCCGAAGTAGCTTTTCACTTCATCGACCGCCGAGCCGCCGCGGACCAGCGCGACGCGCAGGTCGTAGAGGAAGGGCGAGTCGGGCGACCAGAGTTTGGGGTCTTCGATCGCCAGATCGAGCGTCGCGCCCACGGGGCCGGTGGCCGTCGCCACGACCCGATCGCCGTCGAGGGCCTCGGCGCGGATCGCATCGCCCGCCCGGGTGCCGCGGCCTCCGACCGTCAGACGCATCGCGCCGGCCTCGAGGTCGGGCACGGTCGTTACGCGGGCGATCGAAGCGTCGGGCACGGGCTCCAGCCACACGGTCTGCCAGATGCCGGTGACCGCCGTGTACCAGATTCCCCGCGGCTGGTTGACCTGCTTGCCGCGGGGCTGCGTGCCCTGGTCGGTCGGGTCCCAGACGGCGACGACGACCTCCTGTTCGGGCGACTCGCGAAGCGCGTCGGTCACGTCGAACGAGAACGGATCGTAGCCGCCGCGGTGCGAGCCGATCGACGTGCCGTTGACCCACACCTCGGCCTCCCAATCGACCGCGTCGAAGTGCAGCAGCACCCGACGGCCCGACCATGCCTCGGGCACGGTGAACGTGCGCCGGTACCAGAGCCGGTTGTCGGCACCGACCGGCCGCTTCACGCCCGACAGGGCCGATTCGGCGCAGAAGGGCACGAGAATCTCGCCCTCGAACTGCTCGGGCCGTGCGGCATCGCGCGGGCAGATGGCGTACTGCCACAGCCCGTTGAGGTTCTGCCAATCGTCGCGCACCAACATGGGCCGGGGATACTCGGGCCAGGCGTTGTCGGGCGAAACGTCCTTGGCCCAGCGGGTCACAATGTTCCCCTCGATGGGGCTCCAGCCCGGCTCGGCGGCCGCAGTGACGGTCGCAAGGGTCCACCCCAGCACGGCGAGGACGGCGGCGTTTCGGACCAGGTGCGGGAAATCGTGCATGGGTCAACTCCAAGAAGGTGCAGAACAATACCGGGTGCCGATTCGTCTCAAGGGCCCCAATGTATCATTCCCGGCGCCCGTCGGGTAGTATTCGGTCGTGGGGGACGCGCCCGTCCTTCGCGAAACGCCCAAGTTGCGATGGGGTGATCGGAACGACCGAATCGCCGAGAAAGGGGAGCCCGTGTGATGTTGACTCGAGCGAGACTGGTGGCTGGCCCGTTGTCGTGGTGCTGCCGTTTGCTGCTGGCGGCCGGGGCGGTTTGCGCCGCTTTCGGCGATTCGATCCTTGCCGGCGAGCCCTCCGGCGAAGGCGAGGGCGCGTCGCCCGAGGTCTTTCGCGTGTGGACCATGGGCTGCGCCCACGTGGGGAGCGATCTTCGCCGAGGCCGGGAGAGCCTGGCCGACGCCATCCGCCAATCGGAATTCGGCGGCGACGAGGGCGGGCCGCCCTTCGACTGGGACATCGCCCTGCACGTAGGCGATCTATCGGGCACCCAGGAGGCTCCCGACGACGACGAGGGTCGGGAGGTCGTGCGCCAGTTCGCCGCGGCCCGAAAACACCGCCGCGAGCAGTTCTACAACCTGGTGGGCAATCACGACGCCAGCCGAACGGGCGAGCCCACGATGGCGTGGTTCCGAAAGTGGGTCGACCCGACCGGCGAGAACCCCGAGACCTCGGGAGTCGACGCAGGCCGGCGTCCCTTTCCGATCGAGGGGACCTGGGAGCGGTACTCGTTCCGCGCGGGCAACCTGCTCTTCCTGGTGATGAGCGACCGGAACGACCTTCCGCCGCCGGTGGGGCGCGGCCCGCGCGGCGGCTATCCGGCCGGGGCCGTGACCGGCGAGACCTTCGATTGGTGGAAAAGCATGGTCGAGGCCAACCGCGACGCGATCATCATCACGGCGCATCACCACATGCTCAAGGAGACGACCGTGCGGTCGGGGCCGTGGGAAGGCATGGCGAAGCGCGCCGATGGGAGCTGGCGCTCCGGCGTGCATGGGTATTTTCCCGAAGGGGCGCCGCAGGGCGCTTCGTATCTCTACTTCGTCAACGGCAAGCCCGACGCGCAGGCGTTCGAACGCTACCTGGCCGAGCATCCCGGCGCGATCGACTTCTGGATCGGGGGCCACACCCACACCGACCCCGACGACCGGACGGGCGGCCGGTCGCACCTCGAGCGCAAATGGGGCGTCACCTTCCTCAATACGGCCGCCCTGACGCGCCATCACGGCGGCAAGGTGCCCATGAGCCGGCGGCTCACCTTCACCGACGGCAGCAACCAGGTGCGCGTGCAATGCTACCTGCACACCTCGGAGCACGCGCCCCAGGGCTGGTACGATCAGGCCGAGCGGACCGTCGAAATCGGCAAGCCCTTTCGAGTTCCGTGGGGCCCGTGACGACGGCGCGACCGGCGCCGCGCGTCCCGCCGCGATTTGCCGGGTCGTGCCGGGGGAGGCCAATTTGGCTGACAAGCTCTCCCGGCCGTTCTAGAATTGAGAAGGATTGTGCGCGTTGGCGACTCCGGGCCCCTCGAACCCAGCCGGCCATGCCGTGGAACCGAGCCTCTTCTCCATTTGCTGCACGACATGCCGGGCCCGGCTCAACGTGCGCAGCATGACGGCGATCGGGCAGATCCATACCTGTCCGAAGTGCGGGAGCATGGTGGAGATCGCGCCCCCCCCGGGCTGGGTACCGCCGGAGGAGACGGCCGGACCTGTCAAGCCCGACCGGGCCGAGCCGGCTGGGAATCCCCCTTCGAAGAGAGAGCTACCGGCTGGCGGGCCAAAGGCCCCCCCGCCGCGTGCGACGGCCCCGGACGCGAGGCGCCCCAAGGCGGCCGCCGGATCGGCGAGCCGGGCCCAGCGTGCGACGGCCGTTCCGCCGCCGCTGCCGGTCGCAGAGCGCGGATCGCTTCCTCCCGCCTCCGACGACGCGGTCGGCTGGGGCGCTGCCCCGTCGCCGGTCGCCGCGGCCGAGCTGTTTTGGCGCAAGTGGCTGATTTGGGCCGCCGTGTCGGCGGCGGGGGTGGTGTTTGGCGTCGGCGCGTGGGCGGTCTATTCCCACCGGCTCCGAGCGACCGTTGTGCCGCCGGATGTCCCATCGGCCCAAACGGTTCTGGCGGTCGAACCCGTGCCCGGGGTCGATGCGGTTGCGCCTCGGCCTCGCCGGCTCGATCCGCGATGGTTGCCCCGGGGCACACGGCTTCTGGCCACGGGATCGCTCGGCGAACTGAGCCGCCAAGAGGCGTTCGGACACCTGGTTGCCGCCGCGGGCCCGGCGTGGCAGACGGTGGCCGCCGATCTGATCAAGACCCTCGGCCTGCGCGTCGGGGCCATCCGTCGTTTCACCTGGGCCTCGACCGATTTGCGAGCCTGGCCCGAGCCTGGCGTGATCGTCGTCGAGTTGGAGGAGGGCCAGGATGCGGGCGTCTTTCGCCGGATCGGCGACCCGTGCGACTTCCGGATCGACGGGCAGCCCTGCCGCCGCCTGGCGCAAGGCGATTGGCCCCATCCGTTTGCCGTGCTCGACGGCTCGACCATCGTGACCGGCCGCGACGACGTGCTGCGCGAGCTGGCCGACCGAAGCGAGCCGGGCTTCGCCAGCGGTCCCGTCGATCGGCTGTTCAAGGCGGCTGCGCTCGATGCCGAGTCGCTCGTGCTCGTCGATCTCGACGCGGCCCGCGACGCCGGATGGGATCTCCCCGGCTCGAAGCTCGACGTGTGGCCAGCCGGCCGAGAGGCGTGGCACGTGATCTGTGAGGTGCCGCGCGGGCTGGCTCTATCACTTCGCGGGGGCGAGCGAGTGGTGAGCGAGTTGGCGATCCTTTGCGAGGGCGAAAGCAATGCGCAAAGCGTCGGCGCCGCGCTCGCGACCCTCGTGCCCGCGGCCACGGCGGCCATGGCAGACCACCTTGGCTCCCTCGATGCGCGGGTCGAAAGCGGCCGGCTCGCCGAGGACGTCGCCGCGCAGTACCGCGTCGTGCTGACCGACGGGGCGGCCGCCCTGCGTTCGGCGCGCTGGGAAGTGGTCGACGATACGGTCTGGCTGCGTTTCGACTGGGGCGAGCAGCTCTCGCCGCTGGTGATTGCCGCGCTGGACAGCCGGCCCGCCATGACCTCCGATTGGCTCTCCGCCGCCTTGGAGGCCGATCGGGCCAACCACGCGGCCCTCCTGTCGGGGCTCGATGCCTGCCGGCAGGCCGAGGGCTATTTTCCCGCCGGTGCGGGCGGGGGCAGGCTGCTGCCTCCCGAGACGCGGCTAAGCTGGATCGCCGGCATGTTGCCCTACTACGGACATGCCGATTGGCACGCGGAGCTCGAGTTCGGCTTCCCCTGGAACAGCCCTCAAAACCGGCCCGTCACCCGGCGGCCGCTCGACGCGGTGCGCAACCCGGGCCTGGCCGCCGGAAACTCGCGGGCCGGTTTTCCCGTCACCCACTACGTCGGCGTGGCCGGCCTGGGGCCCGACGCGGGGATGCTCCCGGTCAATGACCCCAGGGCGGGCGTGTTCGGCTACAACCGGACCACCCGGCTCGAAGACATCGGCGACGGCGCCGGCAACACGATCGCCCTGCTGGGCGTGACCGGGCAGTTGGGCCCCTGGGCGGCCGGCGGCACCGCGACCGTCCGACCCCTCACCAAACGGCCGTACGTCAACGGGCCCGACGGCTTCGGCAGCGGGCAGCCCGGCGGCATGCTCGCGGGCATGGCCGACGGATCGGTCCGCTTCCTCTCGAAGGACATCGATCCGATCGTCCTCGAACAGCTTGTCACGATCAACGGCGCCGAGCGGGTCGATCTGGCGACGCTGGAGCCCCGGCGCGATGCAACGCCCGAACCAAAGCCCCCGGAGCCCAAGCCCGACGAAATGGCCGCCGGGCAGCCCGTCGAAGTCTCCGACGACCCGGCGGAACCGGCGATCGAATCGGCCGAGGCCACGGCCGAGGTCGAGCCGGTGCCGATCGACGCGAAGGCGCGGCTTTCGGCCCCGGTGCTCGCCATGCAGCTCCCGGGCGTGCCGCTGCGCCAAGCGGTCGGCACGCTGTCGCAGATGAGTGGGCTTGCCGTCAGCTTCGACCTCGAAGCCGTCGAGCAACTCGGGGTCGGTTTGCACGAGCCCGTGACCGTCGAGGTCGCCGAGGCGACCGTCGGCGAGGTTCTCGAAGCCGTGTTGGCCGCCCGGGGACTGGCCTACGTCGTCGAGCGGTCCCAGATCCTGGTCACTTGTCCCGAGCAACTGCGCAGCCGGCTGGTGCGCAGGCAATTCGACGTGTCGGACCTGACCGGTCACGACGCGCAGGCCGCCGCCGGGTTGGCCGGATTGATCCAACAGCTTGTGGCCCCCGACTCCTGGGCGCCGGCGGGCGGACGTGGAACCATCGAGGCCGGGGCCGGTGTTCTGGCGGTCGTGCAGACGGCCCTCGTCGAGCGGCAGGTCGCCGAGTTCTGCGAAAAGCTGCGATTGGCCCGCGGCCTGCCCCTGCGCGATCCGGCTCGGCTCGGCCAACTCACCCTGGCGACCCGCCGGCAGACGGCGCGGTCGACGCTCGACGAGCCGGTCAGCGCGAACTTCCAGGCGGCGACCCCGCTGGCCGCGATCGTGGCCGACCTCGAACGATCGACCGGCGCCGACATCCTCGTCCATTGGCTCGACCTCGCGGAACATGGCGTGACGGTTCGCTCGAACGCCTCGCTTCGAGCCGAGAGCTTGCCGCTGGCCGAGGCCCTCAGCGACTTGCTCGCGCCGATCGACCTGGCCTACCGGGTCGTCGGCGCCAAGACCCTCGAAATCTCGACGCGCAAGGCGATTGCGGCGCGGCTGGAGATCGAGTTCTATCCGGCGGCCGATCTGGCCGGCGCCGGCGATCCCGAAGCCCTGGCCGAACGCATCAAGGACGAGGTGGCCCCGGCCACGTGGTCCGACGCGGGCGGCAGCGGCGTGCTCTGCTTCGACGAGCCGTCGCGGTGCCTGATCATGCTACAGTCGCAACCGGTCCAGTTCGAGATCGAAGCCCTCCTGGCCCGATGGCGCGAGGCTCAGAGACCGGGCTGACCCAGCCGGTCGACGCGACTCGGGAAGCGCGGGATGCGTGATGGTCTCCAGTGTCGGATACAAGTCCTCGCTGGATGCCTACCTGATTACCTGATGGCAAAAACAGCGCTTGGCGTTGACATTTTGGGGGAAGCGTGGTAGGTTGTGGCCATGGTCCATATTGGTGGATATGGATACTTCTGGGGTCGATCATCACATAACGCGGCCAGGGAATCATCGACAACCGACCTTTCTGGGACGACGACTGCCCGGCCTATACCGAAGTGATGGCCGAGCGGTTGGGGGTGGCGAGACGCTTTCTTGGAAGAGTTTTTCTGGCGATTGGGATGTGCTTGCTGGTGTTGGCGTTCGGCATCTACCAAGCCGATGCAAGCTGCTCGGGTGACATCGCCTGCGCTGACGGAGGTTGCGTGGGCTCCACGCCGCCGGATTGTGGTGCTGCAGATCGGAAATGCACGGCGGTTGAAGGTGAACCTTGGACTGTCTGTTGGATGTGCCGGTGCGTCGAGAAGATCATGGAAAACAAGTGCACCTGCACGTGGTGACCTTGAGCATCCTGTCCGCATCCTTTGCCGCATTGCTCGAGGTCAACGCCGGAACATTTGTTGCGACGCTGCAACGAGCGTGAACCTTAACACTCCTCGCCCCTGCCCAGAACCGAACAGTCACTTTGTCGCGTGGGGCGAGGAGTGTCGGAGATTCTTGCTGATTGCCGGAGGTCGAAGTGTTGCGTCCGCTACTTGCCGTTCCGCTTGGATGGGCCCTGTGTTGCCTGTCGGCGCGCGCTTTGTCTGCACGGGAACATGACTCTCCGTTGCAGGAGCGATTCATCCAAGGGGTCAACCAGACCTCGCAGAAGCTCCAACATATCTCGTTCCGCGCCCGATGCGTGGTCACCCACACCAGCAGCAACTCTGACAAGGCTCATACCAGGGAGTACGAATTCGGGATACGGGGGCGGAACGGACTCCAAACAGGAGTGAGGGACGGGGTTACCTTTGTGCAGGCGCGCAACGACGCGTATGCTTTTGTGCTTCACCGTTCGGGAGCGGGAACCAGCGTGCAGTTTATTGAACCCGTCGGCGTGGATCCTTCCGTCGACGCGAGGATTGCGGCCGTCGAGGAGGAGCCTCGCGTACTGGCGTTAGCGTCCTACTATCTTTGGACGGAGCCGCTGGCTCGGGTCGTCGAGCGCGAGTCATTCGAAATCACGCGCGTGTATGCTGCCCCGTCGGGGGACGACGAATTCGTTCGCGTCGAATTCAACTATAGCATCGACGATCCGTCACAGGGGGTCCACGACCGCTTCACCGACGGATACCTCGTTTGCGATCCTGGCCGGCAGTGGATTGTGAAGGAGTGCGGCGCTACCGTCCTCGACCTGAACGAGCAGCGCACTGGAACGCGACACACCGTGTTAGAGCATGGCGATGCAATTGGCGACATGCCTCTTGCAACGAAAATCACGCATACCAAGACTTCCCCCGAGATCGGTTACACAAGCCGCTTCGCGATCCATCTTGAAGTCATCGGTCGCGACTTGCCCGAAGAAGAGCTGTATTTGAGCCACTACGGGCTGCCGGAGCCGAACTTCGAGAGAGGTTGGTTCGGGACGTGGGTGTGGTACTTGATTGGTGGCGTTGCGTGTATTATTATCGGAGTCATCATTGTGAAATGGCGAAAAGCCGCGCGGTGACGCGCGCGGCGCAGAGGCGTGCCGCACGATCGCACGACGGTCCCGCGGCCAGGTGGCCCTGGGCGGTTACCCGCCCAGGGCTCCCACAGACCCGTACGTGCACACATTAGAGCATACGGTTCCTCAGGCCATGGTTTCGCTGCTTGGCGTACACGGAGTGGACGATCGTCAC
>Ga0334898_1002664_pt1 | contig 15910 bp, 11 predicted proteins | sample GraSluR3_MG_10_FD_207228 | JGI IMG/M metagenome (GOLD analysis project Ga0334898, IMG submission 207228) | Sludge microbial communities from methane-producing bioreactor in Wageningen University, Netherlands - Granular Sludge_3_08-R3 | ecosystem: Engineered > Bioreactor > Anaerobic >... | reverse complement strand
CAATTGGTAGCTTCCATTCAACATTAATCACCCCAAAAAAAAAACAACTCTTGCATCGGTCTTATTTGTTGTTTTTGTGTATACTTACATCTCTTTTTTAGAGCAACATCAATGTCCAACTGTTTGTCCGTCTCCCAGTTGAGTAATACTATTCAAAACACATATGTAGCAGAGGGAGGGGCAACTACCTTCCCTCTGCTACTTGATTGCGAAAACTGTAACAAGTGATGAACATCACTTTGCAAGGCTAAAACAATATGGCTCTTCGCATTTTCATGTGGGTAAGCCCTTATAATTGATTAACATAATAATATAATAATATGCCTGTTTGAGAATTTTGCAACATTTTTGAGTACATTTTTTTACAAGGTACAGTACAAATAAGAAAGCAGGTATAGTATGAACGAAACATTAACCTCACAAGAAGCTTTACTCTTCCAAGCAGCCTTAGGGATTCAATCGCCTTGGTATATCACCACCATCACATTGAACAAAGAAAAACATGAACTTCACATTTATCTAGATTTTGAAAAAGGAAGTCAATTCCCTTGTCCGCTATGCAATACTACCTGTAGCTGCTACGATACCCAAGTCAAAATATGGCAACATCTTTCTTTCTTTGAATATACAACGTTTCTGCATGCCCGTACCCCCAGAGTCTCTTGCAAAGAAGATGGTGTCCATCGCATCCAAGTTCCCTGGGCTCGAAGTGGGAGCGGATTTACCCTTTTAATGGAAGTCTTTCTGATCCTGCTTAGCAAAGAAACTACGGTAAAGGGAGTAGAACGCATTACAAAAGTACCCGATAAACGCATATGGAATGTTTTACGCCATTATGTAGGTGACGCCCTGCAAAACATGGATAGTTCGAACATGACTGGTATGGGCGTGGACGAAACGTCCCAAAAAAGAGGACACCAGTATGTTACGATTGCCGTAGATATGCACGAAAGAAAAGTCTTTCATGTAATCCCAGGAAAAGGCAAAGAAACGTGTACATCGATTGCTGGGGCTATTGTTGAACAAGGAGGCAATCCCCTTCAAATTCAGGAAATCTCTATGGATATGTCCCCTTCCTTTATCCAAGGCGCTAAAGAATCCTTTCCTTTGGCTGCCATTACCTTTGATAAGTTCCACATCATGAAAGCTATTAACCATGCATTGGATAGTATACGTAGAGTGGAAAACAAAACCAATAAAGAACTGAACAAAACCCGCTGGATCTGGCTGAAGAATCTAAACGCTTTAACCCCTACACAACACACCCAATTGAAAGAACTCTTGCAAAATCCATATCTCAAAACAGCCAAAGCCTATGCACTGAAATTGGAACTACAAGACTTTTGGCATTGCTGCCCCAAAGAAGCAGCTTTGGTTCTACTCAACTGGATAGACAAGGTGAAAAAGAGCAGGCTAGAGCCAATGATGCAAGTAGCAGATATGATTATGAGACACTGGGATGGTGTTTTACGATGGTTTCAATCTCGTATCAACAATGGAGTACTGGAAGGAATCAATAGCATCATTCAAGCAGCAAAGAGAAAAGCCAGAGGATATCGTAGTTTGGAGAACTTCATTACCATGATCTATCTGTTGGTAGGAAAAATTAACTTAGATTCTGTATTACATGTGTTTCCCCATACTAAATGACGAAGAACCGTTTCTAAGCTTCATTTCATTCTCCTTGCAAGGCTCTTAGATTCGCTCTTTCTTCGAGGTAGCACACACTACGCGGGATAGATAATCGTCACCTTCATCGTCTGACCATCCCAGTCCACCTTACAGCCCAGGGCTTCGGTCACAAAACGTAAAGGAATCACCGTACGACCCTGCACAATCTTTGGGGCCACATCCAGGTAAACCGTGCGACCATTCACCAGGGCATCTTTCCTGCCGATATAGAGGATAATGGAAGTGGATCCCAGTTTATAGGTGACGGTGGCAACTCTGCCGGAAGCATCGGTGGTATAGCCTACTTCTGCTCCCAGGGATTCGCCCACAAAGCGGAAGGGCACAAAGGTACGACCAGAATCAATAAAGGGAGCTACGTCCAAAACCACCAATTGCTGATTTACATAGGCATTCTTACTTCCAATGGTGAGGACAATGGTAATCTTGCCGTCTTTGCCCGTGGTAAGCGTCACGGTATGGGTGCTGGTAATAGTATCTCCGGTCTTGGTCTTGACCACCACGGTAATGGTATTCTTTCCTGGGTTGAGTTTGACGGTAGCAGTAAAGCTACCATCTGGTCCTACCGAAACGGAGGCACCATTGACGGTAACTGTAGAACCCGGAGGGACTTTCCCGGTAAATGTATAGCTGGATTGCGTGGTAGTGGCATTAGCAGGAATATTAATGACAGGTTTGGGAGCATTGGGAGTCACACAGACTTCATTGGAAGCTGCCGATTCTGTTTTATCGCTATAGACAGCTTTCATATAGTAACAGGCTTGCATGCCATTATCCACATTCAAATCCATGTGATTCAACCCTTTGATTGGAAAGTCGGTAATGGGAGAGCCATAAGGAATGCGAGAAGTCTTTCGGTAGAGATTGTAGGCAATGACATTGCTGGTGTTTTGGGGAGGAGTCCATTCCAGCCAGACCTTGCCATCGCCAGGGAAAGCTCGGAGCGTAAAAGGCTTGTCGGGAGGAGAAGGATCCGTAGGACCTTGATCCACCGGAGGGGGAGGTACATTTTTAGAGATGAAGGCTTGAGTTTTGGCAAGCATGATTTTCCAATTGTTTGCCCATAATTGAATTTCTAGATTGTCCGTTTCAGTAACATTAGTAAATTCTATGGTACCGTTGGTTTTAGAGCTCAGATACTGATAGGCTATTCGTGTAGTTGTTCCTGCTTTATAAAGACCAATAGCATCATAGCTATATCCCGGAGCACCACTATATTGAACAGTTAACTTGCGTTTTCCTTTTGCATCGGGGCTGGATACGGTCACCTTCATTGAAACCGGTCCCCATTGAACTGAGAAAGGAACGCTGGTGGTCAGGTGCTTGGTATATTCTCTTCCCCACATGCGAAACTCATAGGATCCAGGACTTTCCGGGGCAACAAATTCAAGGGAACCCTTGGTTTTTCCTTTAAGATACTGCCAAGATATCCAGCCTTTCGCCTTTGCGCCAACCTTAAATAAGCCAATCCAGTCGTTATCGTAGCCTGGAGCATTTTCAAACGAGACAGATACTTTTTTCCCTGGTCCAATGTTCATTTTTTGAACACTCGGATGCAATTTAGCTGGAGGATACTCAATGGATACCTGATTGCTCACAGCCACCTGCCTTGTCCAATCTTTTTCCCACATGCGAAATTCATATTTTCCAACTTCTTCAGGAGCATTAAAGGTCAAAGTACCACTTTTCTGGCCTTTAATGTACTGATAGGTAATATATGATCTTGCACCAGCACCTGCTTTAAAAATCCCTATCCAGTCATTTTGATTGCCAGGTGCACCAGAAAAAGTGACGGTAATGGTTTTTTTAGGACCAAAGTAAATTTTGTCCGGACTTGCACTCAAGCTTTGCGCTTGAACAAGAGGTATATTAGAAACAAAAAGCATAGAAAAAGAAACTAATAGAACACAAAATCTTATCATAAAACGAGACTTTTTCATAAGATAGCTTCCTCCTTGTTCTACAAACACCACGCTTAAAACATAGATATATTTTTAATATATCACTTTTAAAGACAAATGAAAGATTTGTAAACAGTTAAATTTACACAAAAAAAATGACTATAAAAAGAAAAGCAGGAAAGCTCAAAGGACATCTCTATAAAGAAGACATCCTTGCTTAATTATGCCACAAGAATGTTATTTTTTATTGGGCTTTGAGTCTTCTTTCTTTTTTGCGTTAATACCAGCAGAATTTTCAGATAGTTTTCTCCTACTTCTTTTTTCTCAGATTCCTATACACTTCTGGTAACAAAAGGCGGATGACTTCTCTCATAAAAGATTCGTCTTTGAACATGCGAACAAAGAATTCTTCGTTTTTCTCATACCGCAGTGCGGCAATTTCCTTAAATTGTTGCTCGAAGATGCGTTCAAAAGTAGCCTGGGGATTGTTCTTAGCCAAATCAACCAAACGTTGATCTGCTGCAAAGTCCTGGGTTAATTGCTGGAGAACTTTGTCCATTTCTGTAAAGTTTGTACCAAAACGTTCGTTGATTTTGTGGATAATGATCGACAAAGGCTCTTTCTTTTTATCCTTACTACCGAGATATCCTTCTGGCGGCTGCAGCTCTGGTCCATCCTTCAGCATAATGGGACCCTCAAAATCCTTCTCAATCTTGTATCGTTCTAAAATTACTTTGTCGTCAATCACAATCTTTTCTGCTATCCCTTTAGGAATAAGTTTGAGAAGAAACTTGGCAAAGATGCTGAATTTTTGCATATCCTTGTCAAACATTCGACAAACTTGTGTAATAAAAGCATATGCCCTAACAAAACGAGAAAGCCCTGATTTAATCAAGTCTTGTTCTTTTGGCTCTTTAGCTGCATATCGGTCAAGGGCGGGTTGTAAAGCAGAAGTTAGTTTTCCAAGATCTGGCATTTCCTGATTGCCTGCTTTGTAATATACTCCAGAAAAAAGCTCAATTTCAGATTCCTGCCACAAATGGTATTCTTCCAGTTGGTTTTTCAAGTCGTAAATAATATTGGGATTTGCCTCTTGGGAGAGTATTGTTGCTTGATAATACGGTTCAAACGATTCTTTCATTTCGTCTGCTGTATTGACAAAATCTAACACAAAAGTGTCTTCTTTGCCTGGCATTATTCGATTTAACCGAGATAGGGTCTGCACTGCTTTGACGCCGGATAGTTTTTTATCTACAAACATGGTGTGAAGAAGGGGCTCATCATAGCCTGTTTGGTATTTCTCGGCAACAATTAACATATGAAATTCCTCGGAACGAAAATATTCTGGGAGTTGTTTTTCTTTAATTGTTTTTCCGTCTTTTGTGTGATTCAATTTTTCTTCCGTGTATTCTATTCCATCGTCATTGACCACTCCAGAAAAAGCGACCAAAACTTCTAGATCGTCGTATTTTCGCTCTTTCAGGTATCTCCTGAATTCATGTAAATATCGAACTGCATGAAGCCTGGAGGAAGTAACAACCATTGCTTTAGCATTCCCCCCAATTTTATTTCGGGTAATACTTAAAAAATGTTCCACCATAATCACAGTTTTTTGTGCTAAATTGTGTGGGTGGAGGGATTCAAATCGACGTATAGCAGTAGCTCCCCGGTTACTATCTAATTCTGGATCGTCCGAGATTTTCTTTATGATTTCAAAATAGTGGTTGTAGGTAATATAGTTTTTCAGAACATCAAGGATGAATCCTTCTTCAATGGCTTGTTGCATGGAGTAGATATGAAATGCTCTGTATTTTCCATCTGCTTGTTTGTCACCAAACATCTGGAGAGTTTTATCCTTGGGAGTAGCAGTAAATGCAAAAAAGGAAAGGTTTTTGTGTTGACCATGAACAGCCAGCTCATCGAGAAGTTTATCTTCTTCATCTTTTCGTTCTGACTCTTCCAAGTTTTCCAGCCGGGCATATTCTTCAAGAATACCTTTGGTATCTGCAAGGGCTTTTTTTAGTTTTTTGGCAGATTCTCCTGTTTGGGAAGAATGTGCTTCATCCACAATGATGGCGAAATTATGATTACCTCCCATAATTTCTTTATAGATTACCGGAAATTTCTGAAGGGTTGTAATAATGATAGCTTTTCCTGCATTGATGGCATTTTTCAATTGAGCAGAGTCTTTGTCAATTTTCTCCACGACTCCCAACTTGTGATCAAACTGAGAAATCGTATTCTGGAGTTGATTGTCCAGGACTTTTCGGTCGGTAACGACAATAATCGACGTAAAGATCTTCTCATTTTCGTGGTTGTGAAGGCCAGATAGTCGATGAGCTAACCAGGCGATAGAATTGGATTTGCCACTTCCGGCACTATGCTGGATGAGATAATTTCTGCCTGGTCCATGCTCTTTAACGTTGTTAAGAATCTTCCGAACAACATCTAACTGGTGATATCGGGGGAAAATGATACTTTTAGTTTCTGTCTTTTTCCCTGTTTTGTCAGTGATGTTTTTCTTTTCAAGGTGGACAAACTTCTGCAGAATTTCCATCAAACGGTCTTTGTAAAGGACATATTCCCACAGATAGGCAATGGTAAAGTTATCATACCTAGGTGGATTGCCAGCTCCCCCTATATTTCCTGCTCCCCCTCGTCCTTGATTGAACGGTAAGAAGTAGGTGTTGACTCCTTCCAGGTGAGTGCTCATGTATACTTCATTTAAATCTACTGCAAAATAGACTAACGCACGATTGGGAAACTCAAAAATTGGTTCCGACGGGCTCCGGTCGTATTTATATTGCTCAATGGCGTTGTTCACATCTTGTCCAGAGAACTGGTCTTTCAGTTCCAGGGTAATGATTGGGATACCATTTAGAAACAGTACCATATCCAGAGAATTGTTGTTACGAGTTGAATAATGGAGTTGGCGAGTGCAGGTGAGGATATTTTTCTCATAGAGCTCCTGGGTTTGCTCGTTCAAGTCTGTTTCTGGACGGAAAAAAGCAACACGAAATTTGATTCCCCGATCGGTAATTCCTTGCCTAAGGATACGAATAAGCCCGAGTTGACGAACTTCTTTACAGAAACGGTCAATAAATGCCTTATCAGAGGAGGAACCATAAATGGTTTTGTATCGTTCCCATTCCTTTGGGTGGGTGTTTTGGACAAAGGATAAGAGAGTTTTTGTATCAAGGGCTAGTTCCTTGTTATAACTGCTCGAGTCTCCTTTTTGATATCCTCCCTCTTGGGTGAGGAAATGCTCGATTGCTTCTTCCAGTTTTACTTCCCGATGGTTGAATTCAGCTTTACTCATGCTGTTTTTACCTCCCTTTTCCCAGTAACACATTCATAGATGAGGGATTTTTTGTAGTTGGATAGCTTTTCGATAAGCTTTTGTTTATGTTCAATGACTTGGTCGATCTGAGTGCATTTTTGGTCGAGATAATCTGCGATGGCTTGTTGTTCGGGGAGGGGAGGGAGGGGAAGACGCATATTTGCTATTTGTTTGAAATTTAAACCTTCACGATTAGCTCCTGATTGAAAAACGGTAATAGAATTTACACCACAGTCACTCATAAAGAAATAATGTAAAAAACTAATGTCAATCAAACCTTCAATTGGTCTAATTATACAAACATGTTGATTTACATTCGCAGATCCTATATTTTTTGGAAAAATACAGCAACGTCCAATAGAGCCTCCTGTAATATTCAACAATAAATCATTACTATAGACACGAGTATTCTCCATTTCTTTATCAATATCTTCTGAAATAAATACAACATCGTCAATCTTGAGACCTTCGTTGTAAATATTCTGACTTCTTAGAAAAATGATTCCAGTTTGAACATATACTTCAGAGCCACCTCTTGGTGTTACTCCACTTCCTATTTTTGATGTAACTAATTTAACTTTATTCGAATCCCATCCCTTCGGAATATCCCCAATCCATTCAATTCCACTTGGTTTCATGGGTACTGTGGGGTTGAGACCTTTGGTGACTGCTTCGGTGATGACCGATTGCTTATACAACTTCAGCTTTTCAATCGCTGTTTTTTGCTTTTCGATCGTACTATCGATCAACTCACACTTTCGATTGAGATAATCCGCTATGGCTTGTTGTTCTGGGAGGGGAGGGTGCGGGAAAAGTAGATCTGAAATTTTATTCCATCTTAAGTCGCAAGATCTTTCTCTGATTCCTGTAGCTAATGCTATAAAAACATTCTGAGTAGACAACATTCTTAAATAATACATCACAAACTGCAAATCGTTATCATTTTTTTCTCTACATACACTTAAAACTGGAGATCCTTTTCCATCTGAATCAGAAATTCCAATAGCTCCAGCAAAGCCATCCATCCCATGGATTACTAAATCATCTTTTTTTATTCCTTGATACCCAATTTCTTTATCAGCAAATGTAAAGCCATCTTCTCTTCTGTTGATTCTAAGAGTAACTTCACCATCTCGAAAACAAGTAATAACACTATCCTCACTACTAAACGGTCTTTTCATAAGATTTAATGTATTTTTGCCTCTAACAGTACTCCAGCTCTCCGGAATATCCCCAATCCATTCAATTCCACTGGGTTTCATTGCCCTGCTCATGACCCAAATACCTTTTTCAAAGCTCCATCTAGTTCTTTTTCAATTTCTTGAATTTCTTTCATGATGTCATCTGCTGGCTGGGGTGGAGAGTACTTATAAAAGTATCGGGTAAAGGGAATCTCATAGCCTATCTTGGTTTTGTTTTGATCAATCCAGGCATCAGGTGCAAAGGGGAGCACTTCTCTTTTGAAGTAGCTTTCAATTTCTTCGGTTAGCGGAACGTTTTCCTTATCTCGCAAGGTTTTGTCAGGTTGTTTTTTCCCGTTTTTCAAGACTGGATTACCTTTTTCATCCAGTAATGGTCTCTCCACTATAATCTTGGAATACCCAAATTCCTTATTAAGAAAAATTTTACTTATGCTACTTTCTTTGAAGTCGCCATAAATATGAGTGATTTCATCGATATAGTGTTGTGGGATATCATTCCGTTTGTTACCCAGCGATTTCCTGCGTTTTTCATACATTTCATTGGCATTGATGAGCTGAACTTTGCCTTTGCGGTGGTTTGGTTTCTTGTTGCTCAGTACCCAAATATAGGTTGCGATTCCTGTGTTGTAAAACAAATCGTTGGGAAGGGCAATGATAGCTTCCAGTAAGTCATTTTCTAGAATATACCGCCGGATTTCCGAGGGTCCTGATCCCGCATCGCCAGTAAATAATGGAGAACCATTCTGGATAATAGCAATACGGCTCCCACCCTCTTTTGGCTCTTTCATCTTTGAGAGAGCAGTCAGCATAAAAAGCATTTGAGAATCACTGATGGAAGGAACCCCAGGACCAAATCGTCCAGCATATCCTAGTTTTTGTTCTTTTTCTACCGCTGCTTTTTCATTTTTCCACTCTCTGCCAAAGGGCGGATTGGACATAATGTAATCAAATTTGTCATCTTTAAATAGGTCGTTGGAGAGAGTATTGCCTTCTTTGATATAGTCGGCATTAGCCCCTTTAATCAGAATTTCGGATTTGCAGATAGCATAGGTCTGAGCATTGATTTCCTGCCCAAAGCAGATGAGCTGGGCATTACTATTTTGAGATCGTAAGTATTCTTCAGCTACTGTTAGCATACCACCGGTTCCACAGGCAGGATCGTAAATAGTCCTTATTTTTGATTTTCCCGACATTATATCGCTATCTTCATCAAAGAGGATGTTGGTCATGAGCTCAATTACTTCTCTTGGAGTATAATGCTGCCCTGCGTCTTCATTGTGAGATTCCGAAAAACGTCGAATGATTTCTTCAAAGATGTATCCCATATCAATATTGCTGATTTTGTCGGGGTGCAAGTCTGCTTTCGGATTGGTAAATTCTTTGAGTACGATGTAAAGAAGGTTTTTTTCTACCATGGTATTGATCTGGGGATCAAACCTAAAGCGTTCAATAATGTTACGAACGTTCTCCGAAAATCCATTTAAATAGCTTCGAAAATTGGCTTCAATATTGTCAGGATCATCCAATAAGCGCTTAAAAGTAAAAGGGCTGGTATTGTAAAAGGAGTGGCCCGAGATATTTCGTAGGATGGGATCCTTAACCTCGATATTCAAGTTTTTGTTTTTTCCCAGCACTGCATCTTTGGTATCTTCCAGGATGCAATCAAATCGACGGATGACTGTGAGAGGGAGAATTACTTCACCATATTCATGGGGTTTATACGTACCCGTTAGCTTATCCGCTATAGCCCATATCAGATTCGCCTTCTCGTTAATATTGGTGTTAGAGGTTGTCATGTGCTATTTGCTCCTTTGGTTTGGTTAGTTGTATTGATTGTTTGGGTTTTAATCTTCAGATTCTTTATCCTCTAATTCGGATAAAAATTCAATAAACTCGGGTTCAATGGAAATATTGTTGAAATCTTCATCATTTAAAATGATGTCTTTTTTTGGTAAATGTCCTGCTTTTTTGCATTTATGTAGATATTGAACAGCTTTGGATTTGTCATTTAACAAAGAGTACAAACAAGCTAAATTGTATAAATAATAACCAGGATTTTTTTCTTCTTGCTTTTCAAGAAGTTCAATAGCTTCTTGCAGCAATTTTTCTTTTTCAGATCCCGATTTTAACTTAGCGATATCTGCTAAAGCAGCTCCCCAGTTGGAATATGCTTTGGGCATATCTGGATTTAACTTCAGAGCCTTTTCAAACTTAGCGATGGCCTCCCGATAGAGCTTTATTGCCTCTTCACCTGATTTCAACTTAGCGATACTAGCCAAAAGCATCCCCCAAATCAAATATGCCATATCATCTGGTTTGAGTGCTATGCTCTTTTCAAGCTTAACGATGGCATCCCGGTATAATTCTTCAGCCTCAGTGCCAGTATTCAACTCAGCGATATTCGATAGACTGACCCCCCAGTTGAAATATGCTTCAGGTAGATCTGGGTTAAACTCAAGAGCTTTTTCATACTTAGCGATGGCGTCCCGGTACAGCTCTTCAACTTCAGAACCCGATTTCAACTTAGCGATATCTGCTAAAACAGCTCCCCAGTTGGAAAATGCTTCAAACATATCTGGCTTAATGTCAATCGCTTGTTTGTATTTGTTAATGGCGTCCCGGTAAAGCGCTTCAACTTCAGAACCCGATTTCAACTTAGCGATATCTGCTAAAGCAGCTCCCCAGTTGGAATATGCAGCATCGTCATCTGGTTTTAGTTCCAAAGATTTTTTATACTTAGTGATGGCTTCCAGGTACAGCTCTTCAACTTCAGAACCCGATTTCAACTTAGCGATATCTGCTAAAGCAGCTCCCCAAATCAAATATGCCATATCATCTGGTTTGAGTGCTATGCCCTTTTCATACTTAGCGATGGCCTCCCGGTAAAGCGCTTCAGCTTCAGAACCCGTTTTCAACTTAGCGATAGCCGATAAACTGGCCCCCCAGTTATAATATGCTTCAGGTAGATCTGGGTTAAACTCAAGAGCTTTTTCAAACATAGCGATAGATTTCCTATACAGCCCTTCAACAACCTCCGTGCCAGTTTTCAACTTAGCTGATTTGACAAATTTTAACCCATAATTGTTCAAGAAGAAAGAAAAGTATAATTTTGCTTCAACAGGACTGGAATCATTAATGGATTGCAACAATTCTTCATAGTTTTCTTCTGAATCATTCAACCATGTTTCTCGTGCTAATTTAATCAACTCTTCATTTGCTAAATTTTCAAAAATATCTTTAGCTGCTTCTTTGTCATGATCTTGAAATATTGCTTTTGCTGTTTTTACCCATTTTTTTGTCTCTTTTACGATATCTGTTGGGGGCTTATCTTTCATTTCCAACAACGAAAAATTTTCTAAAACTTCGCTAAGGTATTCAAATGGTCTACTAACTATTCTTGGCCCCTCTATACCAAGCTCTTTTGACAATTCAATAAAAAAAGTATCTGCATTGTATCCTTTTAAGAAAAAAGAGTATTTGTCGCCTTCCAGTATATCTTTTACGATTTCTTCACTGGGCTCGTGATCTTCAAATCCAATCCAGTATAGTCTTCCTTCAAAAGACTTTATTTCTTTCAAATGCCTAAATACTGGATCACTTACACCGCTATACCCTATAACAATTAAGGTTCGTTTAATTAGAGAATCGTTAAAAACAGGTTTTAATTTTTTAAAATGATCATCTAATTCCGGTTCTGTGTTCAATAAAACAAATCCATCTTTTTGTCCATGAAGATGAAAAATCGATATATCCGCTGCTTCGCCAGGTACAAAATTTTGAGATGCAGCAAAATCATAAATTCCAGGAAAAATGTTTTCCAATGCCAATGCTTTCTGGGCTAAAGGGTCAAAGTTTACTGTCAGAATACGATCGATGTATCCGTTTTTAACTAAAGAAGATAAATATAGATGAGCAGGATTCAGTTCTGCATTCTCTATCAAATCATTGATGACTCTACGCCTTACCATTGGGGTCAAAAGTTTCATATACTCACAATATGTTTTTTTAATACACTTATTACTTAGTGCTGGGAAAGTTTCTTCAATTTTTTCAATAATTCCATTAGATGTGGGTATTTTCGCAGAAACTGATACTCCAGCACCTGTTAATATAGCAGTGCCCAAGTTATTTGCTAGATTAAACTTCAATTGATCTGCAATTTCCTGAATTGTTGTCGTTTTATATGCCATCTATGTCCTTACCTTTCTAATTCTTAACTTATCTCAACCTGCAAAAAACTATTTTCGCGTGGGGATGTGCCATCATATATCTTCACTGACCCCATTACTACTGGAATACATTCTTATGTATTGTGTTGAGTCTTCTATAGTACTCTTATGGAAAGCAATATTTCCATAACCTCCATTGTTACCAGAATTGGGTATTATATTGAAAGTGATTTCAATCCTTTTCCTTTTAGCAACTACAAATGCTTTTGAATACATTTTGGTAGTGATGAAGCTGAAGGTTGCAAAAAAAGGCGTGGCAATTCGTTGATTTTTTGAATGGAACATTTTGTTCTGTTTTCTATTCACAACCATTCTATTACTCTACAATATTGACTATATTTTTCAATGTATAGAAGCCTTTTTGTTGGCAGAGGTATGGTTTGAGATTAAAAGTAAGAAGTAATGGAAAAACTATTCTTTAGTATTGCACAATCAAGCAGCAATGAGAATTTCTAAAAAAGATGATTCATTGGTTGGGGTTTTTACCATCAAGTAGATGTATTCATTGGGGTAGCCTTTTAAAATAGAGGAGATGATCTTTTAAACAGGATTTTCTAAAACTGCACCATTCTCCCATACCCTTCTCTGGTTAGGAAGGTAACATGGCCATTGAGGAAGGATAAGGAGTCTATACCGGTGTAGCCTCGAGTGGGTGGTGCGATATAGTGATAATAGATCAAACCGACAGGAAAGGCTTTGTTGCTACTGTTGTATTGTAAGAAAGTGGCTCGTATTCTTTTGTTTTCTTTTTCAATCAGTACAAAAGTATTGTTTTGGGGATTAAAGAAAAGAGTGTTGCAGGCAAAGGCATCCCAATATATAGCTGGCGCAGGTAAAATATCTTGTTCGACAAAGGCATTGTCTTGAATTGTACCTTTGATGATGGTTTCATTGTGATAGATAAAGATCGTTTCATTGAAAACAGCGATGGGTCCAGTAGGAAGGTTTGATACGGATGTATCATAAAGAGTACAATCTTGTAGATTGATTTTTAGTAAAACCCATGCGTTGTCGTTTACTCTGTCAATGCCCCTTATGTAATATTCTTGCTGGAAAGGAATCAGCTCACAAAAAGAGTAGGTATCCCTCAAGGATTCTGAAAAGTGGTATCCGTCTTTGCGAACAATGCAAAATTCGTCGTTTGCTAAAACCAGGCAGCTTTGTTTGGAAAGTTTAACAATATCATTGCATGTTTCATAGGGGATTTGAAGAGTAGTGTCTTCCCATTTTGATGAAAAAGGCTGAGGGTTTGTATCTTCATAGATACAAATGCCTTTGTTGACTAATATAGAGGTTTGGTTTGAGGCGGCATGCAGGCATACCGGGTATTGCAGTAGTGAACCTTGAGATGTGGAAAACTGCATGGGTTGACGAACAATGGCATCGTTTTGTCTTGTGTATAAAATGGGATTGGACCATGCAAAAGCATTGATGGTAATGGGGGTTTGATTGTCTTGATCAAGAAGAACTTGCGAATGGTAAGAAAGACGCTGCACCGAGTCAAACAATGAAAAAACATGATCTTGGTATTGGTACAATTGGTAAAGGTTGGTTTCAGGATTTTGAGCAATAGCATATATGGTTTGATGGTCTGCAATGGCAATGTCATGAATGGGCAATTGCCCGGCGTATAGAGTAGAAAGTTCCTGCGTTTGTAGATCATATTGCAATAAATTGGTTTGAGGATCTTGGTTGTAGGCAAAGCTACCTATACACAGGGTGGTTTCATCCATCCATTGCATCTCATGATAGGGAGTATCAATGGATTGAAGTATCTGTAGAGTATTGTTTTGATAAGCATATAAGCCGGTGTCGGTTAACACGATCATTTTTCCTGTATCGGTGAGGACAAAATCGTGGATTCGGTGGTCGATAGGAAAGGGGATTTCGCTTTTATAGGACAGAGTTTTCAGATCGTAGCAATAAATACGGGCTGTGTTTCCGCTTATACCGGATATGTCGTGGTATTCGTTGGTGGCTAGAATGGAAAGGGTATCTTGATAAACCCGAAGTCGAGTGGGGCGAAGGGTTTCAAATTGATCATGTAAGGAATTCTTATCTGGGAAGAAGCTTGGAATTTTTTCTGTATGAATGATATGCCATTCATGGTTTACTTTTTCTGCCATCATCCAGTGATTATACCCAGAGCAGGCATGAGTACTGGAAGCAAATATAGCCTTGTTTTCGTACCAAGCTATGTCTTGAAACAAAGTTGGAGTCATTTCTGGAGAAGCTGTTGGCTGCGCGTGGGTAGGATAAGGCGTAGCAATAAGCATACTACTGAATAAAGAAATAAGTAAAATCGACACGATCCGCCTGTTCTTGCTTGTTAGTTTCATCAAACATCTCCTGTATTTCAGTTCCAAAACAATGGTACGTCTTTCTTACCAATGAATGTAAAAGAATTGTTTGAAGATATCAAGGAAAATAGGTTACAAGATATAATACATTTGACAACTATTGTGCAGGGTGCTTTAAACTGTTTTGAAAAGAACACTATGGGAAGTTTTACTTTTGGATCTTTGATTGGATACTTGGAGAAGCAAAATATAATAGTACCTGTATTGGTTTTTATAAGACAATCTGGTAATTTTATATCATGAATTCGTTTGATGGGGGCTATAGATGAAAAAGCTACACATAAAACTAAAAGAAAAGGCAATGCGGAAAATTGTTCGCTATAGCTTATTTCTTGCTATATGGGGAGCATTGTATCCAGTGGCTCATTACCACAAATGGGTGGATATTCATTTGGAATGGGTGAACGATGCTTGGGTGATAGGATTAATCATTGGGATTGCTCTTTTATGTTCTCAAATTGTGGTATATACTATTCGCTCTCACTGGAAAGTGAAACGAGAGTTTCAAAAAGCCCCCAATATGTTGATCGAAGTGAGTGATATCATGATCTATATCATTGCTATCAAAATGGTGCTCTTGCAATTGGATATGAATATTACTCCCATTTTAACAGCGTTTGGCGTAACCAGCTTGGCAGTTGGATTGGCGATGCAATCGTCTTTGTCTGATTTTTTTTGCTGGTTTGCAGCTTATAAGCGACCCGATGATTCAATTGGGAGACTTTATTGAAATTAATGAATTCCAAGGCACCATTGTGGATATTACGTGGCGAAGTACGCATTTGAAAACCTTCAGCAATACGTTGGTTATTGTGCCCAACACAATTGCTTTAAAAGGGGTTGTAACAAATTATACTCGCCCCGAACAATCGTATGGATTTTTCTTCTCGGCGGGAATATCCTACCATAGCACGCTAGAGGAAGCAGAAAAAACAATCATGGAAATTGCTTCTGAAATGCAGAGTGCTTTGCCTAAACCTTTCAATGAAAATGTTCCACTGGTACGATTTAAAGCATTTAACGAATCCAATATTGATTTTATGATTAAACTCATTCTGCCAAGGGTCTGTCAAATTAAGTGTGTAAACAACATTTAACGTATGTTCAACCTCCCTTCAAAGATAATAGAAAATTGAGAGATTGTCAAAGGCCAGTTTGGAATCGCTTTGGTCCATTTCTTGGACACATC
>Ga0334898_1002662_pt1 | contig 15915 bp, 12 predicted proteins | sample GraSluR3_MG_10_FD_207228 | JGI IMG/M metagenome (GOLD analysis project Ga0334898, IMG submission 207228) | Sludge microbial communities from methane-producing bioreactor in Wageningen University, Netherlands - Granular Sludge_3_08-R3 | ecosystem: Engineered > Bioreactor > Anaerobic >... | reverse complement strand
ATTAGAAAATGATCAACCCACGCCAGCATTTGATTATCAGGATCTTCGTGGTTATGAGATAGGGTATTCTCTAGGTTATGATGCAATTGGATTTTTTGAAGATCAAGCTGATATTGATAATAGTCCTGTACAGAACTTTGGTCCTGTAATCCCAGGAGACATTAAGTATCTTGATAAAAATGGAGATGGTATTATCGACCCTTCTGATAGAATTCCTATAAAAAGTTTTTCAGTACCTACATTTACAGGTGGTTTTTCTATTGGGGTTAATATTCATAACTTTGATATGAGTATGATGTTTAATTGGGCACTTGGTGGTACAGCACGTTTATTTGCTTATCCAAGCAGTGTTATTAATCTTCAAAGATGGAGTGAAAATAATAAAGATGCGCTTTTTCCAGTTCCGCACACTACAGGTAATAATACTGTTTTATCTGATCAGAATCTAATGAAAACGAATTATCTTAAACTAAGAAATTTAGAATTTGGGTATGCAATACCAACATCATTCCTTGATAAATTTCACATAGCCAATGCCAGAGTTTACATAAATTCTCAAAATTTGGCAGTATGGGATACTTTGTGGCTAAAAGATAGAGATCCAGAGTCCGCGGGGACTGGCACACTACCTTACCCATTACAGCGAATTTTCAATATTGGCTTACGATTTGATATATGAATAATTTATTGAAATGATTATTATGAAGAGTTATATAGTTAAATTTTGCATTTTATATTTTTCTTTCTTTTTTATCACTTCTTGTGAGGATTATCTTGATAGAGCTCCAGGAGATAACCTGACTGAAGAAGAGTTGTTTACTAAGATTGAGACAGCAGAAGAATATCTAAACAATGCATATGTGTATTTGCCAGATTTTCAAATGAATACAGAGGATCTGTCTGGGCGCTACAAACTAGGTGGAGCCACTGACGAAATAGGTTTCCAACAGGCTTCGGGCTACGCTGCTTCTCCTTTTGATATTAATACTGGCAGTTGGAACCCTTCGCAAATGCCACTCGAGAGGAATTGGAGAGATTTTTATGGTTGTATAAGAAGATGTAATATGTTTATCAAAAATTATGATATCATTCCAGAGGATTTAAGCACAGGAGGAGTTTCCGGTCGTAGAGAAAGGTTGCTTGGAGAGGCTTATGGCTTAAGAGGATATTATTATTTCCTCCTATTTAAGCAGTGGGGTGGCGTTCCAATCATTACTGATGTAATTGATCCAGGTCAAATTGGCTCTCTCCAGGGAATAACAAGAGCATCTGCGGAAGAAACACTTCAACAAGTACTTGATGATATGGATAAAGCAATAGAATATTTACCTTTAAAACAAGATGATGCAAATTTTGGCAGATTTACATCTTTAGTAGCAACTGTTGTCAAATCTCAAGTAAAACTGTTTTGGGCCAGCAAATATTGGAATCGAAACAATGACATGGTGAGATGGAGTGAGGCTGCTGATGCCTCCCGAGAAGCACTGAATATGGCTTTAAAAAATGGGCACATTTTGTCTCTCTCGTATAGTTCTCTTTTTAATAAACCAGGAATTGAATCCGAAGTTATCTGGACAAAAAATTCAGAACATTATGAGTGTTACTGGTGGGATATGTATGCAATGCCCTTAGGATATAATGCTTTTAATGTTGATGGACCTCTTCAGGAAATTGTCGATGATTTTGAAATGAAAGCAACAGGAAAGGTCCCTGTTTTGGGCTATACTGAAGAAAACAAACAAATAATAGATGAAACTTCAGGGTACGATCCGGAACATCCTTGGGATGGACGCGATGATAGATTCTACTCAAATATTCTTTATCATGGAGCAGAGCTTCAAGGTCGTAACATAGATATATCAACTTCTGGTCAGGATAATATACGAATTGGTTCTATCATTCGCACAAACTACTTTACAAATAAGTATCTTGATAAAAATCATAATCTTGTTACACATGCAAGTTGGACATATAGACGTTTTGCTATAATGCGTACAGCTGAATTGTATCTTAATTATGCTGAAGCTCTCAATGAGGTTGAAGGTCCGACAGGACGAGTATATGAGCTCGTAAACACAATTCGCACACGTGCTAATTGCATTCCACTCCCTACAGGTTTGGGTCAGGATGAAATGCGCGAACGTATTCGACATGAAAGAAGAATAGAACTATGTTTTGAGAATCATAGATTTTGGGATGTTCGTCGCTGGATGATTGCAGAGGAAGTAGATAATAAGCCAGTTCATCGTGTTGAAGTTGATGATGATGGAAATATAACATATCCAGTATTTCAAATAAGAGTATTCAATCCAGATAAACATTATCTATTTCCTATACCTCAAAGTGAAATAGATAAAAATAACATGCTTGAACAAAATCCAGGATGGTAGTGCACAACTACATTTTATTAACAAATAATATTAGAGTTATGAAAAATTTATCTTACATTTTAGTTGTTTTTGTTTTACTCGCAATTTCTTGCGAAAAAGAACCTGATGAAATTAGTCTGCCAACTGTTTCGATTACGGCGGATGATAATTTTAATGATAATAATATTGCTAAATTAACAGTAAATTTGTCTGTTGTTAGCGATAAAGATGTTGTCATTAATCTTGCTAAAGCAGAAGTTCAATCTGGTAAGACTAATGTGCCAGCAATTTATGATAAGAAAATAACAATTTCTGCTGGTGAAAAATCAGCTTCAATTGATGTTGAAGCTGACGTTCTCGGTTTGGAATCTGGAGATTTCCAAACAGCTATTAAGGTTGAGTCTGCTGAGAATGCTAATATTGGTGAAAATAATGTTGTATATATAAATTTCACATATGTATTTAACCCAAGCGTGAATCTGTATTCTGATGCCTTTTTTTCAAGTGACAAAACAGCTGTTTTGCAAGTAACTCTCTCAAAGCAAACAACAGAGCCAGTTATTGTTACTCTGGAGACTGATGCTGAGTCTCAATTAGAAATCGAATATGAGAATATTGTAACTATACCTGCAGGTGATACGCAAGCAGAAACTACTATTACTGTAAATTTACCGGATGATATTGTACCAGGAGTATATCCTGCTTTTATCAATATTGCTTCTATAGAAAATGGGATAATTGGGGATGTCTCATCAGTAAAAATAGATCTATCATATCCTTTTGCGGTTTCAGTTACTATCGATGGTGATTTTGAAGACTGGAATGATCCGAATATTTCAAGTTGGTCCTTGCCTGAAGGTGATGTTATGTATACATCGATTCAGAATTTAAAAATTACATCAAATGAAAAAAACGTTTTCTTATATATGGAATTTGAAGACCCTGGGTTTGAATTTAATATGCCATTCAATATGTATGTTGATGCAGATGGAAACCCCGAAACTGGTGCTATTGTAGCTTCGGTTGATAACGATACTTTTTATCCACCATATGATGATAAACATATGGGTCTTGAATACTATATTGAATTAAGTATGCATGATGGAGATAAATATAATGATTTTTATTCGTGGGGTGGAGTTTACAAATATACTGGTGAAGATGGAGAAGGAGTCTTTTCAGGACTTAATAATCTTAGTGGTACGTATGATGGTAGCGTGATTTATGCATCTGGGAAACTAGACAGCGATAATGATATTGGACGAATCGAAATTCAATTATTAAGAAGTTGGTTTGGGATGACTGGAAATAAAGCAAGGTTTGCAGTTAAAAACATGGATGGTGCAAATAATTGGTCTGCCATTGGTCTTTTGCCACAAGGAAATATTGTTGACGGTACTCGTGAACTTGTTGATATGGCAATTATTTATCTTCCAAATCATGTTGAATAGAGGTTTATTCATTCTTTTGTCATTTCTTTTACTAACTTCCTGTGGAGATAGTAGAAGAAATGACAATGAACCCTTCTTTGAAAGTAGAGGTATAATATTGGCATGGAATGATGTTTCCAATCCTGATGTAATTGATTGGATAGCTAAAATGAATGAAGTTGGATTGAACACTGTAAGTGTATTTGGTTACGACTACCAAAGTGATGAATATTCTGAGATGAAACAAAAATTTATAGATAATGGAATTGACTTTGTCTATGAAGAACATGCTATGTCTTGGTTACTTCCTCGTGAGCTTTTTAAAACTCATCCTGAATATTTTCGGATGGATAGTAATGGAGTTCGACAACCTGATTTTAATGGTTGCCCATCAAACAAGAAAACACTTGATATTGTATTTGAAAATGCAAAAAAACTAGGCAAAGCTAATGCTCCTACAAATCACAAATACTATTTCTGGTTGTATGATGGAGGTGAAAAATGTTATTGCCATGAATGTGTAAATTATAATGATGCTGATCAGGGGCTCTTATTTGAAAACACAATAATAAAAGCTCTTAAGGAAATTGATTCTAGTGCTCAACTAGCTCATCTTGCTTATGATAAGACGACTCCCGCACCATCATGTGTAAAACCAGAAGATGGAATTTTTCTGGAATTTGCACCATTTTATCGCAGATGGGATAAACCTCTAAGCGATCGTGAAGCACGTAGAGAAGGGCAAGAATGGTCACATGGTGATTATTTAGATATGCTTGAAGACAATCTCAAAGTATTTTCTAACAAAAACGCTCAAGTACTTGAGTATTGGTTGGATGTATCGCTTGTAAGTGGTTGGCAAAAACCACAAAAGAAGTTACTCTTTAGCAAAGAAGTTTTTAAGGATGATCTTAATACTTATGCTGGATATGGTATCCAAAACATAACTAGTTATGGAGCATGGATTGATGATTATTATGTAAAAACTTATGAAGATATATCTTTTATAAATGAGTTTGGAGAAGGACTCTATAATTTTAAAGTAAAAAACTAATGTATAAAGCTACTACAATACTTCTGTTATCAATTGCAATGACAATATTTTTATGTTGCACATCTTGTAACGAGCATAAAACAACATCTGCTATCGATGATTGGGAAAATATGAGTAACAAAGATGATGGGGATGATAATACAGATTCCTCTGATAGTACTGATTTAGATACTAAATCTCATTTTAATATACGAGGTATCGTTGCGAGATGGAGTGATGTTAGCAATCCTGCTAAAATTGACTATATACAAATAGCAAAGGATAACGGAATTAATACTTTTAGTATTCATAATGCTGACAGGAATTCTTTAGTTTGGCAAAATTTTGCAGAGAAATGTGAAGAAGCAAACATTGATATAGAGTACCAAGAACATATGCTGGCTTATGTTCTTCCACGTGATCTGTTTGCGGAACATCCTGAATATTTTCGTATGAACAAGAATGGGGTCAGAGTTAATGATGCCAATGGTTGTCCTTCAAGTAAAGGTGCCCTTGCAGAAATCCATAGAAATGCTATTGAGATTGCACGCAATTATGAGCCAACTAATAATAGATATTATTTTTGGCTTGATGATGGTGGAGATATCTGCTATTGTGATGAATGCGAAAATTATAATGCTTCAGATCAGGCGCTTATATTTGAAAATGAAATTATTAACGCACTTAAAGAGATAAATCCTGATGCTCTGCTTGCTCATTTATGTTATCATAATACTGTTGATGCTCCGTCAATAATAAAACCAAGTGAAGATATCTTTCTTGAATTCGCTCCTTTTACTCGTAGTTGGAATGCACCATTATCTCAAACATGGGTTAAAGCTTCTGGATCTTCTTTGTCTCATGGTGATTATTTAAAGGCATTAAAAGATAATCTTAAGATTTTCCCAACTGAAACAGCACAAGTGCTTGAATACTGGATGGATGTATCTTTATTCAGTGGATGGGATCCTGGCAATTTAGTTAAAATCCCCTGGGATAATTCAATTTTTCTCGATGACATTAATACTTACGCTTCTTTAGGTATTAAAAATATTACATGTTACACAGCATATGTTGGGCCGGACTATGTAAACAAATTCGGTGATATTTCATTTCTTGAAGAATATGGGCAGGGTCTATTGAATTATAAATCAAAATAAAGAAGCTAATAGTCAATAAAAATCACCAATATGTTAAAAATAATTCTCTCAATTCAAATGTTAATTTGGCTTTATGTAATAAATCCTTCATTAATTGTTGCTCAGAACTCGGACAACACTTATAAACAACTATTTAACAATGATTTATCTAATGCCGATTATAATAACGAAGTTTGGAGTTTTAATGATGGAATTCTTACGGCAACAGCGGATGAAGTTATTTGGACGGATATGAAATATGAGAATTTTATTCTTGACGTTGAGTTTATGAATGATGTAAATTCAAATAGTGGGATAATAATTTATTGTCCGAATAAGGATAATTGGATTCCAACTTCAATTGAGATTCAGATTGCGGATGATCACCACGAATTCTGGCAGTCACTTCCTGAAAATGTTAGATGTGGATCAATTTTCGGACACAAAGGGGCAAACGAACAATTAGTCGTAAATAAACCTGGATTATGGAATAGAATAATTATTAAAGCTAAGGGCCAACAAATAGATATTATATTAAATGAAAAACATATTTTAAGTGCAAACTTGGCACATTGGACTTCAGGGACTAAAAATCCAGATGGAACTGATATTCCTGAATGGCTACCAAAACCGTATGCAGATTTAAAAACAAAAGGATTTATTGGTTTTCAAGGTAAGCATGGAGAATCCGACATATGGTTTAGAAATATAAGAATAAAGAAAATGTAAAGCTTGTAACACACAAAGATTATACTTTAAAATTTATTTAAACATGAAATATAAAACATATTCAATCGCAATTGTAATTCTTTCTCTTTTAATGGTTTGTAATTTTTGCAGATGTAATGATGTTTCTAAATCAATGGAATCATATCGTGGGGTTGTCTTATATCCAAGTGATATACGTTCCCTTGGTGCAGAGAAGCTTGTAGATATATTAAATAAATCTAATATTAATCTGGTTGGTCTACACTCTAACACTTTGACAGAGGATCTGGACAGTTTGTATAATTTTCTTAATAGCCAAGAAGGTAGATTATTAATTGACTTGTGCGAGAAAAATAATATAGATATTGAATATGAATGCCATGTACTACAAGAGATCTTACCTCGTTCATTATTTGATAAACATCCCGAATTTTTTCGTGTAGATACTACAGGTACAAGAACAAATGATCTTAATATGTGTTTTTCATCGGAAGAAGCTTGGGCTGTTGTCGAAGAAAATATTATTGAATTACTCAAATGGATAAAACCGACAACTAACCGCTTTTTCTTCTGGATTGATGATTCATATGATGGTTTTTGTCATTGTGAGAAATGTAAACATTATTTTCCAAGTGATCAAGCGTTGATTTACGAAAACAAAATGTTAAATATTATCAGAAAAAGTAATTCTAACGCGACACTAGCGCATCTTGCCTATGCGAGTACATTAGAAGCCCCAATAACAATTAAACCTGAAGATGGTATATTTCTTGAGTTTGCCCCAATTGGACGTAACTATAAAAATTCTTTGTCAATTAATGAGTACAATGCATTAGAAAAGAATTTACAACTCTTTCCAAAAGAATCGGCACATGTGTTGGAGTATTGGTTGGATGCCTCTATGTTCTCTGGTTGGGAAAGAGATAAATGGAGTAAAGTTCCTTGGAACTATAATTATTGCAAGCGAGATGTCGAATTATACCGGAATTTAGGAATAAGATCTTATACAACATTTGCTACATGGATGTTACATCAACACTATTTTAAATTGTATGGTCAAGATGAAGCAATAAAGATATTAAAAGAATATGGCACCTTATTAAAAGGAGAGTGATACGAGTAGCAAGTAACATAACATTAAAGAGATGCAGAATATTAATTTTTTTGCCAGCCTATTTGTTGTTGCTTTTCTGGGACATGGATGCCGATACGAACAACCATATACATTTCTAATTGAACACAACAAATCAGAAATTCATTTAGACGGAAATATTGGGGAAATTGAATGGAGTCGTGCAACGAACATATCTAGTTTATATTCTCCTTGGGCACCGACAGAACGTGACAGCACAATATTTCGTTGTTTTTTTTCTCAAAATTATTTTAATTTTTGCTTTGAGGTTATCGATAGAACCATTACGGCTTTGGAATATATGGATGAAATGACTGTTGCGAAAGGTGATCGTGTTGAATTGTTTTTTAGTCCCTCTTCTGAACTATCTCCCTATTACTGTATGGAAATAAATCCCTATGGCTATATTTTGGATTACAAAGCGCAATTCTATCGTAAATTTGACTATTTATGGAATTTTAGTGACCTTGCCATTTTTAGCAAGCTCACATTGAATGGGTATATTGTGGAGGGGCGTATACCTATCTCTGAATTGAAAACATTAGATATTGATTTTAGTAAGGGCTTTTTTTTAGGTATTTTCAGAGCTGATTTTGCAGAAGAAAATGAAAATTCTGTAATTTGGTACTCGTGGCTAAATCCTCTAACAAATGATCCGGATTTCCATATTCCTTCAGCATTTGGAAAATGCAACATAAAATAACTATATGCTAATAACTTGGTCCTTCCCAATAACGCGACAAATTCACGATGGAGGGGCACAAAAGTTTTATAAAAGTATCTTATTTTAAAAACTCTTAAAATATTTTGACATGAAAAATATGAATCGAAGAAAATTTGTTCAGTCAGCATCTGTTGCTGGATTAGGATTAACAATTGTACCGAGTACAGTTTTTGGGAAACGATTCGGCCATGTTTCCCCCAGCGATAAACTGAATATTGCCGGAGTCGGCATAGGAGGTATGGGGCGGAACAACCTGCGGAATATGAGTTCCGAAAATATTGTGGCGCTTTGCGATGTGGACTGGGATTATGCCGGAAAAACGTTTAAAGATTATCCAAAAGCCCAAAAATTCAAAGATTGGCGCGAGATGCTCGATAAAGCAGGCAATTCCATAGATGCTGTATTGGTGGCAACACCCGATCATTCACATGCTGCGGTTACCGCTCATGCCATGACACTGGGAAAACATGTTTATACCCAGAAACCGCTCACTCATTCAGTGTATGAATCACGATTGCTGACGAAACTGGCCAAAAAGTACGGAGTGGCAACCCAAATGGGAAACCAGGGCAATTCGTTTGGCGATATCCGCAGGGTGTGCGAATGGATTTGGTCGGGCGCCATTGGCGAAGTAACCGAAGTACATGCGTGGACCGACCGGCCCATCTGGCCGCAGGGATTGCAGCAGCCCGCTGAAAAGATGAAAGTGCCGGGCACGCTGGATTGGGAGCTGTTCCTGGGACCTGCCGCGTACAGGCCTTATCATTTGGCCTACACGCCATGGAACTGGCGCGGTTGGTGGGATTTTGGCACCGGTGCGCTGGGCGACATGGCATGCCATGTGCTCGACCCGGTCTTCTGGGCGCTCAACCTCAAATATCCCACACAGGTAGAAGGTTCCTCCACGCTGGTGAATACCGAAAGCCCGCCTCATGCTGAAATTGTAAAATATACGTTTCCGGCCCGTAAAAATATGCCGGATGTAGGAATGCCCGAAGTAAAAGTGACCTGGTATGACGGAGGTCTGTTGCCGCGTCGTCCGGTGGAACTCCCCGACGGAGAAGTGCTCGGAAAAGACAGCGGCGGAGGTTTGCTGTTTGTTGGCTCGAAAGGCAAAATAATGACCAGCTACTACGGAATGCATCCTACTTTGCTGCCCTATTCCAAAATGGAAGATTTTGAAGAACCCAAACCGGTATTACGCCGGATCCCGGGATCTGAATCCGGTCCATGGTCAGGTGCACACGAACGCGACTGGATTCGTGCCTGTAAAGAACCGGCAGGAAGCCGTACTGAAACATGTGCCAATTTCGACTATTCGGGTCCGTTCAACGAAATGGTGGTAATGGGAGTACTTGCCGTGCGCCTGCAAGGGCTGAACCGCATCCTCGACTGGGACGGTGAAAACATGCGCTTTACCAATATTTCAGATTCCGATAAAATTAAAGTGGTTACAAACGATAAATTCGAGGTAATTGACGGCGACCCAAAGTTTAACCGGGATTATGCCGAATTCAACGCCCGGGAAATGGCTGAAGAATGGGTGAAACATACATACAGGGATGGATGGTCGTTACCGGATATGCCTGGAGATTAGGTAGTTTCAGAATAGGAGAGGAGGGCTGCTTCGGCAGCTTCTCCTTTTTTTAAAAACTGTTCATTTAATCTTTGTAAATTTAAGTTGTCGTTTTGAGAGAGAATTCAACACTATAAAAGAATGAAAAAAATTACTGTAAAATTTAGTATCCTTTTGGCAGCCGTTGTCATGTCGTTAACCGGTTTTGCCCAAAAAACCAATTTTGAAAAGGCAGGTTGGAAACTGGGAGTTCAAAGTTATTCCTTTCATAAATTTACGTTTCAGGAAGCTGTTGATAAGGCACAGCAGCTCGGATTGAACTACATTGAAGTTTATTACGGGCAGCCTTTGGGAGAAGGTATGGAAGGCACTATGGATTTTCGGATGGATAAAAACACCCGGAAGCAAGTGTTAAAATATGCCAGATCGAAAAAAGTTAAAATTGTTGCCAGCGGTGTGGTTATCTGCAAAGATGAACAGGAATGGGAACAGCTATTCGAATTTGCCGATGCAATGGGTATTGAAATCATTACCTGCGAACCGGAATACCCGCATTTAAAATATGTGGACAAGCTGGCCAACAAATATAAAATTGATGTGGCCATACATAACCACCCGAAACCTTCAAATTACTGGAATCCCGATATGTTTCTCGAAGCCGTTGACGGATTGAGCGGACGTATTGGCGCCTGTGCCGATGTGGGGCACTGGAAAAGAATGAACCTTGACCCGGTAGAATGTTTGAAAAAACTGGAGGGCCGCGTAAAAGCGTTGCATTTTAAAGACATTAAAGAAAAAGTTGAAGGGGAAGCGGAGCAGCACGACGTAATTTGGGGAGCCGGCATTTTGGATATGAATGGAATGCTGACAGAATTAAAACGACAAAACTTCAAAGGACTGTTTTCTATCGAATACGAATACAATTGGAACAATTCAGTGCCGGATATAGAAAAAAGTATTGACTATTTTACGGATATAACAAATAAAATGCTGTAATTTTATTCAGAATGAAGTTCGACTGGATTGATATTTCGATAATTGCCAGCTACATTGCACTTAGCATTTTTATCGGCTTCTGGATTTCGAAGAAGGCCGGTAAAAGTCTGCAAAATTATTTTTTGGGGGGGAACAGGTTAAAATGGTATTACCTGGGTCTTTCCAACGGCTCCGGCATGTTCGATGTTTCAGGAGCGGCATGGACGGTGACCATCTTTTTTGTTTATGGGTTGAAAAGCGTGTGGATTCCCTGGCTCTGGCCGGTGTGGAATCAGATTTTTGTAATGATTTTTATGGCCATTTGGTTGCGCCGGTCCAACGTAATGACCGGCGCCGAATGGATTACCACCAGGTTTGGGAATGATAACGGCGGAAAATTCTCGCACATTATTGTGGTGGTGTTTGCCGTTATCAGCGCCATTGGGTTTATCGCCTACTTTTTTGTGGGAATCGGGAAATTTGCCGTGATGATTTTCCCCTGGGATTTATCGTTCAATCTGGGTACAGTACATGTAATTTCTGAGTTTACTTACGCTACTATTTTGCTATCCGTCACAACGCTTTATGTGATAAGGGGCGGAATGTACAGCGTAGTGGCTACCGAGGTGATGCAGTTTTTTGTTATGACCATCGCCTGTGTTGCCGTGGCCTGGTTTGCCATGAGCCATGTTTCGGCAGCACAAATAGAAGCTTCGGTGCCCGATGGCTGGTTCGATATTATTCCGCGTTGGAATACCGGCCTCGACTGGACCGGCATTTTCGACCAGGTGAACGGTAAAATTGCCGAAGACGGTTACGGTATGTTGGGCGCCATGGTGATGATGATGTTTTTTAAGGGCATTTTTTCCAGCCTGGCAGGGCCGGTGCCGAGCTACGACATGCAGCGCGTACTGTCAACCGAAACGCCGCGCGATGCCGCCAAAATGAGCGGATTAACTTCGTTGGTTCTTTATCCGCCGCGTTATTTGATGGTTGCCGGACTGGGAGTTTTGGCGCTGGTATCTGTCGCCCCCATGATGGAAGCCAGTGGCGGCACCATCGATTTTGAAAAAATTCTTCCTTTTGTAATCAATAATTTATTACCTGTTGGGCTGAAAGGCATTATCCTGGCCGGACTGCTGGCGGCATTTATGTCCACCTTTTCGGCGTTTGTTAACGCAGCTCCGGCGTATCTCGTGAACGATTTGTACAAAAGATACATCAATCCGAATGCTTCCGGCAAAAAATATATCCGCATCAGTTATTTGTCTTCCATTGGCATTGTGGTGGTCGGAATTATTTTCGGCTTTTTCTCTGCATCCATCAACTCCCTCACGCTCTGGATAACTTCTTCGTTGTATGGTGGTTACGTGGCTGCCAATGTGCTCAAGTGGATTTGGTGGCGCTTCAACGGATATGGTTATTTCTGGGGAATGCTGGCCGGACTGGCCGGATCGACCTTCAAATTTCTGTTCTTTCCCGAAACATCAGATATTTACCTGTTTCCCATCATTTTAATCCTGGCGTCAGCCGGAAGTTTTCTCGGCTGCCTCTTTACCAAACCGGTAGAAGACGAAACACTTATTGAATTTTATAAGAATGTCCGTCCATGGGGCTGGTGGGGGCCGGTGTATGAAAAGGCCAGGAAAATTTATCCGGGAATTACAAAAAACAAAGACCTCCCCCGCGATGCTTTCAATATTTTGGTGGGAATTGTTTGGCAAACCACGTTAATTACCGCCCCCATTTACCTGGTGCTGAGAAGGCCGCAGGGACTGGTTATTTCGTTGGCATTATTCATTTTTACATCAATTGTATTAAAATTCAATTGGTTGGATAAGATAAAAGATTATGAAAAAATTTAATATTTCTGAACAAAAAACAGCATGAAGATCAAAGGCACATTTTTAGATGAAATCAGTCATGACATCCCTCATCAAAACTGGGGAAAAGAAGAGTGGGACAAGGATTTTGGTTATATGAAGGCGATTGGGATTGATACGGTTATACTCATCCGCAGCGGGTACAAACAATGGCTGACTTATCCATCGGAATTCTTGATAAAAAGTGAGGGCGCTTATTCACCTCCAACAGACCTCGTGGAAATGTTTCTCGAATTAAGCGAAAAGTATAAAATGAATTTTTATTTTGGGTTGTACGATTCAGGGAAATATTGGATAAACGGCGATTTTCAGAAAGAACTGGATTTAAACAAAGCGCTGATTGAAGAAGCCTGGGCAAGGTACGGGAATCATTGCGCGTTTAAAGGGTGGTATATTTCGCAGGAATGCAGCCGGAAAAGGGAGGCTATTATAGATATGTATGCCGGCCTGGGAAATCACTGCAAAGAGGTTTCGGACAATCTGACAACCCTGATTTCCCCTTATATCGATGGAAAGAAAAACATTAGCCAGTATATTCCCGAAACAAGTCGATCCAAAGGAATAAGCATCAAGCAGCACGAAGAAGACTGGAACGAGATTTTCGATGGGATTAAGGACTCTGTTGATATTGTTGCGTTTCAGGATGGCCATATTCAGTTCAATGAATTGGATGAATTTCTGTCGGTAAATAAACAATTGGCCGACCGGTACGGGATCAGGAGCTGGAGTAATTCAGAATCGTTCGACCGCGATATGCCGATTAAATTTATGCCCATTAAATGGGAAAAGCTGCTGCTGAAACTGAAAGCAGCCCAACGAGTTGGAATGGAGCAGACGATTACATTCGAGTTCTCCCATTTTATGAGCCCGCAATCGGCTTATCTGCAGGCAGGCCACCTGTACAACAGATACAGAGAATATTTACAGAACTTAAGGTAAAAAAGGATAACTCAATCAATTTAAAATGAAACGAAGAAATTTTTTAACACTGCTATCTGCCGGTAGCGGAAGTATGTTGTTAACCCAACCATTGCAAGGTTCAGAAATATTTGCCAACTCGAAAAAAAATCAAAGATTATCTGATGGATTTTCAGCCGATGTAGTAATTGCAGGAGGCGGAATGGGGGGATGTGCAACAGCCCTTGCAGCATGCCGAAACGGGTTGAAAGTGGTTATGACTGAAGAAACCGACTGGATTGGCGGGCAACTTTCGCAACAGGGCGTTCCACCTGACGAACACCCCTGGATTGAAACGCACGGTGCACCTGCGTCTTACCGTGATTTCAGAAACCGCGTGCGGGAGTACTACAAGCGCAATTATCCCTTGACTGCGGATGCCCGTAAACGTGAAAACCTCAACCCGGGAGACGGTGCTGTTTCGCGTTTATGTCATGAGCCCAAAGTGGCTGTGGCTGTATTATTGGAAATGCTTCATCCGTACATGAGCTCGGGGAAGCTGATTGTTTTAACCGAACACAAAATAAAAAAAGCCGATGTTACAGGCGAAAAGGTAAAAGCCATTGAGGCAGTGAACCTGAAAAACGACCGGGCAATAGTACTTGAAGCCCCGTATTTTGTCGATGCGACGGAATGTGGCGATCTGCTTCCGCTTACCGGCACCGAATACGTTACCGGCACCGAATCCAAAAGTCAGACCGGCGAACTGCATGCTCCCGAAAAAGGAAATCCCAAAAACAATCAGGCTTTTACACTCTGTTTTGCCATGGATTATCAGCCCGGTGCAAACCATATCATTGACCGTCCGGAAGACTATAATTTCTGGAGCAATTATGTGCCTGATATGAACCCGCCCTGGTCAGGAAAATTACTGGACCTGAAATATTCCAGTCCACAGACTTTGGAACCAAAAGAACTTGGTTTTCATCCGGAAGGTGTAAGAACAGGTGATGTTTTAAACCTTTGGAATTACCGGCGTATCATCAATAAAAACAATTTTGGCCCCGGAACTTACAATGGAGATATTACCATTGTAAACTGGCCTCAGAACGATTATCTTTTAGGGGATATTATCGATGTAAGTGAAAAAGAGTTTAAGAAACATGTTGAAGCAGCCCGTCAATTGAGTTTATCCCTGTTTTATTGGTTGCAAACCGAAGTGCCCCGTCCCGACGGTGGTACGGGTTGGCCGGGATTGCGCTTGCGCAGCGATGTGATGGGAACAACCGACGGGATGGCCAAATATCCGTATATCAGAGAATCCAGAAGAATTAAGGCTGAATTTACCATATTGGAGGAACACGTGGGCGCAGAAAACCGAAAACTGGTGGCGGGCGAAGAAGCCGGCAAAAAAGCCGCGGAATTTTTCGACAGCGTAGGAACAGGTTATTATCATATCGATTTGCACCCCAGCAGCCAGGGCGATAATTATATTGATTTTGGCTCTCTTCCTTTTCAGATTCCTTTAGGCGCTTTGCTGCCACAGCGTATGAATAACCTGTTGCCTGCAAATAAAAATATTGGCACAACGCATATCACAAATGGGTGTTATCGCCTGCATCCGGTGGAGTGGAGTATCGGCGAAGCTGTTGGCTCACTTATAGCTTTTGCAACAAAGAAAAAAACCTTACCAGGAGCAGTTCGTGAAAACAGGAGTTTGCTGGAAGAGTTTCAGAGCTGGATTCGGACCCAGGGAATGGAAACACACTGGCCGAAATAATGTAAAATGGTTTAAATTAAGCGATTTAAGTAGGGAAATACCCAATTGAAGTCGGAAAAATTGAAGAAGTGCAATGTGCAATTCGATAATGCCAAAAATATTATGAATACAAAAAGCAGATTAGTTAACATGCAATATGTGGCCTTTATATCTGTAGTGGCGGCATTAGGTGGTTTATTGTTCGGATACGATACGGCTGTAATATCGGGAACCGTTTCGCAGGTAACAGCACAGTTTGACCTGAATACCCTGCAAAGCGGATGGTATGT
>Ga0334898_1002660_pt1 | contig 15931 bp, 4 predicted proteins | sample GraSluR3_MG_10_FD_207228 | JGI IMG/M metagenome (GOLD analysis project Ga0334898, IMG submission 207228) | Sludge microbial communities from methane-producing bioreactor in Wageningen University, Netherlands - Granular Sludge_3_08-R3 | ecosystem: Engineered > Bioreactor > Anaerobic > Unclassified... | reverse complement strand
CCTGCTGAAACAGTTGCGGGCGATGTTGGTTATTAGTGAACAAAACAGACTATCAGTAGCTAAACAACTTGAGATTTTGGAGCAAGAGGCCAATCGAGTGGTTAAGGATCTTGATCAAGCCGATGATTAAAATCAACAAAAATAGTAAAAATAGATAGCTAAATATGTTCCGCAAATCAGGCAAGTTGCTACTTGGCAACAAGAATCGGCACAAGCTTCCCCAAACCAATAAAGTTATCTTTTATTTTGCTAGGTCTTGGTCAAAAATATGGCCAGGATTATCTCTTATTTTATTGGCTCTTCTGACAGAAACAGCCTGGTGGCTGATACCGGAAAATGGCTTGGTTTCGCTTGCTAAGGCGGTTGAGCCGATGGAATCGGCGACTTACCAGATTCAGCTGGGAAACTTTAATATGACCTCAGGTGAGAAAAGTGGCGGCGGATTTAAAGTAACCGATACCGTTGGCCAAACAGCGGCGGGAGATTTCCGCTCAGACGGCTACACTATCCTGGCTGGTTTTCAATACATCTACACCTTAGCCGAGTTTTCTTTTCAGATTAGCGATTTAACAATTGATCTAGGTGAGCTATCCTCATTTGCCTTCGCTGATGGCACCAACGATCTAACCGTTACTACTGCTTCTGGCGGTTACTTACTTCTAACTCGAGCCGCTCATCCCTTGCAATTAAAGTCAGATCCAGGTAGTTTTATTCCTTTTACCAACTGCGATGGCGGTTGCCAGCCTGACACTGCGGGAGAGTGGATAAGCCCTAGCAATGATGGTTTTGGCTTTAATGCTAATGGCGATAATGTGACAAGTGATTTCGATTTGGGTGGACCAACCTATTTTCGACCTTTTACCAACGGTACAACTGGAGGTGAACCACAGCTGATTGCTTCCTCCAGCGCAGTGGTCAAGGATGATGTTACTTCAATTACTTATCGTGCGGCCGCGGCGCCAAGCGCCGCGGCCGGCGACTACGAAACAGTAGTGGAGTTTTGGGCAATCCCTAGTTATTAGTCCTCCGCAAGTTTTTCAATTGCACACTTAACTCAATTCCAGCTAGTTAACTTAATCAAACAAAGAAAACTATTTTAACCAGCATTCTGTTACTCCCCCCCCCAGGTATGTAATTAACGCACTAATTTGTGGTTATTTACTTGCGATAATATTTATTTCCGATATTAACGCGTTAAAGAATATTAATATTTCATTAGCTATATTTTAGAGACAATTCTATCAATTACTCAAAATTTGTAAGTATTTTCTGCCTTTCATTGAATGGACTTCTAATCACTACATTATTACCGCAGAAATACCTAAAAATCGATTGTCGCAATTAAAAAATTCAGTTATATTCTTTTATATTGCCGCATTAACAAGAACACTACCACTAGAAGGCGTTGGACATCTGCTCTACTCAAAGAATGTTCGCTCCACAGAGGTCGCCACTGAGTGATTAGAGTAAGACCCGACACCACCAACTCACCAATTTGTTTTTTGTGCGACGGACTCAATTTTTTTGTTTTGGTTAGCTTGTTTAGCAGTTGCTCAACTTGAGTGATAATTTGCTGGTACTTTCCCTGGAGAATCATTTCTTCATCAAAAGAGCCGGTCAGTTGAGCCAGTTGGGATAGTGACATTGGCTTCATTGCTTGAGCTGGTACCCTGATGAAAACACTTATAAAACCACTTTCTTCTAGTGATTTCCAGAGAACATCGGAGTAACCACCAGACTGACTAAGATAAACTCCAGGCATTAGACTGTCGTAACCCGCGGCTGACAATATCTTTTTGACCTGTTTGTAGTTTGGTCTGGCTTTTTTATTACCTTTGTCTGGAGAAGTTGTTGAGGCTGGTTTGAGCAAAACTAGGCTAAGTTTTCTTTCGGCTAATGGCTGTCCACCATCGCTACTGGAGCGCTCTGAACCGGTTAAGACACTGGAAAAAGACTCAGAATTGCCCGGTCTAACTTGTCTTCCACCAAGCAAATTAACAAAGGCATTTTGCAACAACCACTCCTCCCCTAGTCTAGAAAGCTGAAAGACCACCCGCCTGGTAGCATGAAGTCTACTGTCTTTGACAGGCACGATTCTAGAATTGTCACTTGGTTCAACATTTGAGGGCTGCTTAACCCTAACCATACGTTTAACAACTAAGCGACGTTCAACCAATTGATTCATCATTCCTCGCCAGGAAGAAGCCGGGACCTCAGGCCGTAAACTAGAAAAATCGGCATAAGATAAACCAGAATAACTAGTACCAGAAGTTTCTGAGTTATTAAAATCAAAACCATCTTCTAAGAAAGAAAAGTCGGTGTTTTCTGACCAGTTTGGCACTAAACGATCAAGCTCCTCCCCTTCTCCAGAGGTAAGCAATAAAAACAAAGATTCTCGCATTATTTTTCGCATATTATTTTTTTCGCACCGTAATTATGCAATTATTTGATATTTATTCTCTATCTGGACAAAACTTATGCGATTTCATCAGTTGTATGAATCTGTAAAACTTGCTGTTTTTCCTCAAGAGAATGGTTTGCGTTCTATTAACTATACAACATTTTTTAGAAACAGAACAACTCACATTGGCAATAAAAATGTGGATCCAGAGAGAAAGTGATATCTTTTGCTATGACTATGATCTTCAAGAAAAAGCGTGAAAAAGATTATTTAATTTCATTATTCCCGCACTTGACTGTGGATTTTCCTGACCAAGTTCCAGAGGTGACACTTGTTTTTCCCGCAGCGCTTGGTCTACACTAAAACTGTCTAATCACATATAAAACCAGAGGAAAAATCTGCCCAAACCACCGTCCTCTACCAGCTTCAAATATTTGCCGGAATTCTTCCGGTGGCTGTCAGATCAAGACTTAACTCGCAAGACAATTAAGAACTATGTTTCCGACCTACGGCACTTCTCCAAATGGTTGCACAGCCAAAATTTGGATTTGACGAGCTTGCAAGGAGGTGAAATTAACAACTACTTGGCTTTCCTGGCTAAATCTGGCACTCCCAGATCAACAGTTAAGCGACGTCTCTCTTCCCTGAGGAAATTTGAACAGTTCTGGCAAGAGCAAATAGCAGTTTCGCCTGGACAAAGCAACTTGGTTGCTTCACAAAACAACCAGACTAAATCTCTGGGAAATGCAAACTTGGCCGCCACAAAGCCACTTAACGTACCAACCTCAAATCCCGGCATAAAATCCAAGAATCCCAGTAGTTTAGTCAGGGAGCGGGTGTTGGCTGAGTTTGAACAAGCACTTATCGACAGTGACTGCAAAGAAAATTCTGTCAAAAATTACTTGGCTGACATCGGAATATTTAGCCAACAGTACCCGGAAGGCACCTTCAACGCGATTTGCACAAAACCCAAAGTTGCCTTGTACCTGAGGGAGATGCGTTTTCAAGGACTCGCGGCGGCGACTGTGCGCCGCCGCGAATCAAGTTTAAAACGGTTCTGTCAGTGGGCAGCTCAAAACAACATTATCGAAGAAAATCCATTTTCTGAAATCACTGAAAACAAAAGTGAAGGCACACTAACTTCGACTGGTAAGAATAAAAATCTAGTTGGGACTCAGGGCACTAGCAGCCAAGCTTCTCAAAATAAACAGCCGGCTTCCAGGCTAGGAAGGATTTTCCAAACTTATAACCAAAGCCGGATTGCCTCCGCCCTACACCTGGCAATTCTGGTAATTTTCGCTACTGCACTAGGCATTTTTGGCTACCAACAATTTATTAGGGACGCGGCAATCCAGCTGGCCTATCCCAGCGAACCGGTCACTCCAGGCAGAATTTTGAGTTTTCAGGGTCGAGTCACCACTACTGGTGGCACGCCGATCGGCACACTGGTGGATATGCAGTTTCGACTCTATGACAGCGAAGATGATTTGGGCACCAATAACTTGCTTTGGGAATCTCCCACCTGCCAGATAGATCCTGACGTGGACGGGGTTTTCTCGACTATCTTAGGCCAGGAGTGCGGCGGTTTGATCGACTCTAGTGTCTTTACCGAAAACAGTGAAGTCTGGCTGGAAATCCAGGTAGCCACCGAAACCCTGAAACCCAGACAAAGAATCGCCACCGTGGCATACGCCCTCAATTCCGAAACTTTGCAGGGTTTTCCGCCCTCGTTAGAAGGAACTATCAACACCATTCCAGTCATTAATGCCCTGGGAGAACTGATTATCGGGGCGGAAAACCCCAAGCTCATTGCCAGCACGGGGGCTTTCTTGATGCAGGCCGAATCGATGATCTTTACTACCGAAACCGGCACCCAAGGTGACATCACTTTTCAACCGGCCACTGGTGGCACGATTAATTTCTTGAGCGGCACCAGCAACCAAGATAGTATTTTTGTGTCCAATCCTAACCTAACTTCTGGCAACCTTATTCACGGATATATCGGCAATAATACGGCTACCGGTAACTTACTTTATCTAACTTCTGGCACGCCTGAACAAGAAAAGTTTGCAGTTGATGCCCAGGGGAACACTCGAATTGCCGGTAGTTTGGCAGTGGATACGAGTCTTTTGTTTGTTGACAAAGATGACCAACAAATTGGAATTGGTACGGCAACACCCGGCTCGTTCTTTCACCTAACCGGCGGCTTGTCCAGATTTGGCTCCGCCGGAGCTATTGATTACATTAGTGGCGACGGCAGTGTCTACATCCAAAATGATCTAGAAGTTGACGGTACCATCTACGGAAATTTGGCCGGCACTATCACTCCTACTGGCTTTGATCCAGGCGGTGTGGTGTTTGGTGGAACTGGCGGGGCTTTAACTCAGAATACCGGTCAGTTTTTCTGGGATAACAGTAGTGGAAGATTGGGAATTGGAACAACCAGTCCTACTGCCAAACTTCACATCACTGGCACAGCAGACCAAGAGCAGCTCATTATCAAAGCTCACAGCACACAGAATGACAACCTTACTGAATGGCAAAATAGCAGCGGAACGGCTACAACCATAATTGATCCTTACGGAAGAATTTCTTCTACCACCACAAGCAGTCTGTCAACTGCAACTCAAGGCTTATATATTCAAAATTCTGATAGCGGCAGTGGTAATCTTATGGGGTTGGGCTTCCTTAACTTAGGCACAGCGTCAAAAACATACGTAACCGGAGTTAGTGGCACTAACTCTATTCGTAAAATGTACAGCGATGGTACAAATACAACTTCCGTTGTAACTGGTATTCAGGCAGAAAATTCATCTTACACTGATGGAGCAGCAAGAGTCGTAAATATCACCAATGCTAACACTCTCTTAGCAAAACAGCCAACCTGGAGTGGATCGGCTGGAGCAACAAATATCAGTAATGCTTATGGTGTACGGATTGAACAACATGGCGTACCTGTCGGTTCTCCACTAGCCACTATTACAACTACCAATGCATATGGTCTTTACATTAATGATCAATCAGGGGCTACCAGCTCCAACTACTCCATCTACACCAACCTTGGCAACGTTTCTTTTGGTGATGATGTCCTGCTCCGAAACGATTCTGATCACCTCAAGCTCGGCGCCGGTGGAGACCTTGACCTTTACCATGACGGCACCAACTCCTACATCACTAATAACACTGGCGATCTTTATATTGGTGATGCTGGTACGGATGACGTCATTCTTTCGAGCAATGGCGGCAACGTCGGAATTGGGACGACGAGTCCAGGCTCAAAGCTCGATGTAAATGGAAATATTAACACCAACGGAAATATCAACCTTTCCGGTGTCACCGCTGACCACATAATTAGTATGGATGTCACCAACGACACTCAAGGTGCTCTTATTTTTGAATCAAGTAACAGTGGTACAGCTGGCAGCGCCAAAATTAGTACGGTTGAAGTTAACTCTTTTGAGCGCAAGGGACTTGGCTTCTTTACTAAAGACACTGCTGACTGGACCACAGGAGCAACCGAAAAGATGCGCCTGAGTTCTGTCGGATACTTGGGCATCGGCACCACCTCCCCCACTTCTCTACTTTCGGTGGGTAGTGCCTCAGAGTTCCAGGTTGATAGTACTGGTAATATCGTTAGTTTAGGTGGAGTGGCTCACAGTATTTCTGATAGTAGTGGAGCTTTAGCTGTTAGTTCAGCTGGTAATCTAGATTTATCTGCTAGTTCTAACTTACTTCTTAGTGACAGTAGGGTTAGTAATCTAGCACTATCTCTAAATGATACTGCTTTAAACGCGGCTCTCTCTCAAGCTATTGTGGATGCCATCAATGATGTCTATGGACTAGCTACTGGTACTGGTGGAGTCAGTGGTTTCTGGCAACTGGGTAGTACTCATAACCTAGCGCCAGTTAATGAGAGCTACAATCTTTTTGTTGGTGGTGATGCTAGTTCAAGTGCCAAGATAGCTCTAGAGGGAGCTACTGGTAATCTTAAATTAAGGGGAGATAACCAAACTCTATCGCTTGGCTCCAGTGATAACCTCTCCCTTCTCTTTGATGGTTCAGCTGGAAAGCTTAGTAGTACTGGTGATCTAATCTTTACGATTGATTCCTTAGCTGGAGCTGGCACTAGTCAGTTTGCTATTAGAGATGGAGCAAATAATGATCTGTTTGTCGTTAGTGAGTCTAAGGTTAGTTCTTATCTACCAACTGAGTTTCTCTCAGCTGGGGATGTATCTCTTTCCTATGATCTACTTCTAACTAACCAGGTAGCTAGTTCTATTGTTTCTAGTGGTCCACTTACTATTGAAGTTGGTGAATCCTTTGAGAGTAATGATCTAGTAGTTAAAACCTACAATACTGGTGGATTAGTCCTTGATACTCCAGGAGGAGTAAACCTTTCTCAAGCTCAGAATTGGAGTCTGGCTAGTTCAACTACAGCTCTCAACCTTGGTGGCCTACTTAACCTAGATACCACTAACCAGAGAGTGGGAGTGGGAACTACGGCTCCAGATTACACCCTAGATGTAGATGGAGATCTCAACTTCACTGGTGCTTTAAGAGCTGCTGGTTCGGCTGGTACAGCTGGACAAGTCCTACTCTCTGCAGGAGCTGGTACACCTGTTTGGACAGATATAAGTGGAGCGATTGGTTCTAATGCTTGGTTACAAGGAGGTAATACTTTTGGAGCTATTGGAGTACTAGGAACTAATGATAACTACAACCTACAGTTTAAAACAAACAATGCTACTAGGATGACGATTGATACTAGTGGGAATGTGGGTATTGGGACGACAAGTCCAAGTTATCCTTTGGACATTGTCGGCTCTTCCCTAGGAACCCTTCAACTCTCTAATGTGTCAACCGATGCCACGAGTAAGTATAGTAGTCTGGTTCAGCGCCACTACACTAACAGCGAGGAATCCTTCCAGATGCTGTTTGGCCAGTCTACTTCTTCCGCTAACAACCTCCGTATCGGTGGTGGCTCAAGTAACTTTAACGCTGCTACTTTACTCGAGTTCTACACTGCCGCCAACAACACCACAACCACTGGCACTCCCCGTATGGTTATTAATTCGGCCGGCAACGTCGGAATTGGAACGACGAGTCCAGACAGCCGTCTTCAAGTAATTGGTGGCAATGCAACAATTAGGTTGCAGGGAGGTCCTGGAGCGTCGGGAGGATCACATATTTCCCTTGGTTATGCTACCCTCAGTACCGCAGATTATGGAAGTTACATAAGTCAGCAAGGAGACTCCGGAGAAGGATTGACTATTGCCTCATATGGAGCGGGTGGCCTGGGAGGTAATATTACCTTTAAAACCTACCAAAGCTCAGGAAGTTCAAATGTCGTTCCAAGAATGCGCATTACCTCCGCCGGCAACGTCGGTATCGGCACCACTGCCCCTGGTGCCAAACTCGACGTAGCCGGTGCGGTTCGCCTCGGTGACGCTGGTGGCACCTACGACATCCTGAACACCTCCGCCGCAGGCGGAGCTGCTTCCGGTGATTTGTACTGGGGTAACTCTGCCCTACTAACCAGTGCTAACATTGGTAGTTTTGGTGTAAGTAGGGTTACTAATTCAGATGGTACTTTGAACATTAGTCCTACTACTGGGGATGTAGTCGCTTCTCTTAACCTGGCTAATGCTAACACCTGGACAGCAGCTCAAGATATTCAGCTAGACTCTAGTACTGCTTTTGCTGTTCGAAACTCTGGTGGGACGGGTCTACTAGCCATGAACACGAATACTGGTCTACTTAGTTTGCAAGGACTCCAGTCTACGGCCACTTTAGGCTCAGAGCTAGTTACCAATGGTAACTTTGACACTGATCTAACTGGCTGGACATATGGCGGGGGTACGGACTGGACACAATCTAGCGGAGCAGCTCTCCACACCACTGGTAACACTACCCCACTCACTCAAGACATTACTACTACTAATGGTACGACATACCAGGTAACGGTAACTACTGCCCGAACAGCAGGTTACGTTACCCTGACATTTGGAGATACAGTTGGCTCATATAACTTGTACTCCTCCACTTACACCTACACTTTCAAGGCCAATGGAGCCAGTGAAACTTTGACATTTACTCCCTCAACCGACTTTGATGGCACGGTTGATAGTGTCACGGTCAAGGCCATTACAGCTACCTCCTCCCCTGTGCTGGCAGTCAATAATTCCGATGGCTCTGTAGGGCTGGAACTTAGGTCAGGGGGCTCGGGACTATATAACACCTTTGTAGGTGATGATGCAGGGGCGTATAACACCACTGGGTACTACAACAGCTTTTTGGGATACAGGGCTGGGTACAGTAACACCACTGGGTACTACAACAGCTTTTTGGGATACCAGGCTGGGTACAATAACACCACTGGGTACAACAACAGCTTTTTGGGGATGCAGGCTGGGTTCAGTAACACCACTGGGTACTACAACAGCTTTTTGGGATACAGGGCTGGGTACAGTAACACCACTGGGAACTACAACAGCTTTTTGGGGATGCAGGCTGGGTTCAATAACACCACTGGGAACCAAAACAGCTTTTTGGGATACAGGGCTGGGTTCAATAACACCACTGGGTACTACAACAGCTTTTTGGGATACCAGGCTGGGTACAGTAACACCACTGGGTACAACAACAGCTTTTTGGGGACATGGGCTGGGTACAGTAACACCACTGGGAACAGAAACAGCTTTTTGGGGATGCAGGCTGGGCGCAGTAACACCACTGGGAACCAGAACAGCTTTTTGGGGATGCAGGCTGGGTACAGTAACACCACTGGGTACAACAACAGCTTTTTGGGGTACGCGGCTGGGTTCAGTAACACCACTGGGTACAGTAACAGCTTTTTGGGGATGCAGGCTGGGTACAATAACACCACTGGGTACTACAACAGCTTTTTGGGGTACAGGGCTGGGTACAGTAACACCACTGGGTACAGTAACAGCTTTTTGGGGTACCAGGCTGGGTTCAGTAACACCACTGGGTACAGTAACAGCTTTTTGGGGATGCAGGCTGGGTACGATGTTACTGAAGGACTTACTAACACTCTCCTGGGCTACAACACTGGCCGTGGCATTACTACCGGTGACAAAAACACCATCATTGGAGCTAATGTTACCGGACTTGATGCAAACCTGAGTAACAACATCATCCTGGCAGATGGGGATGGGAATGTGAGGCTGCAGGTGGATGGGAGTGGGAATGTGGGTATCGGCACCACTGCTCCTTCTGACCTTCTCCATGTTGCTGGAGATGTGAGAGTTGAGGGTGCTTTTAAAGATAGTTCTAATAGTGCTGGTACTAGTGGTAATGTTTTAACTTCTACTGGAACTGGTACTTCTTGGACTGCTTTGTCTGGTCTGAGTGTTGGTAATGCTGATACTCTAGATAGTCTGGACTCTACTGACTTCTTGCGCGCGACCGCCAACGATACTTTTGAAGCTGGTAATACGCTTACTATTGCTGGCACTCTAGATGTTGATGGTAATGCTTACTTCCCAGGTGGTATTTGGAACACTAGTGGGAATGTGGGTATCGGAACGACTGATCCGAATCACAAGCTCACTATCACGGATGGCAACCTGAACATTACAGGCACTGGAATTGCCACGGCTATTCGTATTGACGGAACAGTTGCATTTGCTCAAGCACCAGAAGGTACATTCCCTGGCCAAGGTGGCTATACAAGGTTTAGTGGATCAGGCATGCTTTTCACTCCTGGCAATGATAATACTGTAAGAATGTCCCTCACTCCGACCGGAAATCTTGGTATCGGCACCACCTCCCCTTCCCAACTCCTAGATGTTAACGGCAATATGAGACTACGTGGTCAACTCTATGACTACAACAACTCTGTAGGTAATCCAGGACAGTTATTATCTACAACAGCAACAGGTGTAGATTGGATAGATGCTAGTGGAGTTGGTACAGATGATCAAACTTTAGAAGAAGTTTATCAATCTGGAGATAATGATGTAACACTTACTGCTGGTCATGGTGATATAAGGTTTGTTAATGATGCAGCAACAGAGATGTTGTTCTTAGATGAAGATACGGGAAGAGTGGGCGTTGGAACCACAACACCAGAAGTTAAATTGGACGTCAATATGAGTGATGACACAACCTATCTCTCAAGTGGCCTTGCCTGGCAAGCACAAGGTTACGACGCCGCTCAATTCAGAAATAATAGTACTACGAATGACTTCACCTCCGTTATATTTCGCAATACAGGATCCGCTGGAAATGCAACCGGTAGACTAGTCCTTGTTAATCGCAATTCTGGGAGAAGTGATTTCGCCTTCTTGCTCAGAAGTTCTGAGCATTCTACGAGTACCGACGAAAAAATGAGAATCACCCACGATGGCAACGTCGGAATCGGCACCACGGCTCCAGGTGCTAAGCTTGACGTTAACGGCAACATTCTGGTTCAAGGTGGCGGTTCGCTTGACACCAGAGCAGCCGGGACATTAACCATCGGCGGCGCCACCCAAACCGGTCTCACCCTTGGCAGAATCGGGGCCAACACTACTCTCACCGGTGCCACCACTACCATCACCGGTAACACAGCCGTTAAAATCTCTAACCTAACCACTAACGGAGTGGTCTACACCTCAGGTGGCGATGGTGCACTCAACACCGAAGCCTTGCTCTCCACTACTCGGGGTGGTACGGGCATCGGCAGCTATGCCACCGGTGATCTACTTTACGCTTCAGGCACAAACACCCTGGCCAAGCGCACCGTTGGTAGTGCTGGTCAGGTTCTAACGGTTGTTGGCGGTGTCCCCGCCTGGGCAGACGCGGCCACTGCCAGCAGCATCCCGCTTTCCAGTATTACCGCCGCCACTCAGGCAAACTCCATTAATAATGGCGATTACGCTCAAGTTTGGAACTGGTCACTTATCACTACCGATAAAGCTGCCTTCACCTTCGGCGAAAACAGCGCTTCCACCGCTACCGGCACTCCCTCAATTTTGCAAACCTCAACTTTGGCCAGCTCCACCGCCATTCCACTTTATGTTAAGAACTTAGGCAACGCCGCCAGCTTCCGTGTTGACGACGAAGCAAGCGATACTTCTCCATTTATTATCGATGCTAGCGGGAATGTGGGGATTGGCACCACTGCTCCAACAACAGACCTTTCATTTGGCAACGCTTCTGCCATTATCGGCACTGACACAGCCGACGCAAGTGATAACAAAAGTCTTGCCTTTTCTGGTGGGGGTTCGGCCTCAAGTAATAGAGGTAGTTACATTCAAGCCTATGGCAATGAGCACGCGAGCTATGGTGGTCAGCTTTGGTTAGCGGCGGGATCTAACGCCACCACCGGAGATATTCAGTTTTTCACTCAGAGTACAAATAGATTACACATTGATTATGATGGGAATATCGGCATCGGCACCACAACTCCCAGCTTTGGTCTTGATGTCGACGGTACCGCCCGCTTCACCGGCAACGTAACCTTAGATTCGCTGGCAGCTGGCGCCACCGACACCGTTATCACCCACGCCAGTGGCGTTCTACAAGCCAGAACTATCGACAGCCGTGTCTGGTCAGGCGGCGGGCTGGTAGGTGGCACTGGCTCTGCCGGTCAAGTTACTTTCTGGCAAGATGCCTCTACTATTACCGGCAATAATAGTTTCTTCTGGAGTAGTGCTCAGTCTAGACTAGGTATCGGTACCACTGCCCCATCTCGATCTCTCCACGTTGAAGGTACCAGCGGCTTATTCTTGGGCACTACGGCTAAAAATATCCAATTCTTCACCTCTGGTACAGATAACGATATTTCCTCGAGCCACACTCTCCACCTCAACTACTCCAACAATCAACATGTTTCTATTGGTCAGGGTGGTACTAGCAATCTACTGGTTTCTGGCTCCTTGGGTCTTGGCACTACCAATCCAACCCGTCGCCTGGAGTCTGTCCACACCACCAGTCCGCAACTCCGCCTCACTCACACGGCTGGCACTAACTTTACCGATCTGCAGACCAACTCAAGCGGCGCCCTGGTCATTTCACCATCCGACAGCTTAACCAGAGTTGTTGGCGATCTTGTTCCTAACATCTACACCTGGGGTACGCCAGCTGAACTCTACAACTTGGGATCCTCATCTCTCTTCTGGAATGCTCTCTATGTGAATGCAATAGTGCCGGATCCCAACTTGCCTCTGGATCGCCAATATTTAGAAATCGCTGGCGATGTCCGCATTACAGGTGGCGACATCCTGGGCAACCTCGGCGAGCACCGAATGAGCTTTAATGATGCTCTCAACACCACTACTATTAGCCACTACTTGGGTGTCACCAGAGGTGCCACCATATCTGCCGAGCTAGCCAGTGATATGCCGCTACATTTGCGGGGCGCCGCCGGACAAACCGCTAACTACTTCTCCATTACCTCGTCCGGCGGCGCCACCGGCAACATCTTCTCTGTTCTCTCAGATGGAGATATTGGCATTGGCACTACCGCTCCAGCCAGCAAGCTCCACGTTGTCGGCAATAGCGATCAACCGCAATTAATCGTGCAGGCTAATAGTACTCAGAGCAATACTAGTCCACTACTCCAACTAAGAAATTCTGGCGGCACCGAAATTCTCAGGCTGCACACCGATGGTTATACCAACCTGTTTGTTGGCAATATGGCTGGTACTAACAACACTACAGCAAATGGTACCTTTGTTGGAGCCTATGCTGGATATAACAACACTACAGGAGGTTCTAATAGCTTCTATGGCTTTCAGTCTGGCTATAACACTACTTGGGGGTCTAGTAATAGTTTTTTTGGAGCCGGGGCTGGCTTTAACAATACTGGTGGTGGTGGTAATGTTTTTCTTGGTTTCCAAGCTGGCTACCAAAATACGAATAGATTCGACAACATTTTCATCGGTTATCAAGCTGGTTATAATAGTGACGCCAACAGCAACATTTTCATTGGAAGAGAAACTGGTCAGTTTAGTCAAACAGGAACTGGCAATGTTTCTCTTGGAAATCAGAGTTTTGGCAAAGGCACTGGCAGTGCATTTACCGGAGCAGACAATAACACGATTATTGGTTATAGGGCAGGTTACAACTTAGGGTCAAATGACTCCGGCAATGTTTTATTGGGCTATCAAGCTGGTTATAATGAAACCGGCAGCAACAAACTTTACATTGCCAACTCTAACGCTGCTTTCCCATTAATTTATGGCGATTTCTCTACTGCTGAACTTGGTATTAACGGAAACTTGGGTATTGGAACGACAAACCCCAGTAGCAGACTCACTGTTAGCGGAGGTTCTATCTACCAATCGGATTCTAGTGGTGGTGTAAATGCTTATACTTATGTCGCTCGTCGCAGTGTTGGATTGCTAGGTTATCCAGATATATATGGTTCTTCTGGTGGACTTGTACTTGCTGATACTACTTCCGCAAATACTCAAATTTCTCTTAACTCTAATATCCTGCTAAGTGGAGGCAACGTCGGTATCGGTACTACCGCTCCTGCTGCCAAGTTGGACGTTTCCGGCAGCGCCACGGTCTCCGGCACTCTGGCCGTCGGTGTAATGAACCAAGTTGATGCCGGCACTTGCAATGCAGCCAGTGAAGGTGAAATGTACTATGACAAAGCCGAAAAACAATACAAGTACTGTAATGGCACTGACTGGGCACCTTTTGGAGTTGGGTTATATTCCGAATCTAGTACCATCGATGCCGGCAGCTACCTTGAAATCGAACACAATTTAAATACCACCGATGTAGTAGCCACGGTTTGGGATACATTATCACTGGCAGAGGTAACAACTACTAGCCAGGGCCAGTTGCCTGATCAGCTCAAGGATGTTGCAGCTGCCAGCGCCACTATTAATGGAACAACTTACCTTTACGTTTCTGGCGGTCACGATGGCTCGTCTCCCGTAAGTACGGTTTATCGTGCAACTGTTGATAGCAATGGTAACGTTGGTACCTGGAGCACCACAAATCAAGGTCAGTTGCCCGCCGCTAGAAACCGCCACACCATGGTGATTGGTGAGGTCAATGGTAATTACTACGCTTGGGTAGCCGGTGGCCAAGGTGCTGGCGGCGGCACTAGTGTCTTAAAAGCGCCAATTGATTCTAGTGGCAACATCGGCACTTGGACTTCTTCTGGTCAAACACAGTTATACGCAAACTTGTATTGGCACTCAATGGTGTTTTATACAGTTAACGGAAATGACTATATTTATAGTATTGGCGGTTATAACAACTCAACCGGCACAGCAACCACAATCGTCAGACGGGGTACTCTCGATAGTAGTGGCAATATTACCGAGTGGTTGGGCACCGGCCAAACAAACTTGCCGGCATCAAGATATAATCATCAAACAAGAATTGCTGAAGTCGATGGTACTATCCACTTATATCTAACAGGAGGATCAGGTTCAAATAGAACTTGGAAGTCAGTCATTGATGGGACAACCGGTAATGTTGGTACTTGGGATTCAAATACCAACAACCAATCAAGCTTTAGTACCAATCTTGAAGCTCACACCATGGAGGTTGCCCTATCTGGTGATAACGCCAAGCTGTTTGTCTTAGGGGGAAACCGAGGCGGCACAACATCCGATACCGTTGAACGTGGTAATCTGGCCAGCAATGGTAATGTTGTTTCCTGGAATGAAAATAATCAATTTCCTTTGCCCAGCGCGGTTAAAAACTCAAACTCAACCGCTGTCACAATCAGTGGCAAAACATATTTCTATAACATTGGTGGTCTTGATACCAGCGACAATGTTGTTGATTACGTGATGAAAGCTACTGTCGGGAGCGTCAAGGTTAATGATAGTGATTATTTCCTCAGTATTCTCGATAATAATACCGTTCGCCTCTATAACCTCTCAGGTGCTCCAATGTTTGCCAAAGTTGATTTGATGGCCGGCAGCGGCATTTCCTCGGGAGCAGACGTAGCTGAACATTACCTAACAAACGATTCTGAACTGCAGGCCGCTCATATAGTCCGTATTGATGGTGAGTCAGACGTTAGTGTTAGTCGCACCACCACTCCTGGTGATCAGCAAGCAATCGGCGTGGTTAGCACTCAAGCCGGTGTTCTGCTAGGTAGCCTGGATGGGACTACTCCGGGTATTACTACCTCAATCACTGGTCAGGAAGTTATTGGTGGCGCGGCCAGGACAGTGCCGGTGGCACTGTCTGGCCGCGTACCAGTCAAAGTTAACGAAGAAAATGGTATCATCCGCAAGGGTGATCCTATTACAGCCTCCTCTACTCCAGGCGAAGGTATGAAAGCCACCAAATCTGGTCGGATTATCGGTTACGCCCTAGAAAATTACCCCAGTGTCCGGATGGATGGAACGGTAATGGTCTTTTTGTCCAACGAGTACTACTACAACAATATTTTCGAACAAGCCTTAGATCAGGTTGCCGAGCTCACTGCCTTGACCGATGATTTCGCCAATAGAAACTATGAAGAGGCTACCGCTAAATTATCCGAATTTAGCAGCTCTGTCTGGAACGAGGTGGCGGCGGCCAGACTCACTGTCTCCGAAAGCC
>Ga0334898_1002658_pt1 | contig 15950 bp, 12 predicted proteins | sample GraSluR3_MG_10_FD_207228 | JGI IMG/M metagenome (GOLD analysis project Ga0334898, IMG submission 207228) | Sludge microbial communities from methane-producing bioreactor in Wageningen University, Netherlands - Granular Sludge_3_08-R3 | ecosystem: Engineered > Bioreactor > Anaerobic >... | reverse complement strand
TATGGTTGGTTATTTTTGTAAATATTAATCTCTAATTAAACTAATTGAATGCATAATCTAAAAATTTTCTTTAAAATATAAAATTGAAAAAAGGGATATTAAGAAAGATCAATAATATAATATAGTAATCTATATGAGGAGTGAATTTGAACAAAAAAGTTGTAATACCAATAATTATCATAGTGGCAGTATTTCTACTTGGAGTGGGCATTGTCTTTTCTGGTGTGGCTGATGATATAATATTTGATCAGATACCCTACAATTACACTTCATATATTTCCATACCTGCTAACAGTGCTGGACAAGGATCATGGGGTGGTTACTATAATATTTATGGTAAGGGAAGAAATTTTAAATTCGATGTAAAAATACCTGGAGCTCAAAAACCTTACCTAGAACGGGAAGATTATAGTGACTTTTTAACCTACACTGAAAATGGATTAAATGGTACAGGAAAGATTAATGAAATTAATTTAACCTATCAAACCCTAATATCCTTCATAAAAGGGGATTTTAAAGGTGCTCTATTTAATACACATTTAAATGGTGTTTTTAATATAACTTGTGCTGGCTGGACTGGTGATGGTACATTTAATAATAATGGAAAAACTTTCACAGGAACTTTCCGCATTGATGGAGTACATACTTACTGGCAAGGAAATTATAGTTTGGTGAATGAAGGCGACCGTATAGCCGTACCTGCCCACTATTTATGGTATCCCCAAGGAAGGCCATTGCAAATTACAAAGGTAAATAAAACATTTTACATGTAAATTATCATTAATGTTAATATTTTTTATAAAAACTTTATTTGGGACAAGGGGATGAAATAATCCAAAATAATGATCTAAAACTGCAGAAAGAAGACAGGCTCTTACTACTTTCCAGCAGAACAAAAGTTGATGATTTAACCAGTAAAAAAATAGAATCATTAATTAATCCGGAACTGGATTGGGATCATTTAGTTGAAATGGCCAATCACCATAGATTACTGCCGCTTTTATATGTAAATCTTAATTCCATATGTCCTGAAAAGGTTCCTGAAGAAGTTTTAGAAAATCTGAAAGAGGAATTTCATGAAAATGCTCGCAAAAATCTGCTATTAACTGGGGAACTGGTTAAAGTAATGAAATTATTGGAAAATAATGGCATAAATGCCGTTACTTATAAAGGTCCAGTTTTAGCTCATTCTGTCTATGGTAACCTTGCTTATAGACAGTTTGGAGATATTGATATCCTAACTGATAAAAAAGGTGCGCTGAAAGCTAAAAATTTAATGATTTCAAATGGATATGAATTATACCAACCTATTAAAATTGATGATCAAATCTTTATGGAATTGGAATCAGAATATATATTTAAGAATAAAAATAATGGGGCAAAGGTTGAAATAAACTGGAACTTTGAAGGAAAATTTTTCTATTTTGCAGATAACCCCAACTTCCTATTTGAAGATTTGAAAGAGTTTGATATTAACAGTTTTAGACTTCACTCATTTTCATCAGTTAACCAAATATTAATGCTCTCAATACATGCTGCAAAACATAATTGGGCTCGTTTATACTGGATTAGTGATATTTCACATTTCATCCAATCTCAGGATATAGATTGGGTTAACACACTTAAAAAGGCTGAAAAGTTGGGTATAAAACGAATATTAATGATCAATCTATTTTTGGCTCGAGATTTTTTTGGATTAGAACTTCCAGAAGAAATATTAAATTATCAAGATTCCTCCATAAATTCAATATTAATTAATATTAAAAAGAGAATTTTCAGGGAGAAAAAAAATTCATTGAATATATTTGAAAAATTCTTTTTAGATATAAAAAAGAGAGAAAAATTGTCAAATGGAATCAAAGACTGTTTAATAGGATTTACACGACCTAGCTATAATGATTTTAAGGATTTATCACTTCCAAAGAAGTTATTTCCATTATATCCATTTATAAGGCCCATGTTATTGGTAAAAAGGTATGGTAGAAACAGCATATAAAGTCAAATAACTAAAATAATTGATAAGTATTGTTGATCAGGTAAATATCAAAAATCTTAATTTAGACCTACTTAAGTATACGCTAATTATAAATATATCATACTTAAGATTTATTGAAAAGCATATATTAGATATTTTCGATGATTAAAATGAAAGATGTTACCTTTTTACTTCCTGCATACAATGAAGAACTTTCTATTGGAACGTTGATAAAGAAAATTCAAGAATTATATCAAAATTCCCATATCATTGTAATTGATAACAATTCCACTGATAAAACCGCCAGTATTGCTTCAAAATTAGGGGCTGAGGTAATTTTCGAAAAAAAACAGGGCAAAGCCCACGCCATACAGAAGGGATTTAATCATTCAGATTCTCAGTATGTTATTATGCTGGACGCAGACAATACCTACGATCCAGCGGATGCTTCTCGATTATTAGAACTTCTCAAAAATGATGATGCAGACTTAGTAATGGGATCACGATTAAGTGGTGATTTAGAAAAAGGGGCCATATCCCGAACCAACGTTATCGGGAACTATTTATTATCCCTGACTGCTCGTTTATTATATCACCCCATCTCTGATGTTTGCACTGGTTACTGGGCATTTAGAAAGGAAGTTGTTGATTATTTGCTTGCTGTGGGTATTGACTGTTCGGGCTTTGAAGTTGAAGCTGAAATGTTTGCTAAAGTATCTAAGGGGAACTTTAGTATAAGAGAAATACCTATCTCCTACAAGAAAAGAACAGATCAAGCAAAACTTAATTCATTTAGTGATGGTTTTAAAATATTTAAAACGCTTATCAATTATAAAATGAAAAGTTTGGAGATGATTTTTCTTGTTTTTACACTTTTAACAGCTTTAATATCTTTTTTTGATATATCATTTCTAAGAATTGTTATTGTATAATATCATCATTATTGGGATAAAATGAGAATTGCAATTATTGGTTCCAGAGGCATACCTGCTAAATACGGTGGTTTTGAAACATTCGCTGAGGGATTATCCACCCGGTTGGTTGAGAAAGGTTATGATGTAACTGTAAGTTGCGAATACCAAGATCCAAATGAAAGATTTGAGGATTACCATGGAGTGAAACTTTCCTATTTTCCACTTAAACCCCCAAATAGTTATTTTCTTCGTAAAATTTATGAAAATCTTTCGGATATCTATTTTCTTTTTAAGTTAGTCCATAGGAGTGATGTAATTTATTTTTTGGGAACAGAAGTGGGGATGTTTTTATTTATTCCCAAACTCCTCAAAAGGAATATAAAATTAATGGTTAACATTGATGGAGTCATGTGGAAGCGGACCAAATTTAACAGGTTAGAGAGGTGGCTACTAAAAATTAACCATAATTTTGCAACTAGATTCTCAGATGTGATAGTTGCTGATGCTGAAGAAATGAAAAAATATGTTAATTCTAAATACAGAAATAAAGCAGTTTTTATTCCTTATGGAGTTGAAGAGGTAGAACCTGTAAAATGGGATATAAATAAATTAAAAAATATAGAATCTTTTTCTAATATTAATATTTCTAAAAATAAGTTTTGGCTTGTTGTGGCTCGTTTAGAACCTGAAAACAATATACACATGATTGTCGAAGGATTTTCTAGAGCAAATAGTAAATATCCCCTAGTAATAGTGGGGGATTTTACCAGCGAGAAATATGAAAAGGAAATAAAGGATATTGTATCTGGAAGTTTTAATATTCATTTAGTGGGATCAATTTATGATCTGGAATTATTGAATATGTTAAGACAACATAATTTCGCTTATATTCATGGGCATAGTGTGGGGGGAACTAATCCTTCACTTTTAGAGGCTATGATCATGAAAAGTATTATTGTTGCTCATGATAATGGATTTAATAGGGAAGTTTGTGTGGATGGTGCATTCTATTTTAATGGAAAATTTAAAATAGATAAAACAATATCTAAAATAGAAAATAATGTTCAAAATTATCTATCATTAAAAACCAGAGTATTTGCAATTGTGAAAACATATTATTCATGGAAAGTCATATTCCAAAATTACAAATCACTTTTTGAAGAGAATAATTTTTAATGGTGAATCTTTTGGAAAGTAAAAAAAGTGAAATCAAATGTGATTTATGTGGATCTAATAATTCACAATTTTTATTTGCAAATCATGATCGCATGTTTCCGGAAATCAAAGGAACATTCAATTTATATGAGTGTGAAAAATGTGGATTAATTTATATATATCCTCAACCTTCACCAAAAGAATTATCCAAACACTACCCAGAAAAATATTCGGTTTTTGCTAAAAAAGATGAAATTAATCATTTAAGAAGATTTTTTTCCTTATTAGAAAGCATTTATTTATATTCTCAATATAAATCTGATACATTTAATTATTTAAAGGTATTTAAAGCAGTATTTTATCCCATTAAATCTTTATTTAGGAGTACTAAGATAATTGAAGATGGAAATCTCCTTGATGTTGGTTGCGGGTTAGGTTATTTCTTAGTAACTATGAAAAATTTGGGGATGGTGTCATATGGTGTTGAACCGGGTGTAATTGATTATGAACTTGCAGAAAAATATAATTTAGATATATTTAATGGAAATTTATTGGATGCTAAATTTGAAGACAATTTTTTTGATGTTATAACACTAAATCACGTACTAGAACATATTGACAATCCCTTTGAAACAATAAAAGAGTTAAATAGAATTTTAAAACCGGGTGGTTACTTAATTATTAGAACTCCTATCGCGGATTCCTATGCTTTTCAATTATTTGGGGAATATTGGGGCCAAATAGATACTCCTAGGCACTTATTTATATTTAAATTGAATAACCTGCAAAAGTATGGGAATATGAATAATTTTAAAGTAGAAAATATGCGATATTGTTCTATCCCATCTTTTCAAATTATAAGTTCGATAATTTATAAACTAGAAAATTTAACAAACAGAAAATATGATAGAACCATCTTTCAAAATTTATTTCTAAATATTCTGTTTCTACCAATATCAGCATTTTTAAATATCATAAAAAAAAGTGATGAATGTGAAATTGTGTTTAGAAAATTAGATTGAGCAATGGCAATTATGAATGAATATTTTGCTCAGGAAAACATAAAATTGTCTTAATTGTCTGCTTGGAAATAACAAAAATATTAATATTTAAAAAAATATTAATATTTATTATATTTTATTTAAGAGGATAAAATGGACTCAAAAAAAGACTTAACTGGTTTGAAGATAACAATTGTGGGTCAATCATCTTATGATGGATCTGGTGTAGGTGGCAGCGCAAGATTGAAAAATATGATAAATATTTTTTTAAATTTGGGCTTGGATGTTGATTTTATCTCTTATTCATTTTTTTCAAATAAATTTGGTATTGAGAAAAAAAATGAAGGTTCATTTAAAACTACTGTTTTACATGTTCCTGCAAAGTTACCTAAATTTTTAAAACCTCTTTTAATATGTCCCGTTTTTTATTTTACCTTAATATCCTGTAGGGATTCAGATGTATTATTTTCCGATTTTATAACTGAAGTTGCCTATGTACCCTCAGTAATTTTAGGGAAATTTTTCAATAAACCTGTAATTTTGGATTTGATAGACCTAAATTTTTTTAAGAAAACAGAAATTATTAGAAGAAATTTTATAAAAAAAGCAGATATGATTTTTGCTATAAGTCACTATCTTTTTAATCAAGCAAAAAATCAATACCATTGTAAAAATGTAGTATACATGCCTAATTTTATAAACACCAATCTTTTTAAATTTGACAGAGAACTAAGAGAAATAAAAAGAAAAGAATTAGAATTAAAAACTGAAGATATTGTGATAGGTTATACAGGATCTTTTGCTAAATATGAAGGAATATCAGTACTTATTAATGCTTTTAAAATTTTGAAAAATAAACATCCTCAAATTAAATTAGCAATTATGGGTAAAAATTATTTTTCAGGTGAAGAAAATATGGAAAACCTCTTAAAAGGCATTGATGTAAAAAATGATATTGTATTAATACCTCCACAACCTTATGAAAATGTTCCTCACTTTTTGTCAGCATTTGATATTTTATCTTGCACAAAAATTGACTGTGAAATAAATAGAGTTGCTAATCCAATTAAAGTTACAGAATACCTTTCTATGGGTTTACCTACGGTTTGTTCGGCAGTAGGAGGCATCGTAGATACTGTTGATGATGATGTAACTGGTTTTCTTGTTATTCCCGGTGATGTTGAATCATTAGTAGAAAAAATCGAATGGATAATTAATAATCCGGAAGTTTCTTATGAAATCGCTGGAAATGGCCGAAAAAAAGCCTTGAATAATTATAGTTATTCATCAATCCAAAAAAGTGTTAAAAGATCATTATGCAAAGTCATAAAAAAATAATTGAATATCTTCAATAATTTATTATTCAATATTGTTCCAAGGTTAGATCTTATGATTATAAAAAATCCATTAAAATTGAATGATTGGGAATTCAAGAAGTTTATCAGATTTATATTGATTATACAATTTAGTTTGTGGGGTTTAATCACATTAGATTTTTTTGGGATTAATATTCCTATTTTAAGGGAGTTAATAGGATTTGTTTATATTGTTTTTCTACCGGGAGCATTGGTTCTCAGAATTCTTAAATTACATAACTTAAGTAATACAGAAACGCTTCTATATTCAGTTAGCATTAGTCTTACAATTTCTATGTTTGTTGGGGTGTTGATTAGTCTTTTTTATCCTTTTTTAGGTATTCTAAAACCACTTTCATTTCTCCCTATAATGACAACTATGGCCATAGTAATTGGTATATTATGTAGTATAAGTTATAAAATAGATAAAGATTATTCTGGATCTGAGAAAATCAATATTAATGAATATTTAACAAATAAATATCTGTTTTTATTTTTAATTCCAATTTTAAGTATAGTTGGATCATTTTTTATTAATTATTATAGTACTAATATTATCACAGCACTGCTAATTATTTTAATTGTATTTGTAATAATTTTAGTGGGTTTTAACAAAATCCCAAAAAAAATGTTTCCTTTATGTATCTTTTTAATTTCAATTGCATTGCTATTTCACAATTCACTAATATCAAGTCATATTATCGGTTTTGATATTCAGAGGGAGTACTATGTTGCCAACGTATTATTAACAAATTTTAAATGGGAACTTATCTTTCCTCCCAATTTATCATTTTTTACTGACGCAAATTCAATTTTAAGTATTACTACGCTTCCAGTAATGTTTCATTATGTTTGTGGAATTGATTTGATATGGATTTTTAAATTGTTTTATCCTTTATTATTTTCTTTAGTACCCCTTGGGCTATATAGTTTCTTTAAAAAACAAACGAATAATAAAATAGCATTTTTTGCTTGTGTTTATTTCATTTCTTCTTATGTTTTCTTTTATAATATGATCCAATTGATGAGACAAATAGTTGGAGAAATTTTTTTAGTTGCAATTTTACTATTAATATTTGATAAAATAATTGATAAAAGAAAAAGAAGCCTTCTTTTAGTTTTATTCCTTTTTTCATTAACAGTTTCACATTATGGATTAGTATATATATTTTTAGCAATAATTGTCGGAGTATACATTTTACAATATATACTAAATAAACTTAAAAATTATAAAAATGATCAAATCACATTAACTTACGTATTATTATTTATAACATTTGTTTTAGCGTGGTACATTTATAATTCTCATTCATCTGTTTTTATTTCAATTGTAGGAATTTTTGATAATGTTGCAAGTAATATTGCAACCGATTTTTTAAATCCTGTTTCAGCACAAGGTTTAGGTATTATAGTGAGTAAACAGACTTTAATGAATACTATAACCAAAAATTTATACCTTATTACTCATATTTTTATAATTATCGGTATCACTGGTTACTTATTTAATTTTGGAAAGATATTTAATAAAATACAATTAGAAAAAGAATATTTTTTATTTGCATGTTGTAATCTTTTTATTCTTCTTTGTAGTATAGCCTTACCTAACTTTTCTAAATCTCTTGATACAACAAGAATTATCCATATATCTCTTATTTTCATAGCTCCTTTTGCAATCATTGGTTTTTTAATAATATTGGAAAAGGTATCTTTATTGCTTAATTTAATTAAGAAATTTACATTTAAACCATATAAAATTATATCAATTTTTTTTGTGATATTTTTATTATTAAATGTAGGTATTGTTCATGAAATTTTTAAAGAACCATACAAACCCACAATGGTTTATAAAACTGTAAATGATCCTCCAATATTTAATGAAATTGAATTAACAAGCGCTAAATGGGCGTTTAAATATACTAATAATTCACATGTATATGGTGACACAAACAGTTTTGTATTATTAAATGGTTTTATTGGACCAAATTCAAAACAACTTTATTTTTCTCTGGATACAATGTCATTTTTAAAGATGAAAAATAATTCTTATATCTATTTAAGGACTAAAAATTTAGAAGGAATATTATTAGTTCCTCAATATATGGAGGGATTTGTAGGTAAAGAAGATTATTTAAACAAAAATTATTTGAACAGTATTTTAGTAAACAAAAATAAAATATATGATGATGGTAGCAATATTTTTCTTTAATGGGTGTGAATATGGATTATGATAGATATCATTATATAAAAAAAATAAAGCTATGTTTCATTGCACCAAATGCATATCCTTTATTAATAAAAAACAGATCTAACAATGTTATAGGTCCAGATTTGGATCAAGTAACATTAGCTGAAGAACTTTCTAATGAAGATTACGATATTAGTTTTATTACATATTATGATGAACATCAACTAAAAAAAATTAATGACATATCTATTATCAATATTTATGATCCGAATTCCAAAATAAATTTTTTTTTTAAGTTAATTTATGTATGGAAGTCTTTAAAAAAAGCTGATTCTGATATATATTTCCATTATGGAGATTTTTTGGGGATCACATCTATCTATACTTTTTTATACAAAAAAAAAAGTGTATTTAGGATTGGTTCTGATTATTTTGTTAATAAAAAAATTGTTAATAAAAAAATTAAGGAATTCAGCCGTTCAAAATTATCATTAAGATCAATTGGTAGTTGGCTTGAAATTAAATTATCTACTGTGATTTGTCTACAAACTAAATTTCAACTGAGAATGCTAAAAAGTAACTATGGAAAATCGGGAGTAATTATAAAAAACCATGCTAAAATTATAGATTCTTATAAAAAACAATTAAGTCAAAAAAAATTCATTGCTTTATGGGTAGGCTCAATAGCAGATGTTAAACAGCCATATTTATTTGTCAAATTAGCGAAAGAATTACCAGAGATCCATTTCTGTATGATCGGGGGTTATGTCGGTGATATAAACAAAAAATTTATTGAATTTGCTAATAATCTCGATAATTTTAATTATTTAGGATCTGTTCCTCCTTCAGATATGAATAATTACTTTAAAAATGCATCGGTATTAATTAATACTTCTCTTTTTGAAGGATTTCCAAATTCTTTTATTCAAGCATGGATGAATTACACTCCTGTAATTAGTTTAAATGCTAATCCTGATGGATTAATTACGAAAAAAAATATGGGTTTTCATTCAAAAAGTTTTGATCAATTAAAAAAAGATTTGGAAATTTTATTTAACAATAATCAATTAAGAAATGAGATGGGTAGTAATGGTAGATATTATGTTGAAGAAGAACATGATATTGATAAAATTATTATTCAATATAAAAAATTATTTTATCATATAATTAGAACTAATAAGAGGTAATTTATGTCTTTCAAAAAGCCAAATAAAGTTTTAATTAATACCATAGGACCTTGGTTAGATAAAGGCGAATCTGGAATTTTAATTTCGATGGCAGCGATATTAAGAGAATATTATCCAAATTTGGAAATAACTGTTTCATCATCAACTTTCAAACTAACTGAAATCGATAAGGAACAATATTCTAAATATTCGTTAGAAGTTGTACCTGGAATATTTAATAATTTTCAAGAATTGTTGATTAAAATAAAGAAGTTAAATTATAGATCTGTAAAAATTGTCATAGCTTCATTATATTTATCTATTTTACTGATATCTTCATTAACATGGGCATTAATTTATAGATATCTAAAAATTGATCTAAAATTAAAAAATCAGAAAATATTAAAAAAATATGCAGAATCTGATTGGATTTTAGTTTGTGGTGGGCAAAATATCATTCATGTTAACTATTTTCCATTAATTCCATTATTTGAAATTCTATTTAGTAAAATATTACAAAAAAAGATTATGTTATACTCGCAGTCTATGGGCCCTTTTTTACATAGATATAGTAAACTCTTAATATGTTGGATATTGAATAGAACTGATCTTATTACAACCAGAGAATCCATTTCTAAAGATACTCTAATTGATATGGGGGTCAATGTACCTGTATTTGTAACTGCAGATGCTGCATTCACTTTACCCGCCATATCAAAACAAGAATCAATATCCAAACTTAAAGACGATTGTAATTTATCTGAAACGGAACTTAATATTGCAATTACTGCTATACCTTGGGATTTTCCTAAAGAACCAAATCTTAAAAAAAAGAACGAAATGTATGAAAACTATATTGATTCACTAGCAAAAAGTGCAGATAGTCTTATAGAAAGGTTTAACGCTCATATTATATTTTTTCCACAAGTAATAATTCCAAAACTAAAAAATGACATACCTGTATCAATAAAGATTTATAATAAAATTAAGAATAAATCAAATGTATCTATCTTAAAAAAGGATTATTCTCCGGAAGAGTTGAAAGGTATGTACGGGTGTATGGATTTGCTTTTGGGAACAAGATTTCACTCATGCATATTTGCACTTTCGATGGGTGTACCTACTTTAGCTATTGAATATGATGGTCATAAGGCTTATGGAATAATGAAATTACTTGGATTAGAAAATTTCGTTATTGAAATTGAAAAAATAAGTTATAAAAGTATTCAACAAAAAATTCAGCAATTAATTCGAAATAAAGAAGATTTAAAGCGAAAAATAATCTCTAATGTAAAGATATTAAAAAATGCTAGTGAAAAAAATATGTTATTAACTCAAAAGTATTTAAATTAATTATTCTAATTATCTAATAAATTTGCTTGTAATCTTGTTGAATAATTTTAAGGCACGATAAAGATTTTTAGAAGCCAAATATAAACGAATTAAACTAACTAATTCTAAAAAATAAGTAGAAATAGAAGGTTTAATTAACTTTTGATTATATTTTGGAACTTTTTTACCTAATATTTCAAATATTTTAAAACATGCATAAACTTTCTTTTTTGAATAAAAATAGCTTTGTAAAGTTGCTATATCCTCAAAAGTTGTTTTTTTAAGATTTATCTTATTGTACTTTTTCATCTTATTTAAAATTTCTTCAGATAGAATATTCCGAGAAATTATTGCAGATTTTCCATGTTTCTCGTTTAAATACGCATTTTTACCTCTATAATCTCCAAATGATAGATCAGCTAGTTCTGCATTACAATCTGTACATAGTTTGCACCGTTCTGAAATAAAAGACATAAAATTTGAATCATAATATTTTTCGAGAGGTATAAATTTGTTTTTTTTATTTTTTAGAGATAATTTAAGAGAGCCGGGCCACCCCTGACCACGATAGCTAATTTCTATTATCTCACCCCTTTTTAAATTCAATTTTTTTAACAAAAATGATGTCCCATAAAAATTACATGTTCCACTGCACCATAAACCAATGTGTATCACTATCTTTCTTTTTAGATCTTTATTTATCTTTTCTGCTTTTCTAATACCATGAATATGACAAGGTAATCCGACAATAGCAAATTTTTCATCTGGTTGAGATGATAAAATACTTTTTAGACCTATATTCGCAGGTACAGGACAATATTTAGATTTAGAAGCTTTAATTATCTCTTCTGAAGTTCTAGCTATAAATATTTCAGGTTCAAAAGGGTTTTTATCATTCATTTTGGTAACTAATGCACCATCGATAATATTATTTTCAAGTGCAAAAATTAAAATTTCTGTTACTAACCCTCCTGAAGAAGAATTAAATCTTATTTCTGAGTTGTTTGAATATCCTACATAACAATTTATATAGTTTCCTGCAATAATATTCTCCGGAATTTTACCAAATAATTCCATATTAATTCTTTTAAAATCTAATCCATGCCCTGGACATACCTTAAAACAGATGGAACAATCATCACATTTTTTTTTATTTATATGAGGTAAATAAATTCCATCTTTAATTTCCATAAAAATTGCATTTTGGGGGCACAATGATTCACAAGTACCACAACCAGTGCAAAGATTATATTTAATCACACAAGAAATATTGTAATCAGTCATTTAATCCATTTTATAATTTCATTAAATAAATATTTATCATATTCGTTGAAAGTTTTAAATAAGAATAAAAGAGCTAAATATACAATCACAGCAGTAATCAATACAATTATTAAATTTAAACCCTTTAAATTAAAAACAAAAATTCCCATAATTAAAGCAGCAGCGCAGGGTTTTATTAAAAGAGGACTTAATTTTATTTTTTTGTAATATTTATCTATAAAATAAATTAAAGAAAAATATAAAAATAATTCAGAAATTACAGTTGCAATACTAGCACCTACATAACTTAAATAATGAATTAGTGCTACATTTAATGTAACATTTAACAAAGCAGCACTTCCAACGCTAAAAGTTCGTAATCCTTGTTTATTAATTGACGTCAATACTGTACCGGAAATACTACTTACCATTCTAATAGGAATAAAAATGGCAAGAATTTGAAATGGAAGTATAGATTGCAAAAATTGACCTGCATAAAATATTGAAATAATTCTATCTGCGAATACAAAACAGAAGATAGCGATTGGAAATCCAATAATAGCTAAATATTTAGAGGATATGATGGTAAATGTTTCAATATTGTTTTTAGATGAGACAAAATGACGTGACATAACTGGATAAACACTTGTTGATACCATTCCAGATATTATCATTGTCAAAGTTAACAAAGGGTTATAAGCAGCATTATAAATTCCTACAGCTATATCATTTTTTAATAAAGAAAGTAAAACCGTGTCAATTCTAAAGAATAACACACCAAATAAAGCGTTTAATCCAAAAGGTGCTGAATAAATAGTCAAATTCTTCATAATTGTATAATTAACTCTGGATTTTTGTTTACCAAACTTTTTAAGGATAAGAAAAATTCCCAAAAGGATATCAAATATACCTACTATGACATAAATGTAAGCTAAAAATAATAAACCCAAATCAGAGATTAGGACAATAAATCCAAATACTAGTAAAACTATTTTTTCTGATAATTGTAATATAGCTACATATTCCATTTTTTCAAATGCCTGAAAAAATGCAGCGAACATTTGCGAAAAAGAACTTAAAATTGTATAAATTCCAAATAAATAAATTATATACTTAACAATAGAAGGGTATCCCATTAAATTAATTACTATAAAAATTAATGCAAAAGTTATTAAAGACAAGATAATTTTTAGAAAGGAAGCATTAACGAGGTATTCGTTAGATGATGATTTACTACGAGAAATTTCTCTTACGATCAATTGACTGATCCCTATATCAGAAAAAATTATAAAGATGGATGTAAATGAAATGGCAAAACTATAAATCCCGTATTCGGCTTCTCCCAAATACCTCGCTACATATATCAGAAATATAAATCCTAATATAGCTATTATAAACTGAGATATTCCTGTAACACCAATATTTTTAACTATTCTTATGATAGAGCTCATATTATTTCCTTAAATTCTTATCTATTTATAAATATTATTAAATAATGTGTAAAGCAATATTTAGAAATTAAATATTATCAAACTAAATATTTTATTTTAGTCAAATTTCAATTATGTCTTTTTTTTAAAAGTTTCTAAAATTTCATGACTAATTATATTTTTTAGTAAGAATAATATCTTAGAGCAAACTGATTTAATTTTAACGCTTTTATTTTTTCTTATAAATAACAATAAATTATTTTTTTATTTTAATTAAAATTTCGAATCGATCAATATGTAGAGTGATGGGTAGTAGGCAGAATCTATTATATAAACTAATGTCTTTCTCGCTGCGAATAGTATTACCCAGCATCAAAAAATGGACGGGAAGTGTTACATATCAATCAACGAGAAGTAAAGAAACTACTAAACCAATAACATGATGAATTATCAGTATTTACATCCACGAGCCTGGTGTAAATATGAAATCCCTTTTCCGGTTTGAATTTAAAAAATAATGTATAAATAGGTGGTTCTACCGGAAAATCAGCCACTTCTTATAGTATGTCAATTTAATGGATGTTTCCTCCTCCAGCTTATCCTAGCACTTCAGGAAACACGTAGGATAATGGGGGTAATGTCCACAACTTACAATTTTTTTATAATGATTTATAATGTATCCTTAAAATTCAAAAGATTTATGTAAAGACCCGGAGAGACTAAACCTTTAGAAAAATTGATGTTGATAATCTACCAAACGAATATTTAATTCAACAAGCCAATCTAATAGTATTATACATATTTTAATAAAAGGTTTTACATTCATTTATCCAATTAAAGGTGATTAAATGAGTTATTTAATCTGCAGTAAATGTAAGAGCTACTATAAACTAGAATCATGTGAATCAAATAAGGATTTCATGGATAAATGCAGTTGCGGCGCTAAACTTAGATATGTTGGAAACTTGGACATAGTTGACCCCAACTGGAGACCAGTTATCATCAAGAAAAAACCCACAAAGAAGGAAATCCTAAAAAATAAGGTGCAGTCACTTTTCTCCATCCCTATAAATATTAAAAACAGTTTAATCCGATTTAAAAATAACCTCCAGTACTGCCTCCAAAATCGCCAAAACTGGAATCATAACCCTAATTATGCTTCACAAACAGGCAATATAAATTCCATAATAAATGAGCTTAACTTCAACAATATCCGATGGACGGTGGTAATACCTGCAGCATTAGCCATAACTGCGATAGATGCCTTTACGCAGGGTATTTTCACCCTGTTAATCCTGGTAATTTTAGTGGCGGTGGGTTACCTCTTCAATGACCGAATTATTGGAATTAAAAATGCCCTAATTACTGGTGCTATTTCCTTCTTTTTTGGAAGTTTACTTACTGGTTCATTTCTCTTGTTAATACCTTTAACTATAGTGGGAGCTATTAATGGAGCTGTCTGTGGATGGATCGGAGGATACCTTAAAACAAGGCTATAACTAACTTATATTCTATTCAGGAGTTCAAGAGATACATTTTTAGACAGGTTTCTCATATGTAATAATAAATTAAAAATTAAATAAAAAGATGGGTATAGAGGGTCATGCTTTAGCAATTTTTACTTTCTGACTGTATCTCCTTAGACAAACTCATCATGTTATTTAATGAATCAATGTGTTTAAATCCCCATGCTACTACGTTACCTGCCCATTCCGTACATTTAAATCCGTAATCTATCCACATCCAGAATTGGTACCATTTAGGGTGTGGTTTTGGAGGTTTTTGTGGGAAGCCTGATATATCGATATCACCCACCTGGTCCATATATGTTCCAGAACCAGCAACCTTTACATCGCCAGATATAGGTTTTTGGGATGGTGGAACATCATTAACACCGTAAACATTTTCTCCCGCGGATTCTTCAGTTCTATTGGTCGTATCTGTCGTTGTAGCGCATTCCTCTGTAATATTATTTGAAATTTCAGCATTATATGAATCATTAAAAGTTGTGTTAGTTTTATTTACAACAACGAATGGTGTAGTATTAGTAGCTGTGACCTCTGTTTGGGTATCTTGTTTAGGTAATGAAGCCCTATACATCAATTCTGCATTCATAAGATATAATCGATTATCCATTTTGCCTCTTTCCACAGTAATACCTGCACTCCTTTGAG
>Ga0334898_1002650_pt1 | contig 15982 bp, 12 predicted proteins | sample GraSluR3_MG_10_FD_207228 | JGI IMG/M metagenome (GOLD analysis project Ga0334898, IMG submission 207228) | Sludge microbial communities from methane-producing bioreactor in Wageningen University, Netherlands - Granular Sludge_3_08-R3 | ecosystem: Engineered > Bioreactor > Anaerobic >... | reverse complement strand
TGGTCAGAAAAAGCAGCTCAACAATTCATCGATGAAGTGAGTCACATTGAATTTATTCTTAAACAAGGAAATGTTGATTTTCAGAATACGGATTTTGAGGGTGTAAAACGATTCGTTTTTAGAAAACAAATTACCCTGTTTTACAGGATTTCTGATAAAAACCAAGTTGAATTTTTACGTTTTTGGAACAACAATAAAAATATCAAAAATTTAAACTTTTAACCTTAGTCTTTTTATAAGAATAATATGCCAAAATTCCCGCATTACCTGCAACCCGACGCCTTGGACTGCGGTCCGACTTGTTTACGGATCGTGGCCAAATATTTTGGGAAGCACTACAACCTGGAAACATTGCGGGAACTCACCTGGGAATTGATGCTTTTTGGCATTAGGTCATCTTTAAATATTCCGAAAAACACCAAAAGGTAACCCTTTAATTCTTATGTTGTAAAACATAGCTCTCTCTCTCTCTCTCTCTGGTTCCCAGTGTTTTATGTTTTTAAACATATTTCATTTTTGCTTTCGATGTTCTATCTTTAATACCTGAAAACTCCCGGCTTCTGTTGGCCGGCCCAAAAAAAGAAGAATATGTTTGGAATTTCAGGCATACACATTTACCGGATTATAGAAATGCGGCATATATTTAATTTCCGATAAACCATTAAATTAAAACCAATAAAACTATTCCCAATGGACAATATCAAATGCATCGACAATTATTCCCGGTTAAAAGAACTTTTTGAAAAAGGGTACAAAGGCAATCCCGGTTATTTTGCCCAAAAACTGAACATTAGCAGGCGAACTTTCTTCCGGCTGTTAAAACATTTAAAAGAAACGGATAAGCTGGAAATTGAATTTGACCGGAAAACCCAGGCTTATTATTTAAAATTATTCTAAATTTCAGAGTGCCACCATGTGGCACGCTAAGAAGTTATCTTTGAAACAAATCTGAATTTAATGATTAAATTAAATTTTAGAATCGGTTTTTTAATTATATCCTTTGTCCTTATTTGGGGATGCAGTAGGAATGAAATTCCGCAAAAGAAAAAAGTGGAAAACATAGAAGCATTTGCCAAACTATATGGTTATGTACGTTGGTTTCATCCAAGCGATGAAGCTCAGCAAATTGACTGGGACAGATTTGCCTGCTACGGGGTAAAAACGGTTGAGACTGCACCAAACAGCGACGCTTTAAAAGACAGTTTACTGAAATTATTTTTACCCATAGCGCCGTCACTGGAAGTTTACGGCGGTTCAGAAAAACATGATTTTGACATTTCTAAAATTACGCCTCAGGATACTTCAGATTTCTATCCGGTTTACTGGCAGCATTTTGGTGTAAAACTCAATCAGACTCCAGCTAATGTTTATAAAAGTATCAGGATTGGTCGTGTTAACAAACTGGATTTTAATATAACAACACCGTTAGGGAAAAGCATACCTGCTTCACGTTTTTCTCAAAAAGCCGTTAAACTGGAAGCATTTGTAAAGACGGAAAACGGAGGCCCAGGCCAACTGTTTTTTGAAGGGCTTAACCGGGATGATTACAGGAATCTGTCAACTGCACTAAAACCGGTTTACTTTAAAAACAGTAGATGGGAGCAAATTGTAGTTGAAAGAACAGTTATGCAGGATGACCTGAATATTTTTTGGGGTTTTAATAACATGGATACATCCGGTGTTTTTATTGACGATATAAAATTATCGGTCAAAAATCATAATGAGGGTGATTCAATTTTTTATGAAAATGATTTCAATAATTTGAATGAAAATGATTTAGAAGAATTCTTTTTTGACAAAAACCTCCCGTTTGAAGTACAGTATATTAACGACCCTCTCGAGAATAATGGTTATTTTTCGATTCGGTATAACGACAAAAATTTTCAGTTATTTGAAAAAAAGCCTGAATTTGGAGAGTCCATTTGTGAAAGGATTCATCCTGATCTTTTTGTTCAACTTCCTTTTGTTTTAATGGCAGATGAAAGTCATACTTTTCCGGTTGCGAATAAAGAGAAAATCAATTTGCTACAAAATGAATTGAATAAATGGCAGTCTGAGATTTTTAAAGATTTGGGAAGCCTGGTTTTGGTTTGGAATGTCATTCAGCATTTCTTTCCTTATTTTGATGAAGTGCGTGTGGATTGGGAAATGGAGTTTAAAACAGCTTTGAACGAATATTATGATGTGGAAGATTTTGAGAAGGTTTTGAGAAAATTTACAGCAAAACTAAATGATGGCCATATTAATGTAATAGCTCCAACCAATAAAAATGTATATCGACTGCCCATTAAGTGGGAATGGATAGACGAAAATTTATTCATTACTGAGGTTTATGGTCAGAATTCCGACCTGCCGCCCGGCACAATTGTAAAGAAAATAGCAAACAAAAAAGCAAAAAAATATTTTTTAGAGATGGAATCCTATATTCCTGCTCCTACAACTGGTTTTCTGAGAATTGCAAATGAGAATTTATCTTTACAGGGAAATCCGGGGGATTCAGTCAGGTTGGATGTAATAAAACCCGATGGCACAAAAGACAATGTATATTTGAGATATTTATTACACCCACTTGAACATTACAATAAATCAATAAACAAAACAAGGTATAAAATTTTAAAGGACAACATTTATTACCTGAATCTCGACCAGATTTCAATGGCTGAAATCGATAGTTTGATGCCTGACCTTGTAAAATGCAAAGGGATTATTTGCGATTTAAGAGGATATCCAAACAACAATCATGAATTCTGGTCTTATTTGATGACACAGCAGGATACATCAGGACACTGGTTAGGTATTCCTCAGTTCATTTTTCCAAATCAAAAAAATAGGGCTGAATATTACTATCCCAATATTGGAACTGGAATGGCGCCACAGTACCCCCACATAGATGTACCTGTTGTTTTAATAACAGACGCCCGGGCGATTAGTTACGCAGAATCTGTTGCAATGATTGTAAAACATTATAATTTGGCAACTATAATTGGTCAGCCAACTGCCGGTACCAATGGGGCTTATAACAGCCTGGTGCTGCCAAATAACACAAGGTTTGTTTATACAGGTTCTAAAGTGGTTTCCTTAGATAATTCTCAACATTTCGGAGTTGGTGTTTTACCCGATGTTTACGTGGATAAAACAATAAAAAGTATTTGGCAAGATGAGTTTTTGAATAAAGCAATGAAAATTCTTCAAAAAGAAGAAGAATATCAGTAATAATTTAAAAAATTTTATCATGAAAAAATTAGTGTTAAACAAAAACGTTGTTGTAAAGTTAACTGAAGATGAGAGTAATAAAATTAGAGGTGGTACTGACACAAATTCATCTCCTGAATGTTGTATACCCCATACTGCATTCATTTGGTGTGACACTCCTAAAACAGATCCACCTGGTACAACTTTCGAACCTAGCTGCGACACATACATGTGTTGATGTTTTGTGATAAAAATACCTCAATTAAAAAACGTCTATTTGTACGGGTATGAATAGATGTTTTTTAATTTGTGGTTTTTATGTTTCTAAATTAAAAACAATTAGATTCGGCAGAGGTCTTTTATATAAAAAAATGCTTAATGGGAGTAATTAAACAGCATTGACCAAAATGATTAGCAATATTTTAGATAAAATTCGGGAAATTCGTTCTTGTTTACTTAAAAACAAAACAGAAAATATTGGATTAATAGATGGGAATTTAGGGAGTTTATTATTTTTCTACCAGCATTATCTTAACTCGAATAATGAAGAAGATATTTTTTTCATTCAGAAAAGTATTGAGGGGATATTTAACTACTCACACAAAAATTATAATCTTTGTTCAGGTCCATCGGGTTTCGGGTGGTTAATGAATTATTTTTTCAAACAAAATTTTTTAGAATTTAATCCAAACGAAATATTCGAAGCTATAGACCCGATTATTGGCAAATGGATGGTCAATGAAATAAATAGCGGGAATTATGATTTCCTTCATGGTGCTTCCGGTACTGCTCTTTATTTCATTACAAAGTTACCGGATACCAAATCTAAATTTTACCTTCAAGAGTTTGCTAAAGGATTAAAAAATATCAGTATTAAAGAAAGTGATGATTCTTTGAAATGGAAATACCCGCTTTATAACAATTTTGACCAGGGAGAATTTAATATATCATTGTCTCACGGGATTTCCAGTATAGTTAAAATTTTATGTGATTTATATAAGAGTAATATTTGTGAAGAGCTTTGTTTGGAAATGATACGTGGGGGATTAAAGTTTATAAAGAAGCAGAAGTTACCCATTGGAAAATATAATTCGATTTTCCCTTCCTGGAAATTACAAAAAATGGAAATACAGGAAGATAGCCGGCTTGCCTGGTGTTATGGTGATTTGGGGTTAGCGGTAACATTTTGGAATGCAGCAAAGGTTTTGAAAGACGAAGAACTTGAAAATGAATCTATTGAGTTGTTATTGCATTCATGTAAACGGCTTGATTTAAAATCAAACCATGTTATAGATGCAGGTATTTGTCACGGTTCAGCAGGAATATCCCATATTTTTAAACGTATGTATGTTAATACAAAAATTCCTGAATTTAATGAAGCAGCAAATTACTGGATAGAAAAAACCTTGGAGTTTGCCAAATATAACGATGGCTTTGCGGGTTATAAAGCCTGGTATCCTGAATCAAGGGGAGGTTTAAAGCCAGTTTTAAGCTTGCTGGAAGGGATTTCAGGAATAGGCCTCGCTCTTCTTTCAAACATTTCAGAAGAAGAACCTGTATGGGATGAATGTCTGCTACTGAGTTGATACTTTTTAATTTTATAAGTTAATCCTGAATGAGTAAAAATAAATTAAATACGTCCAATAAGATCGATTCTGTGCCGGGCGCATTGGAGTGTTTTCAAAATTTTATTTTCAGAACCCCGGTTTATTCTTTCAACCTTTTAGAAAAGAAATACAGATTAACCTTAGATATTGAATTGTTAAATGATAAGCTTTTTCAAGAGGCAATTTACCTGGCATCTTCCGAGTTTTTTAACGAAAGCCAGTGGAATAATCACAAAAAAATAGAAGGAGCAAAAGATGCATTAAAACTAAGGATTTCGCTTTTAAAGTATTTCACCCGCATGGCAATCCGCTGCACCCCTTTTGGCCTGTTTGCCGGGTGCGGTGTTGGAAAAATTGGCGGGAATAGTAATATTGTTCCGGTCCCAACCTGCAAATTTAAAAGCAACACCCGACTCGATATGGATTATTTGTGTGCTTTAATAAAAGATATTGAAAACCTGGAACCTGTAAAAAGACAACTAAATTTTTTCCCCAATACAAGTATTTACTCCTCGGGCAGTGACCTGCGCTACACAGAGTATTTTTATGCCAAAACGAAAAGGAAATATAACCTCACATCCGTTGAGGGTACGGATTATTTGCAGAAAGTGCTCGATGAAGCTAAGAATGGCCGGACCTAGATGAACTGGCCGGCCTGCTGGTGGATGAAGATATTACGTCGGAGGAAGCACGGGAGTATGTAGGAGAATTGGTACAAAACCAGCTTTTGGTCAGTGAATTGGAACCTGCTGTTACAGGCAATGAATTATTGGGGCAAACAATTGAAAAACTGGAAAAACTTGTCGGAACTCAAGAATTGGTGGTGAAGTTAATAAATATCGATGAAGGTTTAAAGACCATCGACCGGAAATCTGTTGGGAGACCTGTTACTTGTTACCAGAATATAAAAGAAAAGCTAAAACAGTTTCAAACAAAATACAACGATAAGTATCTTTTTCAGTCTGATTTGTTTGTTAAACCGGAAACAGCCACCTTAAGCATGCATATAATCGAAGAGGTTAAGAAAGCAATCGGTGCGCTAAACCGGTTAACCACAAAAACCGAAAATTCATTGTTGAAAAAGTTCCGCGAGGAGTTTTATAAAAAGTATGAAGACGAAGAAGTGCCGTTAACCGTAGCACTGGATGTGGAAACGGGAATCGGGTTTGGAAACATCGATGGGCAGCGCGGCGATTTGTCGCCGCTGCTTGAGGATATCCCCTTTTATGGAAGCTCATCCAATAGTAAGGAGATAAAATGGGGCGCCGTCGAATCCTTTCTGCTAAAAAAGTATGACGGGTTTTTAACAAACACTGATTCCGAAGAAGTTGTAATTACCAAAAAAGATTTGTCTGCGTTTCCTGAAAACTGGGACGATTTGCCCGGCACATTTTCAGTCATGGCGGAAATAATCCGCACCGAAGAAAGCCCTGACGGTCCACTTGTTTTACTAAGGCAAGCCGGGGGATCTTCTGCTGCAAATTTACTCGGAAGGTTTTGTTATATTGACAAACAGATTGGAGATTTTGTAAAAGAAATTACCGGCACTGAACAGCAATTAAACCCGGAAAAAATTTTGGCCGAAATTGTCCATTTGCCCGAATCGAGGACCGGAAATATTCTGATGCGGCCAACCTTGCGTAAATACGAAATCCCTTATTTGGCCAATACGTCAGTGGATAAAAATAATGTTATCCCGTTAACCGATTTAATGGTTTCGGCGCCCCAGGGAAGAACGATTAAATTACGTTCAATAAAGTTTAATAAAGAAGTTCTTCCAAGATTAACCTGTGCCCATAATTATTCAAATAATGCACTGCCTGTCTATCAGTTTCTTTGCATGATGCAAACGCAGGAATTACGCGGAGGAGTCGGATTCAACTGGGGGCCGGTTCTGGAAAACAAGCCTTTTTTACCGCGAGTACGTTACGAACATGCAGTTTTATCGCCGGCAACATGGAACATTTCAGCCGACGATACAAAACAAATCCCTGCAATTACGAACAGCGGTTTTTTTGAAAAAGCTTCTTTGTTTCGGAAAGAAAAGAAAATCCCTGACAGGGCGCTTCTGGTGCAGGGCGATAACAAACTGCTGATTGATTTTAATTGTTTGCCTTCAGTTCAGATGTTATTTTCCGAAGTAAAAAAACGAAGTTTCAGATTAGAGGAATTCTTATTTGACGATGAGTATCCGTTGGTAAAAAGAGGGGAAGAGTTTTTTACCAACCAGTTGATAATGTGTTTTTATAAAAACAAACAATGATATGATACGGAGCTTACAGCGAAAATTTATAATTGGCGACGAGTGGCTTTATTTTAAAATTTATTCCGGCCCCAAAACGTTGGAATCCATCCTGATAAATGAGATTCATTTATTGGTTGGTGAATTGATGCAGGAACAGGCCATCGATAAATTCTTTTTTATCCGGTACGCCGATCCTGATTATCATCTTCGTGTAAGGTTTCGTCTTTCAGGAGAGCCAAACTTTGCAGAAGTAGTTCAACGCTTTAATAAAATAATAAAACCCTATGTGGAAAACAGGTTGATTTGGAATGTTTGCACCGGTACCTACAACAGGGAACTGGAAAGGTACGGGAGGAGTACCATTTCGGAGATGGAAACGCTGTTTTGTATCGACAGTATTGCTATCCTGAAAACCCTGAAAGAAACGGAAAATTCCGGTAATGATTTACATCGGTGGCTTGGGGGTGTAAAATATGCAAATACTTTGATTGACTTATTTGGATTGACATTGCAGGAAAAAAGCAGATTCTGCGAGGCCAACAGCAATAGTTTTTCAACTGAGTTTAATCTGAATAAACCGATGAAAATACAATTGGATAAAAAATACAGGCAGGAAATGGCAGGATTGGAAAAAATATTAAATCCGGTTAATGAAGATTACTTTATTCCCGGTGTTAAGCATATTGAATGGTATTCCCAACAGGCAGGCCCGGTCATTCAAAATGTGTTGAACTGTTTAAAAAGCAATGATTTGGAAATGCCGTTGAATAATTTGTTAAGCAGCCTGGTGCACATGCACTTTAACCGGCTTTTCCGCACCAAACAGCGGATGCACGAATTTATAATCTATTATTTTTTGAACAAATTTTATAAATCGCAGGTGGCCCGTTTAAAATATAATTCGGTTACATTGAATTAAAAATGCCTAAAATCCTCATCGATATATTACCCGCCCGCGGGCATTTTCACGCCACCCTTAAAATGGCTAACCTATGGAAAAAATCGGGTTATGATGTATATTATGGGAGCGCTTTAGGTTTAAAAGCCGGCATTGAAAAATTCGGGTTTCCTTTCATTTTATTTCCGGCAGTACTGGTTGTTTCCATAAATTTTACGAACAGGGCTGCAAAAATAAAGTATTTTCTGGATTATCTGTATGATGTTTTGTACCCCTCAGCATCGGACAAATTAAAAAAGAACATCGAAGAATTTTGTGCATCAGTTTCTGAGATTATGCCTGATTTGGTTTTGCTTGACGAGCAAACATCAATAAAAGCTTTCTTATATGAAAAACTTGATATACCGGTAATATTGTTTCAGACGAAACCCGATACACGCAAAATAGCAGGGTTGCCGCCGTTTACCTCTTATTATATGCCTGTGCCGGGCATTTTAAACGCATTTTTGTGCAGTTTGCTCTGGCGGGTAAAATTATTAAAGTATTATTTAAATAAACAGTTGGACAGGGTACTTTCATTTGGCCGCGACAGCTTTTCATTGTATGTTAAGGTTTGCAATGAATACGGAATCGAAATCAAAAAAAGGATTGAACTTGCCCGTTCATTTGGAATCGGGGTGAAAGGTTTTCCGCGTTTAATCATTTCCCCCGCAGCGTTCGATTTTCCCCATCCTGAACAGAAAGGCGTTTTTCGCATTGGCCCTTTAACCGAAATTAAACGCGAAGGGCAGATTACTTTGCCGCGTTATCTCCCGTTGCTCGTTAGACTTGAGGAGGCAAGGAAATCCGGGGATGGTTTTGTTGTTTATTGTTCACTTGGGACCGTAACTGCGGGGTATAAAAAGAAGGTGAGAAAATTTTTCCTGAAAATGTCGCGCGTTGCCCGGATGAATCCGGGGTTTTTGTTCATCCTTTCCACCGGAAAAGATTTCGATATTAATCAATTGCTGCCTGTTCCTGAAAATCTCTTTGTTTATGAATATGTTCCGCAGGTTGACCTTTTACAGTATTGCCATGTAATGGTTACCCACGGGGGAATGAACAGTATTACGGAATGTGTTTTTAACGCTGTTCCCATGCTGGTCTATCCATTGTCGCCCGATTGGGACCAACCCGGAAATTCAGCCCGGGTGGTTTTTCACGGATTAGGGATGAGAGGCCGGATAAACAGAGATTCAGCAAAAACAATTTCGAAAAAACTGAACCGTATAAAATCAGATTACAGCTTTTTCAACAAACATGTGACATCAATGAGGGATAAATTCAAAGAGAAAAACAATTCGGATAAGGTAATCCGGATAATCGAAGAGTTTTTGCGCAAATGAATTGATAAATATGGAATTATCCGAATTTAAGTACATAAAGCACACATTTGTAAAAAGCAATAATCAATCACTTACCGGATTAACCTGTCTGTCATCGGTAATTAAATTTTACGGGGGAAATGTTTCTGTTGAAGAATTGCAGCAAACAGGACAAGTACCGTCTGGGGAAACCAGTTTGCTCGCTTTGTGCAAAATTGCCCGTTCCGAAAAATTTCAGGCCGAAGGTTACAAAGGAAATATCAGTTACCTAAAAGAAATTGAAAAACCGTCGATTTTGCATGTAACGAGGGATACAGGGACGGAGGATTTTTTTGTTTTATATGGCCGGCACAATGGAAAATTTGTGGTTGGCGATCCCTCATGGGGTATTTTGGAAATGCGTGAAACCGAATTGGAAGCGATCTGGAAATCGAAGGCGTTAATGACTTTGGAACCCCTTGTTGCTTTTAAAACCGAAAAAATAAAAAGGTCGCAGAAAAGGCAATGGCTGTATGAAATGTTAAAGAGTCACCGGCGGGTATTTATTTTTATGGCTTGTGTAAGTTTTTTTGCTGCTGTAATCTTTATTGTTTTGGCATCGCAGGTTTTTCGCAAAACGGATGTATATTTTTCAACACCTGTTTTCCGTCAGCTTTTGATAATTTTTCTGTATGTTTTTGTTTTACTGATGGTAATGTTCTTTTGGGGCAGGGTCCGCAATGGTATAACTAAGCGGGGTGTTTTAAGCTTAGCCTCCGAATGGTATAAAATGGTAACGGAGCATATTTTTTATGGCAGTTATATAAAAGATCAACTTTCAGCAGGGAAGACAGCTTCCTTTGTTGAGGCAATAACCCAGTTTTCAAATGGAATTTTTAATACCGTTTACAACTTTCCTTTTGTGGTTTTGGTATTTCTGTTTTCAGCCGCAAAAATTATTGTGTTAGCCGGTTGGTTGGGCTTGTTTATCATGCTGTTGACATTTTCGGCGCTGGTGGTCGTCCTTTTGAAATATCGAAAAGTTACAAAAATGAATATGGACCAATACCAGGTACATGCCCGGGAAACGGATTTGATAAAAGACAGTATTGATAATCTGGCGCTGATTAAAAGGATGAACGGAGAAAAAAATTCTTCTGAAACAATGATTAATAGGTTGCGTTATTCTTTAAGAGGTGCGCTAACCCTGAAAAGTCATAAAGACCATGTTTTTAACCTGGTGATTATTTCTGGCGTAATTTCTTTTATGATTCTGGTGGCTGTACCGGTTGTAAATATCCCCGACAATTTAAATAGGATTGAATTGACCGGATGGTTGCTGGCGTTTTTTGGTTGTTTATTAAAACTTATCGACATAGGTTTTGGTGCTTTGAACATGGTCTGTTCATTTAATTACCTTTATTCCGGGACAGAACAAAACGAATCAGCAAAGGAAGTTAACCCGGAGCAGGATGCGCGTTCTGTTGTGAAAGTCGTACAAAAGCTGAACCTGAATAACCTGGCTTTTTCTTTTCCCGGCCGGTTACCTGTTTTTAACAACGTTAATGTTCAAATTGAAAGGGGAAAATTAAATCTTATTTACGGAAATGCCGGAACAGGAAAAAGTACGCTTGTTTCCGTATTGAACCGGCTTTTGTCGTTTGACTCAGGAGAAATTTCAATTAACAACCAAAGCTGGGATAGTCTCGACGATTATACATGGAGGCAGACCGTTTTATCAGTTGTTCAACCAACTCAGCTTTTTAGTGTAACGGTAATTGAAAATATGGGGTGGGGAAATAAGCTCTTTGAGCCTGAAAAAGTAATCTCATTTTGTAAGAAAACCGGTTTCGACCAATTTTTTGAAAAATTTCCGGATGGTTATGCAACGCGTGCTGATAAATTGTCAGCAGGCCAAAAACAACTGGTAGCTTTTGCTGCTGCGCTTTACCGGAACCCGCAAATTCTTTTGCTCGACGAACCGTTTGTTTTTATAGATAAAGCGATGAAGGATTTTTGTGAAAAATTACTTCAAAGCCTGAAAGAAGAAATGATTATTGTAGTGTTTACAGGTGACCGGGACTTTGCTTTAAAGGCAGATAATGTACTATGGCTGGAAAATGGAAGGTTGAAATAAGCAAGACAGTAAACCCGGGTATATTATTTAAAATCTTTCTAAATTTCAGAGTGCCACCATGTGGCACTCAAAGGAGTTACCTTTGAAGATAAAACTAAAAGAATGATAAGGGTTAATTTAAAATTTGGTTTTTTATCTATTCTAAATCTTTTATTTGGATGCAATAATAGTGAAATTCCTCAAAAGAAAAAAAGTGTAAAAAGGGGAAGAAACAACATCCAATTTAATTGAAAAATATGAATACAAAATTTGGGTAACAAATGGACACGAACTCTTCAATGTACATACCGATCCTCGATAAAATTTATAAAGAATTGATGGTATCTGAACTTTCGGATAATATCGGATTACACGCTGGCACTTCTGGAATTGCTTTGTTCCTTTCATATTATGATCACATTATTTTAAGGGAAAACGAGATTAGCTCAAGAGTTATGGAAATATTGGAACACAATATTAAATGTATTAATTCAGGAAAACGACTGCATACCATTTGTAGTGGTATTAGTGGATTCGGATGGCTTTGCGAACATTTGAGAAAATTGGAAATGTTAAATAGGGAGGACATTGAGTTTTTGGATTACCTCGATTCTTTTTTGCACAAACAGATGATATATGACATCAGAAAAGGAGACTATGATTACCTCCAAGGTGCCCTCGGTGTAGGTATGTATTTTCTTTCTCGTTTTGATAAAAAAGATGTTTGTGGATATTTGGAAGAACTGCTTACCGAGTTGGAAAAATCTGGTATTGAGTGTGAGAATGGTGGTATCAAATGGTTATCTATTTTAGATTATGAAACTGGCAGAGAAGGGTATAATATCAGTTTGTCGCATGGGATGGCAAGCATAGCAGCTTTTTTTATCAGACTCCATCAATTGAACTTAGAGGCAGGAAGAGTTGGTAAATTACTTTCCCAAACCATTACATATATCCTTCACCAGATCACATATACAGAAGGTAGAGAATCGTACTTTCCGTCATATTCGAAGGAAAGTAATGCTGGAAATTTTAACAGCAGATTAGGCTGGTGCTATGGGGATTTGGGAATTGCCCATGTCTTGTGGCAGGCTGCAGTTTTGCTGAAAAATAAGGAATGGGAAGATACCGCAATGCAGATTTTGTTGCATAATAGTAACCGGCGTGATTTACAAAGAAATGTTATTATGGATGCCGGGCTTTGCCATGGAAGTGCAGGTGTAGCACATTTATTTTGGAATTTGTATCTGAATACCCGTGTGCAAAAATTTCAGGAAACAACTGATTATTGGTTGAACATCACCATACAAATGGCAAAATATACTGATGGGTCAGCCGGATTTAAGGCTTGGCTTACAGAAAAACATGGCGGATTTGTAAAATCAGATTCTTTTCTTGAGGGCATTTCTGGGATTGGGTTAGTTTTACTATCTCATTTACAAAGTGATAAGACAGTTTGGGACGAATGTCTTATGTTGTCTTGAAAAAATATTAAATCTAATAAATCCTTATTATTAATCCATTAAAATTTATTAATCATGGAACCAAAAAAAATCAAAAAATTAGTTTTGAATAAAGAAACTATTTCAAATCTAACAGAAAACGCAATGAGTTACATAAAAGGCGGTAACGAAACCGATGGAACTGGCCTTGGTCCGTGCCAATGCAACCCTACTGTCGATTGCTGCTATTCCCAGTTTCCCGACAGTTGTGGTGGTCTTGACACTAGTAGACTTTACGGTTGTGGTTGCGCATAATTACAGTGGACAGAGTCCTATGCCTGTTTATCACTTCCTGTGCAATATGAGCATCAAGACAAAAGAGGTGGGCTTGATATTTTTTGAAGCTATGCTGCACAGCAATTAGATTACTTGCCACGCGTAGTATATAAAAGCTATATTCTTTCGAAAGCTCGTTGGACGTTTCGTGAGAAGGAAATAAAAGAATTTGCCGACATAAAAGATGATAGTGAACTGCTCATAGAAATAAAACAATGGCGAGAGAGACGAAACATTCCAGATAGAATTGTACTTGTCGATGGTGACAATAAGTTGTTTATTGATATGGATCATCCATTAAGTATTCGGGCATGGTTGTCGATTGCTAAAAAACGTCCATCATTTCGATTGGAGGAATTCCTTTTCGATTCGGCGACTGCTATTGTGCGTGGAGAAGAGGGTGTTTTTATGAATGAGTTTATTTTTGCATTTTACAGGGAAATTTATGAATCCGAATAGAATATTGTTTTTTTTACTCCTGCTTTCAATTTCATCAGGTTGTGGTCAAACTAAGAGTCCGAATTCTGATTCATATGCCGAGCCGCAAATCGAAGAAGATTTTTTGATAACCAACCTGGAATTACTGGGAAAGATTTGGGGGGTTTTAAAGTATCATCACCCTGAAGTTGGAAAAGGTAAATATGATTGGGATGATGAACTGTTTCAGTTTTTGCCGGAATACATAAATGCAAACAATACCAGACAGCGGGACGCATTACTGCTTCGATGGATAGAAAAATACGGAGAAGTGCCTGAATGTACGACCTGTAAGGAAACTGCTACCGACGCTTATCTAAAACCTGATTTTTCATGGCTTGAAAACGGAAATATGAGCGCCGCCTTAAAAGAAAAGATAAAAGAAATCTATCAAAACAGGCACCAGGGAACTCATTATTATATTAAAAAAGCGTACTATGATGGCAATCCTGAATTTTTAAACGAACAATCTTATCCAATTTCTTTTCCCGACAAAAATCATCGTTTATTGGCGTTGTATCGGTACTGGAACATCATCCAGTATTTTTTTCCATATAAGTATTTAACAGACAAAAATTGGGATGAAGTAATGAGAGAATATATCCACATATTTATTAACGCAAAAACGGCATTGGAATATCAATTGGCAGTACTTCAACTTGCAGGCGAAACCAATGATACGCATGCAAGACTTCTTTTGGGTGAAAATGAAACAGAGCTCTTGAGAGGAACAAGGTATGCGCCTCTTCGGACAAATGAAATAGACTCATCGAGAGGAACAAAGTATGCGCCTTTCCAGGTTCGGTTTGTTGAAAATAGACTGACTGTTATTGACTATTTCAAGCCCGAATTGAAAGAAACTGCAGGTTTGGAAATTGGCGACTTTATAACCCATGTAAACGGCAAAAAAATAGAAAATATCATCGACAGTATTAAAGCATATTATCCGGCATCGAACGAAGCAGCACGAATGTATTACATGGCAACCGATTTGGTGCGTTCGAATAATAATTCAATTCAAATCGTCTATAATTCTTCCGGAACAATAAAACAAAAAAAATTAACAATGTATGAAAGGTCTGATTTGAATATGGACGAACCAAATACTGAATCGTCTTATGACAGTATAATGATTGATAAAGATTCTATGTTTATCGGTTATATTACACTTGAAACCATTAAAGACACAGAAATATCCCATATTAAAAAGTCTTTTATAAATGCGAAAGGAATCATTATTGATATTCGGAATTATCCTGCCACTTTTGTGCCTTTTGCATTGGGTGAATTTTTTACTTCGAAAAGAAAGCCTTTTGCGAAATCTACAACTGCAAATTTAAATAATCCGGGAGAATTTTATTTCAGTCGTTATATGTCGTTTTTAAATAGTAACGTAGGAAACCGTGATAGCTTATTTGATTTTGAAAATCCTACATCTGAAAATTATTTTAAAGGAAAATTAGTCGTCATTGTGAATGAAGCAACCATAAGTCTGGCCGAATATACAGCTATGGCATTCAGGGCTGGAGAGAATACAGTAATAATTGGCAGTCAAACCCAAGGTGCTGACGGAAATGTCTCAATAATCCCGTTACCGGGCGGTATAAAAGCCGGGATTTCAGGTATTGGTATTTATTATCCGGATGGGAGAGAAACACAAAGAGTTGGAATTGTGCCTGATATAGAAGTAAAACCAACCATTGAGGCAATTAGGGAAGGCCGGGATGAGTTTTTGGAAAAGGCGTTGGAGATAATAGGAAATAATTGAAAAACGGACAAAAACTTGTATGAACAAATTCGATAATTTTATACGCAGTCTAACCGACCACGAACTTGCAATTTTAGTTCGGTACAGGTACTAGGGATTGTTGGAAAATTCAAAACAAAAAATCAACGAAGAAGTCAAAAACAGAAACCTGTCAGTTAGCGAATTAAACAGATATTCAAGGGAAAAATTAAACGCTGAATCAGCAAAAGGTTCCAAACAATGTGTAAGGTGTGGTTCTGAAAAATGGGTTGAAGAACATGAATACAGTGAAAAACCTTTTAACGAATTTTCATCGGTCGAAGTTGTTACCGATACCTACTGTTGTATGTTGTGTGGGTATAACCCCTTTAAAGAAACACCAAAAAATTTTCTTCAAAAACTTAAAAGATCAGTCAGATCAAACAAAAACAAACGATTTTATAAATGGAATTCTTTGTAATCAGCATAATATCCGCTTTACGATTAGCTGTGAGTTAAGTTCGAATAAGAAATATTTTTTTCTATCTTTCGCCTTCAAAACAGAACTATGCCAAAATTCCCGCATTACCTGCAACCCGA
>Ga0334898_1002649_pt1 | contig 15984 bp, 10 predicted proteins | sample GraSluR3_MG_10_FD_207228 | JGI IMG/M metagenome (GOLD analysis project Ga0334898, IMG submission 207228) | Sludge microbial communities from methane-producing bioreactor in Wageningen University, Netherlands - Granular Sludge_3_08-R3 | ecosystem: Engineered > Bioreactor > Anaerobic >... | reverse complement strand
TTACCGCTGCGATTTTCGAGGCCTTCCAATCCGGCATTCGTAACCACAAGAACGATACCCAGGAGTATGATGAGGATTCCGGTGGCTACAACGACATTTCTCATGACATGATTGTAGGGTAGAAAACATTTGTAGACAATCTTTTTCCTCTATTGCCATAGTAGGCGCGTTTCGCCATACTCACGTGCATGGAACACAGCTTGAAAATCCGTGCCATCGCCATCGATTTGGATGGCACATTGCTTACGTCGACAAAGATCATCACCGATCGTACGATCGCCACACTTGCAAAGGTGATGGAACAAGGCATCAAGGTATCGATCGCCACCGGGAGGAGCTTGGATACCGCGATTCGTTTCATTCGACAAGTGGGCACGCCATTTCCGGCGGTCTGCTACAACGGTTCCTGCATCTACGATCCGGTTACCGGGCAAGACCTATGGCATATCACCCTTGAGCGGAACATCTGTGAGGATATCGTGCGAATCAGTGGAAAAGTGGCCTCCCATCTCCATGTGTTCATGGACCATACGCTCTATTTCACTGAAAAGGGACGCCATGCCGATTATCTTGAACCTTTGAGTAGCCAATTGGGAAAGACAATCGACTTCTTCACCATGGACGACATGCGATTCACCAAAGCCATGTTCATCGGGGACCCAAAGGAAACGGCCGTTATCGGAGCACAACTGAAGGAGAAGTATGGAGATTCGCTCCATCTGGTCTATTCACATCCCGATTACTTTGAAATCATGACAGGCGGTGCCACCAAAGGATCCGCCCTCGCGAGGCTCATGTCCATGTACCACATCACCTCCGACCAGGTATTGGCATTCGGAGATGCCGACAACGACAAGGAAATGCTCTCCTGGGCACGGTATGGAATCGCAATGGGGAATTCACATGAATCGGTGAAATCGGTGGCGGCCGGTATCGCTGGACACAACGACGCCGACGGAGTGGCTGAAAAGATCGAGGAACTGTTTGGATTTCCACTGTATGCATGATCATCGTATTGCCTGTAGGCGATGAACCGCATACAATACCCATATGGAACAGACACACGACGATACGGGAAAAGTGGTGATCATGCACGGATTCGCCAACGAACACATCTATGCGATCATCAAAGCGATACGAAGGGAATTGGGCTCCGACGTGGACATCGCCTATGCCACCACCACTCCGAATTCATTGGAAATGCGATTGAAGGAAGTGGTGAAGGATGTCTCCGAAGAACACGAATACTTGAAGAAGCACCCACCTGGGAGCGATTACAAACGGGTCACCGATTGACACCGTTCACCATCCCTTCCTCTGGTTAATCGAAGCGAACATATGGCGCAGTGCGACCAAAGGATGATACAAGAGCATCCTAGGGCCTGAAAAACGCATCACCATCCGGATATTGTCCCTCATCTCGGGAGCATAACAGTGGATTGTGCAACGTGAGCAAAACGGCTTGTGCATTCCCTCCGGACAGCGATCGATCCTCTCATGCGAATAGGTGAGCAATCGCTCGCATGCTTCACACAAATCCCTTCGATGATGTTGCTTGGTGCAATACAACCGTATCATAGTCCCCACTACCCGCTTCTCAAGCACCAATTTGCCACGTTCCATCCTCCCATCGTACAATCGACCGATTCATTGCACAAGATCCCATTTTCTGCGAGAATCGACAGACCGCACCAAGGAGCACCCCAATTGGACAACACACACACGCTCGCAAGAACTTCATTTGTGAAAAAACTCCCTTTCTATTACGGATGGATCATCCTGGTCGTCAGTTCCCTGGGGATACTTGCAAGCATACCCGGGCAAACCATGGGAGTATCGGTCTTCACCGACCATCTCATCAAAGCCTTGGGAATCTCCCGGGTGAACCTCTCCACCGCCTACATGGTGGGAACACTCGCCAGTAGTTTGGTCATTCCGTATGCCGGTGCTCTCCTGGATAGGAAAGGTGCACGGAAAACCGCATCCTTTGCGGCGATCGGTCTGATCATATCGTTGCTGATGCTCTCAAAATCACCTGCAATCTCCTCCCTCTCTCCCTTTTCCCCCACCATCTCGGGTTTCGCAGTCGCCACCATCGGTTTCCTTGGAATCCGATTTTTTGGCCAAGGGGTCACCGCGATCGTAGCGAGAACCATGTTGGCCAGATGGTTCGGATCGAGAAGAGGCCTTGTGGTCGGAATCATGGGTGTGGTGACCGCGTTCGGCTTCTCCTATGCACCCCAACCACTGCAAGCAATGGTTGCCCGCTACGGTTGGTCCGGTGCGATGGGTATGCTGGCATTGCTGTTGATGGTGGTCTATTTCCCCATCGTGTTGGTCTTCTACCGTTCCGATCCAGAATCGGTCGGGATGGAGGTTGAGGAGGGTTTACCCGAAAGAACACTGGAAAAGACTGCCTTGAACCAAGACTCGGAGGTGGAATACACGGTGCGGGAAGCGAAACGGCAACCCCGCTATTGGGTCATGATGGTCACCTTGGGAGCATGGACATTGTTCACCACCGCATTTACCTTCCACATCGTATCCATCCACAGGGAGATCGGGATACCGGCCGAAGAGGCGGTGACGATATTCCTTCCCATTTCGATCATCTCGGTGATCGCACAATTCATCGGCAGCTACGCCAGCGATAGGATACGAATAAAATGGTTGTTTTTGATCTTCACAGTGACCATCATCCTCAGCTCACTGTCCATGACCGTACTGAAGTACTCCGCCGGAAGGGGACTGTTGATCGTGGCATACGGTATTGGGAACGGACTGTTCAGCATGTTGAGCATCGTGGCGTGGCCAAAACTGTTCGGAAGGAGACACTTGGGATCCATCAGCGGCTTCGCCATGTCGCTTATGGTTGCCGGAAGCGCGATCGGTCCATGGTTGTTCAGTCTGGCATACAACCACACGGGTTCCTATGCCATCATAGGAACCGTCGGAGCAGTGGCGGGAACAGTCCTGCTGCTCATCTCCATGATGCTCCCCTTCTCCCATCCGATCACGCAAGCAGCACCAGACTGAGCGACATCACCACCATACCACCGATCACTCCACCGATGGCCACATGGTGTTCCCCATATTCCTCGGCGGTGGGAAGCAATTCGTCGAGCGAGATGTACACCATGATGCCCGCGACAGCTGCGAACACCACTCCAAAAGTAATGTCGTTGAACCATTGTCGCAAAAGGAAATAACCGATGAGCGCACCAACCGGTTCCGACAATCCCGAGAGCAATGAGAGCCAAAAGGCCTTCCTCTTGCTCTTTGTGGCGTAGTAGATGGGAGCGGAAACCGCAACCCCTTCGGGAATATTGTGGATCGCGATCGCAACCGCGATGCTGATGCCGAGACCGGGATCGGTCAAAGCCCCCATGAAGGTCGCCAAACCTTCGGGAAAGTTGTGGATTGCGATCGCAAGCGCGCTGAAAAAGCCCATCCTCATCAAACGGGGATCGTTCGGATCGAGATCGGGTTTCTGTTCACATGGATTTCCATGCATCTCGTGCGGGTTCTCGTAGGAAGGGATGATTTTATCGATGAACGCGATGATCGCGATTCCAGCGAAGAACGCACCAATGGTAGCCCAATATCCTGGACGGGGGCCCAACGCACCTGTGAGGGAATCCTTGGCCTTCACGAATATCTCGACAAGTGAAACATAGATCATCACCCCAGCCGAAAAACCCAAGGCCGCGGCGAGAAACTTTGGATTGAACTTCTTCGAAAAGAACGACATGATCGAACCGATTCCGGTCGCCAAACCGGCAAAGATGGTCAATCCGAAAGCAAATAGTACTGCATATGCATCCATAGAATTACCGTGTACCTCTCTTGTTGCCCGAATGTGGGGTCGCAACCGTGAGAACCGATGTTCCCATCTTCGGATAGTCCATCACAGGAGCCGCCCAGAACACCACCTGCATGTATACTACCAGTGTAACCTGAGAATCACTGAAAATGAAAGTGGTATCGGATACTTGCCATGCACAAGGAATAATGCAATGGACGGTACGGGAGATTTCGTTGTCTGCCTACACTCCGTTTTACAGGCAACACTTCTTGCGCCATGCGGAAAAAGCACGTATTCTTGGATCATGAACACTACTTGTCGTACCCTCTTGGCATCGATACTGATTTGCCTCTTAGTTGCGAACAGCCTCTTCGCTATCGACGGAACCTCTTCATCATACGCGGGAAGAGTAAAGACCTCCACCGAACGGTTTGAGATCATTTACGAACCGCAGGATGAATGGGCCGCAAGGGAACTTGTCCAATTTGCCGATGAGGTATATGACGAATTGTCCGGACTGTTGGACCATGCTCCGAAACGGAAAATACCCGTAATCCTCACCAGCCGTCCCGCCGATGCGAACGGATTCTTCTCCCCCTTTCCACCAAAAGTCACCATGCATATCACAAGCCCTGCAAACAGGTTCCTCGGTTCCAGAACCGCGGGTTGGATGAGATCACTCTTTACCCATGAACTGACCCATTACATCCATCTTACATCACCGGTGGGACCTGCGAAATTCCTCACTCCCATATTCGGTCCCGATGTTCCGGCAATGAACACCCTGCTCATGCCCGGTTGGTGGGTCGAAGGGATCACCACCTACACCGAATCCACCTACAGTGCAGGAGGAAGGGGAAACTCACCCACTTTCGCATTCACCTACCGGGCACCACTGTATGAAGATGAAATGTGGAGTCTCTCCCAAGGTGCGTACAACTCACTCAATCCTCCGATCGGAAGAATCTATACCACCGGCTACCTGATGGTGGACCACCTCTACCACACGTATGGAGAAGCGGCCTTTGTCGAAATCAACAAGAAGTATGCCGCGTGGCCATTCTTCGGTATGAAACCGGCATTTGGAAAAGTCACCGGCAAAAAACCTTCCGAAGTGTTCGAAGATGCCTTGGCCGCAGTCGGACAGGAGATTGAATCGATGGAGGCGGGCCCACTCTTCTCACCCGACACCATCGGTGATTTCGAAATTCCCAAGGAGACTGCGATCGGACTTGTCGGACAAGCCCATACCCCTGACGAAGGTGATCATCTCGTGCGCTATGGAACCGACATCGAGCCACTCGTGCATTTCGCGGTGAATGGACGGGGAAACAGCACGATTGCAAAAGACGGATCGCATGCCTACATCACCTTTTTCCACACCGAACCGAACACACGGGAGAGCACACCGCTCGCTCCAGTGGGCTTTTCCGATCTCTATCGATATGATTTTGGAAGCGATACCTTCCATGCGCTCACCAATGGCAAGAAATTGACACAACCGGCGGTCAGCAATGATGGAACCCGCGTGGTGGCCATCGAAGCGGTGCAGGAAAGATACCGTCTGGTAGTCCATGATGTGGCGACACAGAAATTGAAGGTCCTCTACGAACACCCCGAAGGCTCGATCTACCAACCATCGTTCTCACCAGATGGGAACTCCGTGGTGGCAATCGAAATCCTCGATGGCAAATCAACGCTTCTATTGGTCGATATGGATGGAAGTGCCCGGGAATTATGGCCCCATGGTGACGTGGAGATGCATCACCCGACCTTCATCGATGACCACACCATTTGGTTCTCAGCCGATTTCGATGGAATCCTGTCCCTCTACGAAACGTCGCCCGAAGGAGGTTCGATCCACAGGATCCTCCGCGATCCCATCGGGATCGTCGGAGCTGAAAAGGTGGGGGATTCGGTCATCTACGGCACCTACACCGCAAACGGATACGCGTTGAGGAAAGTTGGATCGGATCGTTTGGAACATGTGCCGATAGATATTCCAACTATTGAAGACACCCATCACATCTCGGCACTCCCGGAAGAATCCATCGCTTCCTCACGATATTTCGATCTTCCCAGGTTCAATGTGTGGCTCCCATTCACCATGGACATACCCGAATTCATTCCGGGTGCCACCGCCCTGTTCAAGAGCTTGCTCGGCACCCAAGTGCTCCAGATCAGCGGAGGATACCATATCGCAGATGCACTTCCGATCCTTAGCGTGACCTACAAATATGCTCCTGGTCCTTTTACCATCCTATTTCAAGGAAACGTGAACGAAAAAGTATCTGCGGACAAGAGACAACAATCGGTGATGGGGGGATTGTCGGTTCCCATCTGGCGCACTTCATCTCCCACCGGAAACAAGAGCTTGGCCTTGTCACTTGCGACGAGAGCCAACTTTCCCTCCGACACCAGTTCGTTGGTGGTGAACGCCTTAGCCAATTTCGACTCATGGGGGATATCGGCACCGAAAGCCTACTATGGTTCCACAATCGCCTCCGTTTCAGCAGGAGTAGGCACCCGATACCGCTTTGGCGATCACGATACGGCCATGCTGGCGATGTTCGGTCTCAGGGGACAAGTGCCTCTATGGAACACCCATCAGGTGCTCAGGTTCGATATCGATGGAGGTACAAGTTTGACCGGAGGATTGATCGAAGGACTCAACCCAATCGGATTCAAGCAGCAAAACAAGTACGGCACAGCCAGTGCTTTGGTCACCGCCCGCTATCGCATTCCATTCGGCATCATCGACCAACCCATACCCTTTGGAGGATTGATAGGAGCCGGGATGACACTCTATGGACAGACTTTGGTCCATGCCATCGATGGGAATTTCACATGGGAAGAGGATGTCTACCTGGGGGTGGAGACCACCGCATCCATGGCGATAGGTGCCGCGTTCACACTCAATGCGACCGGAACCATTGCCCTCAGCATCGACCATCCCGTACCCACTCCCCTTTTCAGTCTAAGCTTCACGAATCTTTTCGGAGCGGATTACGAATCCATTACCCGGATCTCTGCCAGATAAGGAGGCCAAAATGGACAAGACATACATCGAGACATTGAGTGTGGGGGGCGAGACCTTCCGCTACATCGATATCGTTCGATTCTGTGGTGGAAAAATCAATTCCATCCCATATTCCTTACGTGTGCTGCTGGAAAACCTCATGAGGCATCCCCACATGGTGGATGAAACGGTATTGGAAGCCATTGTCGACAGGAGCGGAAAAACCGAACGTCCCGAAGAAATCCCTTTCCACCCGGCGAGGGTACTCATGCAGGATTTCACCGGAGTTCCCGCCATCGTGGATCTGGCGTCGTTGCGAGATGCGGTGCAGCATGCAGGTAGCGATCCCACCCTCATCAATCCACAGGTTCCCGTCGATCTGGTGGTGGACCACTCGGTCCAGATAGACAGTCATGGCAGTCCCGATTCGAGAGCGATCAACGTGGCACTGGAATATGAGAGGAACCACGAACGTTACAGCTTGCTCAAATGGGCTCAGAAGAGTTTTTCCAATCTCAGGATCGTCCCACCCGATTCGGGCATATGCCATCAGGTGAATCTTGAACATCTGGCCGAATGTGTGAGATCCGAAAACGGGATGCTGTTTCCAGACTCATTGGTCGGAACCGATAGCCATACCACCATGATCAATGGACTGGGAGTCATGGGTTGGGGTGTGGGAGGGATTGAAGCCGAAGCGGTCATGCTCGGCCAACCCTACTTCATGCCGATACCGAAGGTGATCGGAGTGAAATTGTCCGGAACTATGGATCGCCTCTGTACCGCCACCGATCTGGTGCTCACCCTCACCAACCTGTTGCGAACCGTAGGTGTGGTGGGTTGCTTCGTCGAATACTTCGGAGAGGGACTCGCATCATTGGATCTACCGGATCGAGCCACCATAGCCAATATGAGTCCCGAGTATGGTGCCACGATGGGCTTTTTCCCTGTCGACGAAAAAACCATCGGGTATCTGAAGCTCACCGGAAGGGAGACATTCGCAGAAAAGACCGAACAGTACTGCAAGGCGAACGGGATGTTCCATGATCCGACAATCGAAGCGATCTACGACCAGGTGTTGGAACTGGATCTTGGAACCGTGGTACCGAGTATCGCCGGACCTTCGCGTCCACAAGACCGTATTCCTTTGGATGGCGCACCCAAATCGATTGAAAGGAGCACCGGTATCGATGTGAAGAAATCGGTATCCATCGATCTCGATGGAACTCCCATCGACCTCCCGGATGGTGCGATTGCCATTGCAGCAATCACCAGTTGTACCAATACGAGCAATCCATCGGTGATGATTGGAGCCGGACTGCTGGCAAGGAAAGCGGTAGACAGGGGATTGAAGGTACCTTCCTGGGTAAAGACCTCACTGGCACCCGGTTCCCAAGTGGTCACCGATTATCTTGAGGGAACGGGATTGCTCGAACCACTCGAACTTTTGGGATTCGGCATCACCGCCTTCGGGTGCACCACCTGCATCGGCAATTCGGGTCCCTTGCATCCTGCGATCGAAACGGCTGGGCTCAACTTGGCGGCGGTACTATCGGGAAACCGCAATTTTGAAGGTCGTATCCACAAGAGCGTGAAGGCATCTTTCCTGATGAGTCCACCATTGGTGGTGGCATACGCGCTTGCGGGAAAAATGACCATTGACCTGGAAAAGGATCCATTAGGCCTCGATTCGAATGGAAGTACGGTGTATCTGCGAGACATCTGGCCCGATCCCACAGAGATCGCGACACTCGCCGACCGGTTCGTCACCAAGACATCTTTCATGGAGAGGTACCGACATGTCTTCGAAGGCGATGCAAAATGGAAGAGCCTGCCGGCTCCCGATGGTGACACCTTCGCATGGGACCCATCATCCACCTACATCGCAAAAGCTCCCTTCTTCGATGAGTTCCCCATCGATCCACCCCACATCGAAGACATCGTGAAAGCAAGGGCCCTTCTGGTGATGGGGGACTCGGTCACCACCGACCATATCAGTCCTGCGGGCTCGATTGATCCGACCTACCCCGCGGGACGGTACCTTTTAGAGAAGGGTGTCCCGGTCTCCGGGTTCAATTCCTATGGAAGCAGACGCGGCAATCATGAAGTGATGGTGCGGGGGACCTTCGCCAATACCCGGATCCGACAGAAACTCAGTGCACCGAAGGAGGGAGGGTTCACCACAAAACTTCCCGAAGGGGAATTGCTGCATGTATATGATGCGGCGATGCGGTACCACGAAGAACCTACCGAACTCATCGTTTTGGCAGGGAAAGAGTATGGTACCGGTTCTTCCCGCGACTGGGCGGCGAAAGGAACCAACCTGCTTGGAGTGCGGGCGGTACTCGCCCAATCGTTCGAACGGATCCATCGCAGCAATCTCGTGGGGATGGGAATTCTGCCTCTGGTGTTCACCGAAGGTGAATCATGGGAAAGTTGGCACATTGCCGGCGATGAACTGTTCACTTTGCATATTCCCCCCACGATCGTACCACGCATGCGATGCTCTTTGCATTTGGTGCGCAACGATGGCACTACACAGGACATACCGGTTGTCTGCAGGCTCGATTCTTCGATTGAAGTCACCTATTTTGTAAACGGAGGCATACTGCATCATGTTCTGCGCTCCTTGTTGCGTTCCCAGTATTTGAAGTTGTGATGAACGATGTTGTGGATTTCCCCACATTCCTTGCCATGACGGGGAATGAAGATTTGATCGAAGCGGTGCGACAGATTCACATGATCGCTCCGATACCTCCCTCACTTGCCATACGCTTGGGACATCTGGTTCGCATCCATATGGCTACGGGGAATTATGGTCCTGCCATCGAAACATGGATAGAGACCCACGATTTTGCACTCACCGACGAGGTGCTCGACAGACGACTTGAACAATTGGCGCATGAGGGTGCCGAGGCATTGGGTATCGGCAATGAAACCTGCCTGACCCTATTCAAGAGACTCCCGTCCCAAGTGGCACGGGAGAACACCCGCTACCACAACTCCAAACCGAAGGATGAAGCCAATGTGGCTGCGATGGAACCGTTGATCCTCCACCTTGAAAAGCAGGGAACATTGACGAGAATCAGAAGAATCGACAAGCCGATGCAACCGGTGGAATCCTTCGTCTACCAGAGCAAGTACAAGTATTACTGCACCGATACGGGACTCTTTCGCAGAATGGCGAATTTGCCGGCCACCTCGGTGGATGAAGGAAGTCCTTCCCTGAGCAGGTTCAGGGGCGTGCTTAGCGAGAGCTATGCCTTGTCCTGCCTGCTCTCTTTGAGCGAAAGCCAAGTGTGGTATTGGAAGTCGGGGCATCAAGCCGAGGTCGACTTCGTGATCACCTTGGGAGGACATACGCTCCCGGTGGAGGTGAAAACCTCGAGAAATGTGAAATCGCATTCCTTGGCCCTTTACAGGAAGCTCTACGATCCGCCCCTGGCGCTCAGGATATCCCTCCTCAATTTGAAGAGGGACGATGACCTGGTGAACGTACCGCTCTATTTGGTGGGAACATGGCTTGGTCCCGATATCCTCCGAATCGCGACCGCTACCTAATCGGTGAACACCTTGAACCGTTTGAGCCCCTCGACAAGAGCTCCGGCATACGATCTTTCTGCGAAATGGATGTTCTTCATCTTCCGCAGTCTCTCGAGCGATTCCTCGTGGTTCGCCACCACAATGCCCTTCAGCGGTTTGATCAGCATATCGGCATCATTTCCCGAATCACCGGCGGTGACGACCGATTTGAGATCGATATGCCATTTCCATGCGATGTACTTCACCGCGGTTCCCTTGGAAGCCCGGTACGGCAGGATATCGAGGAAACGGTCGTGGGAAAGAACGATATGCCATGAGGATTTGGTCAAGTCCAGGGCATCGTGCACCTGTTGCATCAATGCTTCGATTCCCTCGGGATTCCTCACATTATAACTTACCTTGAATTCCCTCTGGGCATCGGGTTCGCCCTGCAATTCGAGACCTTCGATGGGATCCAGGACCTCCCTGATCCGCCTCGGATGCCACCTTCGGCGAATGTAATGGGACCACCCCTTGTCCACTATCAGATCCTTGCCATAGTAGACCTCCGATCCCACCGAGGTGATGAGCACATCGGGTTGGGGCAATCCATATTCGGAGAGGATCTGTTTGGCCGAATCGACACTTCTACCGGTGGCTATACCGAACCCGACCGTATCGTGGTGGGCTTCGAGCAACCGCTTGAATTCCTCGATCGCCGCATCATCTCCGGTGAGAGTGTTGTCGATATCGCTCACCAACAGATACTTGAGTGTGCTCATTCGCTTGGCCATGCTCCTCTCGTATCTGGCTTCGGGAGTCTTCTTATCCGTATGTTCGGCCAACACCCGCTCGAGATTTTCGAGATAGGTGTCGCAGTGATGGTGCCAATTGTAGACTTCGCGTATCCTCTCGACCCCATGACGGGAAAGGGTATCCCAGAGCCCGGCATCGGTGAGCACCTTGTGGATCGCATCACCGATCGCCTTCTGGTTCGTGATGTCGACCAACAGTCCACTGTCGCAATTCTTGCGGATATCCTGTACTCCTCCCTTGTCGGTACCGATGAACGGAAGACCGACCGCAGAGGCTTCTATGAAAGTGAGTCCGAAATTCTCCAGTGCGGCAGCGCTTACGAAGACGCCTCTCTTCATCGCTGCGATGCGATACAGTTCCGGAACATCCCGTTCCGGATTATGATGTTTGGGAATCGCCATCTTGCCATAGAGGTCATAGCGGTCCATGAGCAGCAGCATGTCGGTCAGAACGGCCTTCTCACCCTCCTCCATGCTGTTGATATCGTCACGGATACCTGCGAATATTGCGAGATTGGCAATAGCTTGAAGGTCTTTGTTCCTTCCATAGATTTCGATAAGGACATCGATATTCTTCCGAGCCTCCGGCCTGCAGAGTGCCAGTATGAGAGGCTTGTCGGGATTGGTGAAGAACCGCTGCAACTCCTTGATCATGTTGTATTGGGCCAATTTCTGTTCTTCGGTCACCGAAGGGTCCTGTATCTCATAATGGTAATAGGGAAAGAACTTCCCAAGATCCAGTCCGGGTGGAATGACGGTGAACTTTTCGAGCACCCTGTTCTCGTAGGAACTGTAGAGTTCCTCCCTCTCGTAATTCGTACTGGTGATCACCATATCGGCCTTGCGGATGGAACGTTCCTCTTGGGCGATCCTCTTGGATATGGTGTAGTAGTCCTCGATCTTCTCCTCCGAGATTCCGATCGATTTCAAGTACTCGAACTTGTTGCGCCCCAACGAGTGCCCTGTGAACACAAGCGGGGTATGGAAGTAACTGGCGATCTCGGTGGCGACGTACCCTCCATCGGCATAATGGCCATGGATCACATCGGGAACCCGTTTCTCGGAACGAAAGAATTCAATGAGATTGTCCACGTATTCATCAAGATGGGGCCAAAGGCGTTCTTTGCGAATATACTTGACTCCACCACAGGGAAGACGGACGATCCTGGCATGTTCGGCAATCTCCTCGAAGGTCTTGTTGTAGTCTCCACCTACCCGCTTGTCACCGACTTTCCTGGTGAACAGATCGACTTCAACACCCTCTCGTGTGGACAACTCCTTTACCAAATCGATCACATAACGTGTCTGTCCACCGGTATCGGCATCACGTCCCATCTCTATGTTTTCACTCCGCACCAAACCGTGGATGTTGATAATCGCAATATACATGTAGCACCCCTTTATACGTGGGTATAAGCATCCCACAGATCATGAAAACTGTCAAATAGTTGGAGCATTTCAGATTACAGGACCGATCATCCTTCGTCGACAGGAATCAACAGCACCGGGACCTTGGACCGTCTGGCGACATAATGGCTCACACTTCCCACAAAGAGTTCCCTCAGGAAGCCCCTTCCCTGGGTACCCATCATCACCATGGTGGCATCACCCTCTTCGAGTTCCCGCATGATTTCGGTATGGGGATCGCCATATACGAGTTTGCTTTCGACCTGTACCGTGGAACCTGAACGCAACCGTCCCTTCAACTCGTCCAACCGGGTTCTGTCGACATCATTGAACTCGTCGAGTCTCTCGACGAGATGCGGCTCAATATGACTCCTGTCCTGCACATGCAGAAGCGTAACCTTGGTGACGTTGCCGGTATCGACCAGTTTCTCCAGATGTGCGAAGGCTCCCTCGGCTCCTGGTGAGAAATCGGTTGCATAGAGGATCCTCTTGGTGATACCTTCTTCAGAGATCCCCACCACACTCAGATGTCTACTCTCATCGACCGTGAGTCTGACAATGATCAACGGCTTGCGGGTACCCAGGAGCACCTCGTGTGCAACACCCCCAAGAAACGCTCCACCGACCAAGGATCTGCCTTGGGAACCAACCACCACCAAAGGATAGCCCTCCTCTTCGGCGATTCGGTTGATTTCACGTTTCGCATTTCCAGGAGAAATGCGCGATTCCACAGTGAAACCCAACTCCTCCAACACATCCTTCTGCCTCTCTATCGCTTCGGTTTGGATGGTGGCCACATAGGGAAACACTTCCGATGCCACTTCCTGGTAATCGGGACATTGGAGCAACAATAGGGAAGAAACTCCAAAATCCTTGAGGAAGCCAAGATGTCTCACCATGATGTCGGAAGCCTCCGATAGATCGGTTGCAATGATCGCTCGTTCCATCATACTCACCTCCCGCGGCAACGGAAAGGCCGGCTCCCTCATTCCGAGACTCGGTCCCGGATCCGATTCGTATGGGTGCGGCCAGTTCATATCGCCGCCATATATAGTATAGCTATGGATTGGTGATAAAGTCAAAAGTTTCCGTTTTTGCCTTCTACGGTCAGATTGACCTCGGTTGGGGGCTGTGGTAGGTTTCTCGTATACAAGAAGGTGGAAGACATGGCACACAGACGTTTTGTCTCCTTTATACGGTACTTCCTTCTGCTGTTGGCAATTGGATCGGCTGCCTACGCGATCATCCATTTCTCCGATCGAGCAGGTACCGTATATGAGAGACCGGCGGCACCTGTGGTGATCGCCAGACCACAGCGTACCGACTTGGCAATCGGAATCACTTCATGGGAATATGTGGAATCCGACCACACCGTCGCAATCGTACCGTTGGTGGGAGGCGTTGTGACCGAATATCCAATCGAGGTGGGAGTTCAGATCGATGAGGGTGATGTCATCGCGAACATCGATCCCGCACCCTACCGACAACAGATGCTTCAGGCACAAGCCGCGAAAATCGTCGCCGAAACCACTTTCGCGCGCATCGAACGGTTGCATAGGTCGAAATCCGTTCCCGACCAAATCTATGAAGAGGCATTGGCACAAAGGGATGCCACCTTGGCGCAATGGGAAGGTGCGAAACTACGATTGTCACAAACCGAGGTCACCTCACCCCTACGGGGAACCGTATTGCAGACACTCTCTTCGACAGGCAACATTGCATCTCCCGATCGCCCTGTCGCATTGGTGGCCGATCTTACCCGTTTGGTGGTGAAGGTTGACATCCCGGCCTCCCGGTATGGAATCATTTCCGCCAACAGAGCAAACCTGAACGCCAATGTGCTGCACTTGGACGGTCATGCCGTCATGGCAAAGGTGGATACGATCGCACCACATGTCGATCCAATGTCGAACACATTCGAAATCACCTGTGAAATCGATGGTTCCGTTGACGATCTGGTTCCGGGGATGCTGGTCCAAGTGAGGATCGACCATACACTGTTGGAGGATGTGTATACACTTGGGCAAGCTGATCGTAGGGCTGACGGCTCATTCATGTTGTACGACGGAAATAAATCAATCGCGGTGGCAAAAGATATCGAACCCATCGCTGAAAACGACGAATCCATCGCCATCGACCAATCCTATTCCGACACATGGTTCATCGTGGACGGCCACCAATCGATACTCGACGGACAGACGGTCGTCGTGGTCGGCGAACGGTAGGAGCATACCATGCGGATATCGCATTTCGCCGTGGCCCACCCAGTCGTAATCGGCATGCTCATGATCGTATTGGTGGCATTTGGCATCTACTCGTTCATAGGAATGAATATTGAGTTCATGGCCGACATCTCGCTTCCTACGGTGGAAGTGCTGGCGGTATACCCGGGAGCGGGAGCCGAAGATGTCGAACGGGATGTGACCGATGTGTTGGAGAAGGATTTTTCCACCCTTCCAAACTTCACCCATATCGATTCCACAAGCACAAATTCCTTCAGCTGGATCACCATCACCTTCCGCGATGGCATCGACCCCTATGAAATGCTGGATGATATACGCAATCGCATACGGCAACTGGAAAGTGATCTACCCGACAATCTCGAGGGAGAACCGGTGGCGATTGTAGGGAGCGCCACCATGCTTCCGGTATTCATGTTCAGTCTTTCGTCCGGTCGGGATTCGGTCATATTGTCGTCCTATGTGGAGGAGACCCTGGTTCCCAGGATAACCCGCATACCTGGTGTCGCGGAGGTCGAACTGGAAGGAATCGACACACTGCAGGCCCATGTGGAATTACGGACGAAAGATCTCCTTCAAACGGGAATTCCCGCCATACAGGTGCACCAGGCGATTCAGTATGCGAACATGAGGATGCCGGTGGGTTCCATGGAGTACCACGGAAACACCGCCTCGCTCAGATATGACGGGAGCATTTCCTCCTTGGAGGAATTGGGGGAGATTCCCATCGGTGCCACCGATGGAAAAAAGATCGTCAGACTTTCACAAGTCGCCGACATCACCTTCGACACCGCAGAAAAATCGGTATATGCCGATGCGAACGGAGATCCCAAGGTGGTGGTGACCGTCACCAAACGAACCGATGGGAATACGTTGGAAATCGTCGATGGGATTCGAAACGTATTGGAACAGGTAACAGCCGAAACAGGAAGCGCCATCACCTATGAGATTCTCAGTGACGACAGCCGCAATGTGAAAGCCTCGTTGTTCACAGTGGTGAGATCGGGTATGGTGGGCATGTTGATGGCGATCATCGTCATTCTCCTCTTCTTGGGTGATACCAGGGCGACAGTGACCATCGCACTCTCCATACCACTCAGCATCCTGTTCACCTTCATCGGAATGCGTATTGCTGGGGTGACTGTCAATCTGATGAGTCTTTCGGGTATGGTGGTG
>Ga0334898_1002646_pt1 | contig 15992 bp, 19 predicted proteins | sample GraSluR3_MG_10_FD_207228 | JGI IMG/M metagenome (GOLD analysis project Ga0334898, IMG submission 207228) | Sludge microbial communities from methane-producing bioreactor in Wageningen University, Netherlands - Granular Sludge_3_08-R3 | ecosystem: Engineered > Bioreactor > Anaerobic >... | reverse complement strand
AAGGCAGTGTTAATAAAATAAAGCTCACAAAACGCATAATGTATGGCAGAAATAGTTTTAAATTACTCAAAGCAAAATTGCTTCTAAATGAATATTTTTATCAAATCAACTAACTTTGGAAAGAACCTATTAATCGCTTACCATATTATTAAGGAATTACGAATAGATAGAGGATTAACACAAGAAAACCTTTCAGAAGGGATTTGCTTCAAGCAACATATATATAGACTCGAAAAGAACAAACGATTACCTTCTGCATATTTGGTTAATTTATTAGCTGAGAAACTTGGCACAGAATTGATTGAATCAATTTATTATTCTGAGTGTAAATGGTAATTATTATTATTACCATTAAGGGTTGCTACTCAATGAAAATGTTATAGATTTCAATTAAACGGTATTATTAAGAAGCATTTATCTTGTTTTGCTTAATGGATTATTGTATGATATACATATTAATTTTTTTGATTCAGGGAAATGAAAAAGATATAGAAAGCTAAGAACAGCCATTATTGAGGTGGGAAATCACCAAATATGTAAGCTTATGTTGCATTCTTAGATATATTAAGAGAATTGTACTTTAGATTTGGAGGGATTGGAAGACTAGTATAACTCATTTTCCTTCGAAAACATAAGGTTATTAAAAATGAACCATACTAGTATTTTTTCGTTGTAACAAACACAGATTTACTTTAAGTTGTTATGATGTATGAGAAACTTTATAATGATTAAGACGTTATGAAAACACTTAAAATATTATATTAAGAGAGGAATTTGAAATTGATTAAATCAAAAAGTAAATATATTTTATTAAGCATAATCGTTGTTGTTCTTATGATAGTAATTGTTTTGATTTTGGAAAATCATAATTATAAAAAGGAATTAAGCAATAAAGGTTTAGTCGGTCTAGGAAAAACATTTACAGTTGAAGTTTTAGAAGATAGTAATTATGAAGTATTTAATGAAGGAGGACAGTTTGATATGTGGGATGGAGAAGAAAGAAGTGAAATGATTATTTACATGAAGGAAAATGATTTGGTTTTAAAAACCGGCATATACAATATTAATCAAGCATTTACTTTTGAAAGAGCAGTGGAAGAATTTAGTTTTGTAAAAAATGAATAAATATAAAAGAAATAACAAAGAGATGAAAGGTGTATTCTCTTTGTTATTTCGGGAGTGTAAAATCTCTATCCTGGTCATGCAGCTGGGATAGGGCTTTTTTTTCTTTTTCAATATAATGGATGATTGTTTATTATTACCAAATTATACATTCCATGCATGCATGAATAATTTTTTGTGGCTATGCCTGTTTTATTAAGCATACCACTAGGCTAGCTCATCATACTTGTTGAGGCTCATTGTCAATGGCGAACTGGACGTTTTGAATTATCTTGAGTATATATAGCTGGTTAATCGCTTACTCCATAAACACAAAAGTATAGAGTGGTTCTAATGTCCTGTTCTGCCATTCTTTTGTTTCTGGAATTATTTTATCCGTTATCTTACTAACCATCTCTGCTGAGACTTCTACACCATATAAATATTGCATTTGATCATGAATGTCTCGTGTACTCATACCCTTTGCATACAAGCCTATAATCTGATTTTCTATGCCAGAGGCATCGAGTGATATTTTGGGAACTATTTTAGGTTCAAACTCACAATTTATAGCTCTTGGGACATCGATTATTACTTCACCAAGATCAGTTTTTATTGTCTTTTGACCATAACCATTTCGAGAATTGCCTTCCTTATTTGCATCGTGATTATAACGCTCATAACCTAGGGTTTAATGCATTTCTGCTTCTAACAATTTTTGAATTACATCTTTAAACAGCCCTTTAAGTGTTTATTTAATGTCTTGGGGTGTCTAAATATTGTTTTCCTTAATTAGTGCTTTTCTTTGCTCCTTCGATAATAAACTTCCCATAAACAAAATCTCCCTTCTAGTGTTTGTAATTATTACCAGAAAGGAGATTTTCACACAGTTTATTTTACAGCCTCGTTATTTCGTTTATAAATTTAAAAAGTACCGCCACCACCACCTGAGTAGTATAGTAAGCAGTTGAACCGGAACTAGTATTATTATAATAGCAGTATCCTGCAGCACGAATTTGATATGCTAAATCTGCTGGATTATACCCTTTCCATGATTTCAATTTTATAAAGTCATCGTATTTAGTTCCACTTGGGATTTTCCAAGTGTTTTTCTTGTATGTTTTTATACCAGCATAGGATAGTGCTCCAGCTGCAAAAGTGGAACAATTATATGTCTCAATATTATATTTATCAGTTTTGTGGCTTTTTATGTAGGACTTAACTTTATCATATTGTGCCTTTTTAACAGTATATACTTTTGCTACGTCCCATGGATGGTTTTTATCGTCTACTATTTTACCAGTAACATTTTTTGAAAATAGAACGTCATTTTTGCTTATACCATTTTTGGGATAAAAGCCAGTATATTCAACAGTAGTGCCATCAGAAAGCCTTAAAAAAGTATGACCAATATCCATTGTATCAACATCAATACAATACCTCTCGTTTACAGTAGTATTATCCAACGGCCTGTCTACAAATATTGTAATAGTATAATCGCTAATACTGTCAATTTCATTTTCAATAGCTTCATCTGCAAAAGCTGTAGATACTGAAAGTGACATTACCATTACAAATACTACAAGTAGTGAAAATATTTTTTTTCTTAACATAAGAATCTCCTGTGTTTTTAATAAGAATTGTTAGTTACATATTAACATTACACAATAAAAATACACTTGTATATAAACCAATAGGTATACTATAATTAACTAAGCTCATGTAACTACCACTACGTATTGTGGCGGCTTTCTTTAGTATTTTATACCTTCACATGTTTAATATGAAAGAATAATGTAAGGAGTTTTCAAAAAAAGCATTGAAATGAAAATAAAAACCCTTTATAATCATAAATAAGAGTTAAATGAAAATAAAGGAGGATTCAATGGATAACAGAGCAGGAGAATTTATAGAAATTGGAAGTGGAATCAGTAAATATAAATGTTTTGTACCGAAAGGTCTGCCGCCAAAGGAACCAAGTATTCAATATGACGATGAACTAATATACTTGATTTCAGAAGCCAATCGATATATAGGCCGTCTTGATGAAGTTACGGACACATTGATTTCACCTGAATATTTTGTCTATATGTATGCTAGAAAAGAGGCAACGTTGTCTTCTCAAATAGAAGGAACACAGGCAACGTTTTCTGATTTAATAAAAGCAGAAGCAGGAATCAGTGACGAAATACCGGATGATGTAAAGGAAATTGAAAATTATGTCAAGGCTGTTAATTATGGATTTGAGAGAATGGAAACATTGCCCTTGTCATTAAGATTTGTTCGAGAAATTCATGAGATATTAATGCAGGGTGTGCGTGGAGAAAATAAATCACCAGGTGAATTTAGAAAATCGCAAAACTGGATCGGTGGTTATTCAATATCTACAGCGTCATATGTTCCGCCATCAGTAGAACATATGAATGAGCTTTTATATAACCTAGAACAATTTATTCATGAAGAAAACTACATGGCAATATTGATAAAAACGGCTTTAATACACAGTCAGTTTGAAATGATACATCCGTTTTTAGATGGAAATGGAAGAGTAGGCAGATTATTAGTGGCTTTTTATCTAGCTAAAGAAGATATACTTCATAAACCGACATTATATTTATCAAAGTATTTCAAGAAGAATCGTCAAACCTATTATGAATGTTTATATGACATACATGCAAAAGGCGATTACGAAACATGGATCAGGTTTTTCATGGAAGGCATTATTGATACATCAAAAGAAGCTATAGATATGGCGAGAGCAATCAGTAGCTTAAAGGAAAATGATATTAGAAAAATTAGTACGATGGGAAGAAGTTCAGAGAATGCTTTAAAAATATACGAAGGCTTATTTGATAAACCGACGACTACGATTGAAGATATTATGAATAGACTGGAGATTAGTAATGCTACCGCAGGTAGACTGGCAGAAAAGCTAATAGATTTAGGTATACTTATAAATATCAATAATAAATCAAGAAATAAGGTTTTTGTGTATAAAGAGTATATGGACATATTTAGTGATGATTAATACCTTGCAAATCATCCACTCATATGGAAGGAGAAAAATATGGTTGAAATACGAGCAATGAAACCAGAAGAAGCACAAGCGGTGAGAAAACTTGGTAGAAAAACCTTTGAATGGTTTGAAGCACTTTGGGTGCCAAAACCCAAAAAGTGTTTTGTTGCTGTTGAGGGCGATGATATACTCGGTGCAGTTATATATAAATATTTTAAGATAGTGAATAAGACCATCGGTTATGTGGACTATATTTTTGTGGATAAAAAAGGACATGGCAAAGGTATAGGCACTAAGCTAGTCGATGCATGTTTCAAGGCTATGGACCAAGAGGGTTGTGATGGATATAGCGCAATTGTTCGAGATGATAATGTAGGTTCTTGGAAAATGTTCATCAACAAAGGGCTTTCAAGATATGGTATCGATGACTTAATTAGACGATTTGGTCTTAAAGGTATGGTTGGTCTGTCATTTCAGTCGCCTCTGTTTGTAGCAACAGGCATGGAATTCTATTTAGCCTTGAAGTCTGAAGAAGCAGAGGTTAATAAAGGCTCTACAAGGCGTCAACTGATTAATCTATTTTTGTATACCATAATTTTTCTTCTACCAACACTTATTAGAGGACTTGACTACGCCTTTTATGTGATTGGTGCTATACTTACGATCCTTAGTATTCGAGTTGTCTTTGGATATATTGGAACGCGATTATCCAATGAAAAATGGTCTTTTAGAGTTAACGATGGTGGCTTTTTTATACCAACAATGGCTTCCTTATTTGGTGGTGCTTATTATATTTCCGGTAATTGGTACCCGAGCGAGTATAGAAGAGATCAAGAGTTTCGAAGTGCTCTAGGTAAAACCGCTTTGTTACAATGGATATCAGTTTTCCTGTTGGTGCTCATTGGGAGAACTTCCTTGGCTAACATTGAATTTGTTGACGCAGTGGTAACGCTTGGGCGCATACTCCTAGCAATCAGTGTGATTCCATTTTATCCAATGGCTAGCTTCGGTGGTGAAAGGATTTTCAACTGGAATAAATGGGTCTATGGACTTATTTTACTCCTTACAATACTTCAATTTATATTATGATAACCACTCTATCAGTAAAGGAATGAGTTCGATGCAAATTAATCGACTTTTTGAAATTGTATATATTTTATTGGATAAAAAAACAGTGACATCTAAGGAACTTGCGGAGCGGTTTGAAGTCTCCACAAGGACTATTTTTCGCGATGTTGAGACTTTGTCGGCTGTTGGAATCCCTGTATATATGAAAAAAGGCAGAGGCGGAGGTATTTCATTGCTTCCGAACTTTATTTTGAATAAAGCTGTCATTACCGATGCAGAAAAAGATGATATTTTATCTTCATTAAAGGCGGTTAAAGCCATTGATCTGAACAAAACCGAAACAACACTTAACAAAATAAGTAGCTTGTTGGGAGAATCGGAAACGGATTGGATTGAAGTCGACTTTTCCTCTTGGGTAAACGCACAAAATGAGACAGAAGTGTTTAATATAATCAAAGGAGCTATATTACAAAAGCATGTGATTACATTTTCCTATTCAAGTGCCAAAAAGCAAACAATCTCTCGAGAAATTGAGCCATTAAAACTGGGTTTTAAAGGTGGCGCTTGGTATGTATATGGGTATTGTCGTACCCGAAATGACACGCGTTTTTTTAAACTCCGACGAATCAGAGAGCTATCCGTAGGTGATGAAATATTTCAAAGGAAAACACCAAAACAGATTTTTTTGGGGAAGGAAGTCTTTCAGGAGGACTTTGTCATACTTAAATTGAAGCTATCTGAAAAAGTTGCTTATAGAGTTTTTGATGAGTTTGAAGATTATGAACAAGAAGAAGATGGTAGTTATATTGTAGAAATCAAGTATCCAAAAGGGGAATGGATTTTTTACTATATTATGTCCTTTGGAAGTCATTGCCAAGTATTAGAACCGGAATTCGTTCGAAGAGAAATTCAAGTAGAATTAGAAAAAATATTAGAGCAATATATTTAATATGACGCATAGGTGTCATATTAATGAGCGTATAATGACCCTATAGTTAAATATTAAAAAGAAAACAGGAGGTCATTTTAATGAATTATGAAGTTGTAGAGTTAGATGAGAAAACCATTGTTGGAGTAAGTGCGGTAACAGGGAACACAGATCCAAAAGTGAGCGAAATCATTTCCGGACTATGGGAAGACCTTTTTCAAAGGGGAACCCATGAAATCATCAAGAATAAAATCAACACACATGCCATTGGATTATATTCGGACTATACACAAGATCAGTACTGTGTTACGGCAGGAGTTGAGGTCTCAAAAGCAGATAATGAAAAACTAACCGTGAAAATAATCCCAGCAGGAAAATATGCCAAGTTTTCAATTCACGGTCATATGGTCAATGCAGTGGTTAAGGCGTGGAATGAAATTTGGGCCATGGACTTAGAACGTAGTTTTACTGGTGATTTTGAAGAGTATTTAAATGATGATTGGGAACATGCAGATGTCAATATTTACATTGCACTAAAAGAGTAAGGATGTGGCGTATGGAAATCATTACGGTAACTAAAGACAATGTTGAGGCAGAACATATTTGTTGTGCCATATCGAACAATAAGGATATTCAAGTCCTATCAAAAAAACAATGGATGCAGAAGAATTTCGACCAAGGCCTTGTCTTTAAGAAAGTCAATGTACGAGGAAAATGTTTCATCGAGTATATACCTGCTGAAAATGCATGGGTGCCGATTGAAGCAGAAGGATATATGCTTATTAATTGTTTTTGGGTCTCCGGAAAATATAAAGGACAAGGACATGCCAATGAACTTTTAGAAGCCTGCATAAAAGACAGTCGGGAAAAAGGAAAAAAAGGACTTGTTGTACTATCTTCAAAAAAGAAAGTTGCTTTTTTATCAGATCCGTCCTATTTAAAATACAAAGGATTTCAAGTAGCCGATCAGGCAGACCCATATTATGAATTATTGTATCTACCTTTTGATGAATATGCGCCCATTCCTAAATTCAAAGACCAGGTAAAAAGCCCGAAAATCAATGAAAAAGGCTTTGTACTCTATTACACACATCAATGTCCATTTACAGTCAAATATGTTTCACTCATTGAGGAAGTCGCGGCAGAAAACAAGATCCCCTTCAAAAGTATCTTAATCGAATCAAAAGAAGAGGCACAAAATGCGCCGGCACCCTTTACCACATACAGTTTATTTCAAGATGGTGAATTTTTGACCAATGAAATCTTGTCGGAAAAGAAATTCAAGAAATTCGCCGATATGTAAAATATTCGTGGATTCATTTCACTAAGAAAGCCAAGTGCTCCTAAAACAAAGAATTCAACGGATTCCAAACTCGCTATCGCTCAGACAGAGGAATCCTTGCCTTGAATTCTTTATTTTATTCACAGTGACTTTCTAAGTTTATGAAAAAACTCATATTTTACACACCGGCGATTCTGATAATGGCGATTCGAAGCTGGATCAGTTTTCATTGCTATACGGCAACGTTTGCATGAGGGCAAAGAAATGTTTAGGCTCGCCGGTACTAAAATATTCAAACCAAGATTCTAGGGTGTCTGATTGATAAACACCTAGGTACTCAATAATTTGTTTTGTCCACAACAAAGCTCCGGTGGAACTTGCAGTAATCAGGTTGTTATCCCTTACAGATGGCTTGTCTATATAAAAACCTTGCCCTTTATAGCTAGGAGAAACCATTTCAAGATATCCCGGTCCATTACTGGTATGTGAACGATTATCCAATAGTCCAAGGTTGGCAAGTGCAGCAGTAGCTCCACAGATGGCACATACCATAGCACCTACAGAGAGAAATTCTCTTGCTTTTTCGAGGATAGCGCCATGCTTTGGGTCGCTCCATGTATTTGCGCCCGGTAATAGCAAAATACTCGTTTCACTCACAACAATATCATCAATTATGCAATTGGGTATTACTGTCATCCCACCCATTGTATTGATTGGCCTTTGAGAATAACTAACCGTTTTGAGTGATACACCTTGGTGGTCTTTTTTGAAAAAACGACCAGAATTCAACTCCGAAGTAACATAGCCCAGTTCCCAGTCGGCTAAAGTATCTAAAACATAAACATAGATTGTATACATAAATTTCCTCCATTTTCATTGGTTTTTTAATTTGCTGCCTCTATAATACGTTTCTATTATATCTTGCAATTGTTGACAGCAGTATGGCAACAATATATAATTATATCAATAAATTTTAGAAGGCGGCTATTAGATGAAAATTGACAGACTTGTGAGTATTATTATGATACTCCTTGATAAAAAGCGTATAGGCGCACAGGAGTTAGCAGATCTGTTTGAGGTTTCACCCCGTACAATCTACCGAGACATAGACTCGATTAACATGGCGGGTATTCCTATTCGGTCAACATCGGGAGTGGGAGGAGGCTTTGAGATCATGCAGAAATACAAGCTTGATCAAAAAGTTTTTTCGACTGCCGACCTTTCCGCTATTTTGATGGGACTTTCCAGTGTTTCCAACATGATACGAGGTGATGAGCTGGTAAACGCCCTTGCCAAAGTCAAGAGTTTTATCCCCGCCGACAAAGCGAAAGACATTGAATTGAAAACGAATCAAATTTATATAGAGTTAAGTCCGTGGCTTGGAAACAGGGACATACAAGCGAATTTAGAAACTATCAAAACTGCTTTACAGGAAAGTAAGCTACTTTCCTTTGACTATGCAGACCGCTACGGAAATAAAACCCAACGAAAAGCCGAGCCGTATCAACTTGTGTTAAAAAATAGTCAGTGGTATTGGCAAGGCTATTGCCATAAAAGAAATGATTTTCGCTTATTTAAACTATCCCGCACATCAAACCTACTAATACAAGAGGAAGGTTTTATACCACGAGATTATCAAAAACCGCAGTTAGATTTTACGGATATCCTGGCAACGATGCAAACAAAAATCAAAATTCGTATTCATAAATCTGTCATGGACAGGGTACTTGATTATTGCGCTTATGAACACTTTTCGCCAGACGGTGATGAGCATTACATTGTTGATTTTCCATTTATAGAGAATGAATACTATTATAATATTCTTTTCGGTTTTGGAGATAAATGTGAGTGTTTAGAACCCTTACATATCCGTACAGAAATCAAACGTAGAATACATGACATAGCAAACATATACGAACGTTAATACATGAAGTAACCAATGATGAGGAGGATGCATATGAACTGGGAACCGTGGACAGGGTGTTACAAAGCAAGTGATGGCTGCACAAATTGCTATTTTTATGGACCACATGCCAAACGCTATGGCCAAAACACCATACAAAAAACAGACAAATTCGATTGGCCTATAAGGACAAATGCAAAAGGTGAATACAGGATCAAAGGAGACAAGATTCTTGCGACCTGCTTTGCAACGGACTTTTTTCTTCCGGAAGCGGATGAATGGCGTAAAGAAGCGTGGGCGATGATCAAGGAAAGAACCGATATCGATTTTTTGATTTTGACCAAGCGGATTGATCGTTTCCTTGTATCCCTCCCATCAGATTGGGGAAAAGGATATGACAATGTAAATATTGGGTGTAGTGTTGAAAATCAAGAATTAGCTGATTACAGGCTTCCATTATTTTTATCCTATCCGATCAAACGACGTTTTATCGCCTGCGCGCCACTTTTAGAAGCGATCGATTTAACACCCTATCTTCATGGCGTAGACCATGTTACAGTGGGTGGCGAAACAGGGCGAGAAGCTCGTGAATGTGACTATGAGTGGGTGCTTAACATCCGTGAACAGTGCATAAAAGCAAATGTAACATTTTGGTTTAAAAATACAGGCTCGCTTTTCAAACGTGACAAGGTCGTGGAAAAAATAAACCCATTTAAGCAAACCGGTGTGGCCAAAGAGCTTGGTATCAATATATTAGATGGAAAAAGGTTGTTCTGATAATAAAAAACTTACTATTTAAACATGAAAAAAAAGTAAAAATTGACTTTTTATTGCTGCTAATATCAATAGAAAAGGGAGAGTTTAAAATGAATTTCAAATCATATAGTCCAAAAATAAGTCAAGGTGTTTTTATCGCGGAAAGTGCGAATGTCATTGGACAAGTAACGATAAACGATGATTCTAGCATTTGGTTTTCAACTGTTTTGAGAGGGGATATTAATAATATCTCCATTGGTAAGGGGACAAACATACAGGATAATACTACGGTACATGTAAATAAATCACATTCAACGGATATAGGAGATTATGTTACAATTGGGCATAATGCAGTAATCCATGGATGCACTATTAAAGATCGCTGCCTCATTGGAATTGGGGCAATAATCCTTAATGGTGCTGTTATTGGTGAAGATTGCATCGTTGGTGCTAATAGTTTAGTAACTCAAGATAAGGTGTTTCCTCCAGGAAGTCTAATTCTCGGTTCACCGGCAAAGGTCATTCGTCCATTGACGACTGAAGAAAAGCAACAAATAATCTCGTCTGCAAATAATTATATTAAATCGAGTATTGAATATACGAATAAGAGCCTTTAGCCACAATCGATCTTGCAAATAAAAAAATATATTATTAAAACACCGACTGATATGTAGACAGCAAGGTTGCATTGGTTGGTGTTTTTTTATGTAAGTGTTATAATATGAACGTATAATTTATTGGAAATATAACGATAGGGGGAGCTATGTTAGATATTGCAATCTGTGAAGATGATATAATCCAACAAGAAAAATTAGAAAAATTACTATTTGAAATTGGTTTGAAAGATTCAATTAATCTTGGTAAGTTTGATTCTGGAGAAGCATTGATTAAATCATATGAATTAGGTGACAGATACGGGATTATTTTACTGGATATGCAATTAGATAAACTTGATGGTATCCAAACCGCTGAAATAATAAGAAAATCTGATGAGGACTGTTTGATTATCATTATAACTTCGATAATGGAATATGCGGTTGAAGGATATAGTATTGATGCCTATGATTTTATTTTGAAACCAGTCGACAAGAATAAATTCAATCGAGTAATAACAAATGCAGTTAAAGAAATACAAGTGAGAATGAATAAAACGTATCTTGTTCAAACGAGGAATAAGACAATGGCAATAAGATTATCCGAAATTCAGTTTATCGAAAGTAATAGAAATAGAGTCATCATTCATACAAAAAAGGAATCCTACGTAAACAATGAAAAAATCAGTAGCGTGGAAGAGAAGTTGAGGGACGATGGTTTTGTCAGAATAAGCCGATATTATGTCGTAAATATTTATCATGTTAAAGAGATTGATGTTAAAAAACTTATTCTAACGACAGGGAAAGAACTGAAATATAGCGAAAAATATCGAGATAATATCAAGAAAGAATATGTGGAGTTCATGATGGGAGATATGTAATGTTGAAGATGTATTTAACGGATATTGTTTTGCTTGTAAACAATATTGTTGGAATATTTGTTATGGTTCGATTCTTGAATCATATATTGCTTCGAAAAAATATGAAAGAAACAAATCGGAGGTGGGGCTTGGCTACTATTCTAGTCATAGCGACGCTTCTCAATATAAAGTTTGAAAATCTAGCGTCAAATCTATTGTTGGGATTAATATTAAACTACTTTATTGGAGAAATATTCTATATAGGAAAAAGACATGTCAAACTTGTCGCGGCGATCTTTTTCGTTGTGTTTTCAGTGGTTACAGAACTATTGACAGCTGTTGGTTTCGGACTAATATTTGATGCAAGTGTTCAAGGGGTTAGAGAGAACATAATGCATTTGTTTCTAGGCGGAATTGTCTCTAAAATAATGCTGATTTTATTAATGGAAATAGTCATTAAATTCAGAAGAAGAAACGCTTCAGCTGTGTCGTTAAGCTCATGGTTATTGATTATTTCAATACCTGTCATCAGTATAGCGTTAGCAATTTTAGTTGTTTATGAACCGGTCATAAACAATTCCTTTAGCAATATCGCTGTTTTTGCTTGTTTAGCAATTATATATATTGATTTAATTGCATTTTATTTATTTGACAGTATTGTTATGCAAATTGATGAAAATAATAATGTTCGGTTTAGAGAAAAACAATTATTAATTCAGCAGCACCAACATGAAAATATAATATCTACTTATAAACAAATCAAGAAATTGCGACATGATATGCTAGGTCACTTAATAACAATTGATGGATATTTAACTGAACATAGAGTTGATGAAGCAAAGAGTTACATTGGCAAGCTACATGATGAAATTGATTTTACGCGACAAGGAATATATTCCGAAAATGTTGGCGTGGATGCAATAATCAATAATAGAAGGGCTAAGGCAGATGATTTGGGTATTGAAACAAGCTTTAACGTTATGATACCGGGAAGCTTCAGAATTGATGATATGGACTTATGTGTGATTCTAGGTAATTTGTTAACCAATGCGATCGAAGCATGTCAGCGAATTGATGATCGTTCACCGAAATACATACATTTCAAAATGAGGTATAAGCGAGAGATGATTCTCATTGATATTAAAAATGCATATAATGCAAAAACGATTAATACTAAAAAAGGGAAATTCTTGTCATCAAAACCATCTAGAAGCAAAAATGAAATGGGAATGGGGTTAGAAAATATTGATGCGGTAATAAAAAAATACGGCGGTGTTTTTGAGATGGATTTAACAGAAAATGAATTTGTCGTTAAGTTGGTAATACCAGATAAAAAGATTTAGTCCTTTTTCAGGGGCCTTTCGTCCCTTTTCTATTGAAAATTAAAATAGAGATGTTATAGTGAAACAAATTGTTGGAGGTAGTAGAATGATAAGACAATTTGCAGGAACTATAACATCTTTTTTAGTGCATGACAATATTATTGCTGAAGAAGACCGAGAGATTTATCAATATGGTACAGAACAGATTTTAATCAATTCTTCAACACTAGCAGTGATTTGCATTATAGCATTTTGTACAAATTCTTGGATACAAACAGTTTTTTGGTTATGTGGAATGTTGCCAATTAGAGCTGTTGCCGGAGGTTATCATGCAAACTCACCAGTAAAATGTAATCTTTTAACGGTTTCCGTATTTATCTTAAACATGGTAACAATCAATATCTTGAAAATATATATGACAAACTATTTGCTTTACACCTCATTATGTTTGATTCTCTTTAGTATTATTCGATTTGCACCTGTAGATCACAAAAATAAGGAGTTAGAGCAGAAAGAGTTTTTAATCGCCAAAAAGAAAAGTCGTATAATCGGAAGTGTTATTTTTGTATCATGTTCAGCATTGGAAGCAAACTTTGGCGTAAGTAATATTATTTTAATTAGCACTATGATGGGTGCTTTAACGGCATCTATTTCATTAATCATAGGGAGTATAAAACGAGGGGGTGAAAGAAATGAGAGTGATGAATGTTATTCGTAAATACAGCGGAATGGCTTTTGCTTTTGTGGCACTATTAGCCGCTCAAGCAGCATCAACACAATTTAGCTATATTTATTATCAGGATTCAGTGCCTGAGAAGGTGAAAGAACTTAAAAGTGTAACAAATAAGTAACTAATCTATTTAATGAAATATCACAAAGATGGTAAAGGAGAAAGATAATGAAAAAAATAATGAGTTTAGTTTTAATTCTGTCACTAGTGTTAAGCGTCAGTATACCTGTTAATGCCAGAGAAACTGATGTCATTCAAGTTAAAGTTGAGGATTCCACAGTTCAAAGCTTAGAAAAAGCTGCGAATTCTGATGAGATTAGTATGACCATAATGATTGACGGAAAAGAATCAATTGTAAAAGGTACACTTTATCCATTTACAGAGGGATTAAAGAATGGTAAGCTAATTCTAGGTGAATTTGCGAAAATCGATGAATTCGTTATTAATGATTTTAGAGTTGCTCATAATTCAGAAAATCTAGGAATCGAGGTTATAGACAAAGTAGCATCTAATAAACCTTTAATCAGTGTTGAACTTATCACTAATAATGGTGATACTGTATCTATACAATCAAACATTAGCAATAGCGATTTCAACAGATTATTCAATAGTCTAAAGACAACAGCTAAGTTATATGAAAAAGATGAAAAGTTACGCGAGAAATATTTAGATAAACTTGTACAATTAGATACAGGATTTAATGATATTGTAACATTAGATATGGAATATGTGGGTGAAGATTCAATCGAGAGAGAGTTGGAAGGTGAAAGTGATACTGCAATGTTTTCAGTTGCGGCAATGTCATCTTCAAAAACTCAATTGAGTGACTTTTCTTATACAGAACTTAAGAATTTTATTGTAGATCTAAAGAATAGCGGGTCAAGTGGAATAAACATTTCAAATTATGGTATCGCGGAGAGTCTTTTCACTACTACTGGTTATAATTTCGGAGATAATAACTCTTCACGTCCATTTCATAGTGCTGCAAAATATACAAGCAACAATGGTGGTGGCGTATATTACACTCGTTTAACAATGTCAGATATAGAGTTCAATAATAACTTTAGTGGTAGCACTATTTTTGATGCATGGTTATCAATGACAGTTAAGTACGGTGTTATGATTGAATACGTACAAGGTACAAATACTGCTAAGTTATATCTTGATGACTATGGTCTAAAAATAAAGGATGTTGAGCTTGCTATATCAAAACTAACTGGGAACACTAATAATATTTTTATTAATAGAAAAATCACTGGCCGTGTTAGTGACAATAATTATGATATTAGTGGTTTGATTGGCTTAATACCAGAGACTGAATATTTACTTGCGTTCTGGGGAGTGTTTTCAGTTGAAGGAACTAATCAGTTCAATGAAGGTCCTTTTGATTTCGGCAATACTGTATCAGAGCAATTAACAAAATACAATAAAGTAGTTAGAGGTATCTCAATGGATAGTAACTCTAGCTATATGAGAAGTGAGTCAGATAGAATGAGAATTGAAGGAACTATCAAGTTCTCGACGACATGCTCATATAATTGGGGATATAAATACACAGTTAGTACATTCTAGCAAAAAAAGAGAGGTAGGGCAATGACGCGAAAACTATATCTAATTTTTATAATGCTAATTACAGTAACTTTAATGCTTTCTTATATAGTCTACTCTACGAACACAAGAAAAAAAGAAGTAAAGTTTGTTAATAGGGTAGAAAAGCAAATGGCTAAAACAATAAATGCTATCGATTTAGACAAATTATCAGACACGAGTGAAGAAACTATGCTTAGAATGTATATTTACTCAATTCAAAAAGAGTTAATTATCCTGGATACAATGCTTGAAGAAGGTTCTATCACGGTAAATGAAGATGTAGATTATATTGGTAGAGATTATAATTTTAGTTTTGTTAGTCAAGCTCTATCGGGTAGGATGAGTGGTGATATAATGTTTGAAGCATTCTGGGAAAATGGAATATCTGATGGGGAGTACAAATTCTTGAGTGCTTTAAAGCAATCAATTAGTTCAATGCAGAGAAACATTAAAGAAGAACCAAGAATTAGAAAGCTGCAAAGTTCAATAAATGAATTCTTTAATGAGTGGAATATGTATCGTGATGCAAATCTCAATGGTAGTTCATATTATGATTATTTGTTGAATTAGAATTTAAGAAGGGAAGTGGCATAAGGACTTGTCTTTTTGTATACAGTAAATTGCCCATACCTGTATCACGAGCTAAAAGGAGAAATCGAAGAGAATCATAAGATTACAGGAAGTCTTTGGCTTAGTTGAAAAACCCTGATATAGTGAGGGGCAAGAGACTGTGTCAAAACTATTCATAAATATGTAGAAAAATTGATGAATTAAACACCTGAAAATGGTATAATAATAGTAAGGGAAGCTAGTGAAATCAAGGCTTTAGATAACTTTTTAGAA
>Ga0334898_1002642_pt1 | contig 16001 bp, 14 predicted proteins | sample GraSluR3_MG_10_FD_207228 | JGI IMG/M metagenome (GOLD analysis project Ga0334898, IMG submission 207228) | Sludge microbial communities from methane-producing bioreactor in Wageningen University, Netherlands - Granular Sludge_3_08-R3 | ecosystem: Engineered > Bioreactor > Anaerobic >... | reverse complement strand
ATAAAGAAGCTGCAGCTACTAGAGAAAAGGTTAGCAAGGATGTATAACGATGAAAAAAATACTTATTACAGGAGCTAATAGCTATATAGGTACAAGCTTAGAGAAATGGTTAAAGAAATATCCTGATTATTATATAGATACATTAGATATGAGATACGACTTATGGAAAGAGAAGGACTTCTCAAAGTATGATGTTGTGTTTCATGTGGCTGGGATAGCGCATGTAAAGGAAACAAGCAAGAACCAGGACCTTTACTATAAAGTGAATAAAGATTTGGCTTATGAAACTGCTCGAAAAGCAAAAGGAGAAGGAGTAGGGCAGTTTATATTTTTGAGTTCAATGAGTGTGTATGGAATTGAAAATGGCGTAATTGATAAAGATACTCCACTTAATCCAAACACAGCTTATGGCAAGTCGAAGCTTGAAGCAGAAGAGTTAATAAAAAAATTAGAAGACGAATCTTTTATTATAGCAATTTTAAGACCGCCTATGGTTTACGGGAAGGGTTGTAGAGGGAACTATCCAAGATTAGCCGGGCTAGCACTTAAGACACCAATATTCCCAAAGGTAGATAATAAGCGCAGCATGATTTATATAGATAATTTGTCTGAGTTTGTAAAGCAGTTAATTGATAACCAAAGTGGAGGACTATTTTTTCCACAGAATAATGAGTATGTGACAACAAGTAAGATGGTTGAACTTATAGCACAGATACATGGAAAGAGAATTTGGTTAACCAAATTATTTAATCCTTTGATAGATTTAATGAAGCGGAATAATACGGTTAATAAGTTATTTGGAGATTTAGTTTATAAGGAAGGTTTAATCAACAACAATCAACATAATGGCTTTATTAACTTTGAGGAATCAATAAAGTTAACGGAGAATTAAATGAAAAAAGTTGTAATACTTTCAAATCATCATATATATACGTACAACCTTCGTAAAGAGATTATTCAAAAGCTTTTATATGAAAACTATGAAGTATACTTGGTTCTTCCTTATGGTGAGAAAGTAGACCGTTTGATAGAAATAGGATGTAAGTTTATAGATTTACCTCTTGATAGGCGAGGGATTAATCCAATAAATGATTTGAAATTGTTATTTAGTTATTACAGAATTATTAAAAAAATCAAGCCCAATGTGCTTTTATCTTATACTATCAAGCCAAACATTTATGGAGGTATAGCTAGCAAAGCTACTAATACCCCATATTTAGCTAACGTGACTGGGATTGGCACTTCCATTAATAATAAAGGACTAATACAAAAGATAACCTTGACTCTATACAAATTTGGATTAAAGAAGGCAGCGTGTGTTTTTTTTCAAAATGAGACTAATAGACAGTTCTTTATAGATAAGTATATAGTAAACGGTAAGACTAGGCTAATCCCTGGCTCTGGTGTGAATCTTAACTATCATTGCTTTGAGGAATATCCCGATAGTGATAATACCATTAGTTTCTTATTTATAGGGCGCATCATGAAAGACAAAGGAATAGAAGAATTATTGGAAGCAGCACAAAGAATAAAAGGCATGTATTCACATGTGCAATTCGATTTAGTGGGTAGTTGCGAGGAGAATTATGCAGAGCGGTTATCGGATTTAGAGAATCGAGGGATAATTAAATACCATGGACAGCAGGATGATGTCCATTCGTTTATAAAGGGAGCTAACGCTATAATTCTTCCCTCCTATCATGAAGGTATGGCCAATGTATTACTTGAGGCTGCGTCAAGTGGCCGTCCGGTCCTAGCTTCGAATATTCCCGGTTGCAGAGAAACCTTTGATGAAGGAGTAACGGGTTATGGTTTTGAGGTTAGGAATACAGAGGCTCTAGTTAATGCGATAGAGAAATTCATCCGTTTGCCATATGAAGAAAAGAAAAAAATGGGAATTGCGGGGCGAGCCAAGGTAGAACGTGAATTTGACCGTCAAATAGTAATTGATAGCTACATGGAGGAGATTAACAAAGTTTTATATGGAGACCCAACTTAGTGAGATATGTTATAAAATATACTGCAACTTCTTAAAATTACATATTTTAATATATGGGCTTTATTAAAAAGATTTGGAGTGATTCGTATAATAGGCTAAACCAATTCAAAATACATTATAAAACTCGTGAAAATGGATGTATTAGAATGATACAGGAAAGTTAAGGAGCAAAAGCATGAACGATGTGGTCATATTAACATCTACATATAATAGGGCAAACACTCTTACAAAATTATATATAAGTTTAAAAAGTCAAAATGACAATAATTTTAGTTGGCTAATTATTGATGATGGAAGCACCGATAATACAAAAGAGTTAGTGGAAGATATGATCAATGAAAACAAAATTGATATAAAATACGTTTACCAAGAAAATGGAGGAAAAGCTAGGGCATTAAATAAAGGGTTTTTACAATCTAGTAATGCCATGGTTTATGTAGTTGTTGATAGTGATGATTATTTATTACCAGGAGCAGTAGAAATAATTAAAAAGTATTTAAAGGAATATTGTGCTAATGAGAGAATCGGGGCCTTATTTTTTCATTATAATACTCCCGATGGCAAAGTATTGAAACCCAAGGGTGAGTTAATAAAAAAAGATTATATAATGTCACCATATGAATATAATCGTATCTTCGGAAAAAATGATGGTTGCATATGCTACCTAAAGAGAGTGATAGAGAAATATAAGTATCCAGAATTCGAAGGTGAAAAATACGTTGGTCCTACTGTTATTCAGATGGAAATGGCAGACGAATTTAAAATTGTATTTTCACCTAAAGTAATAGGGGTTGCAGAATATCAAAAAGGCGGCCTAACACAAAGTGGAAGGCGATTAAGGTTAAAAAATCCCATGGGAATGATTTACTATGCTAAATTGATGATGAGCTCCAAGTCAAGTGTATTTACACAATTTAAATATGCAATTTCAATTTGGCCATATGCCAAGATAGCGAAAAAGTCTTTTATTGATGTGGTAAGGATGGTTGGCAGGCCAATTCTTCTTTTAGTGACTTATATACCAGGTCAAATTTTAGCAATTTATTGGAACGGGAAAACTAGTGGTTCATAATTAGTTTAAAAGCGATTAAGGTTTTTTAGACGGTCTTGTTATCTAAATCTAACTTAACAAATCTAGAAATGTAGTAATACTAATATAACATCTTTTGCTTTTGAATATGATAAGGGGTAAATAAAATGAGAGTTTTGCACATTGTAGGTACTATGGATTTAGGTGGATTAGAAAATTTTATCATGAACTTGTACAGGAACATAAATAGAAAACAAGTACAGTTTGATTTTGTGGTTCATAATCAAGAAGAAAATTATTATGAAAAGGAAATACATGAATTGGGTGGCATTGTACATAGAGTGTCCAGCAAGAAGAAGAGCATGATAAAGAACCTTATTGAGATGTATAATTTATTTGTAAACAATAGTTACGATGTTATTCACATTCATACAAATAGTGCAACATGCTTAACTGATATATTTATTGCAAAATTATGCAAAATAAAGCATATTATCGTGCATAGTCATAGTACAAATACAAGGAAAAACAAAACATTAATCCATAAAGTATTTAAATCTACAATGAATAGACTAACAAATTATAAATTCGCATGTTCAGATAAAGCGGCAGAGTGGCTTTTCGGGGAAAGGATTACAGATGTAAATATCATAAATAATGCAATTGATATTAATAGGTATTTATACAATCAAGAGATAGCTAATCAATACAGAAAAACATATGGAATAAATGATAATACCTTATTTTTGGGTCATATAGGGAATTTTTCTGTAGCGAAAAACCACATGTTTTTGATAGATATATTCCAATCAGTGCTTGAAATAAATATAAACTCTAAATTGATTTTAGTGGGGCATGGTCAATTGCAAAAAGAGGTTATTGATAAAGTTGAAAATCTGGGTTTAAGTGAGCATGTAATTTTTGCTGGATTAAGACAAGATATACCTGAAATATTATCTGCAGTTGATGTATTACTCTTTCCATCCCTATATGAGGGATTTCCTGTCACGTTAGTAGAAGCGCAGGCATCAGGTTTAAAATGTGTAACTTCTGATACTATTACTCAGCAAGTTATTTTAACAGATTTAGTTGTTCAACTTTCACTTAAGGAATCTCCTAATAGATGGGCAGAGAAATTAATATCTAATGCTGAAAAATATGAACGCAAGAATACTTATCAGGAAATTAAAAATAAAGGCTTCGATGTAAAAGAAGAAGCAAAAAGAATACAAAATTTTTATTTAGAATTAGATTAGGAGAAAGCAATTGAGATACGTTAGTAAGAATAAAGTCCTTTATCTTATTATTTATATTACTATAGCAATAGTATTATCATATGTTATCTATATGCCTGATCTAGAAACTAATAGCATTAATTCTTTTACTGTACTTTCCATAGTTGCTATATTTCAACTTATGTTAACTTTGTATTACTTCAAAATTTTTAAGATACGCATTTTTAGCCCAATTGGCTTATTTACTATTTTTTTATTTTTGTTTAGCTTCGGTCAGGTCCTTCTAAAAGGCTTGTTATCTAACTACGAATTTCAGCTGTTTGATTTAAGTAAATTTGTATCACATTATTCATTGATTAGTGTGATCCGATATAGTTTGATTATTATATTTCTTTTTACACTAGGAGCGTTACTTTCTTCAGTCAATACAAAAAGTGTAGAAACAAAAAAGGAAAATTTGCATGACAAACAATATAAGTATTGTAAGCCGATTGGTTTAGCATTGTTGTTAATATCTGTGCCCCCCATGATGTATATTGATATTAAAACAATTCAAGCATCTTTTTCAGGAGGGTATCATTCAATATTCTATCTGGGCATACCAAGTATCTATGGTTCATTAGCGGATTTCTTTTTACCAGCAGTTATCTTATTACTGTTTTATTACAAAAAAAATATAAGTATTTGTAGATTTATTTTAGTTTTTAGTGTGGCATATAAATTATTTACCATGTTGGGAGGACAAAGAGGATATGCAATGATTTTTATCATTACTTTAATTTATATATATTATAAATCAATAGAATCTATAAGCATTTTTAATAAAATTAAGTATTGGGTAGGGGGATTACTAGTTCTAGCATTCCTGAATACTATAAAAGATATAAGAGGAATTCAAGATAAAGGACTTAGTTTAATAATAGAATCTTTTAATTATGCGATTAGCAATAATATTGTTTTTAGAGCTTTTGAGGAGTTTGGGAGCACATTATTCACAAATGTGTTGGTGTTTGATTATTACCCAAAGGTGCTTACTCATTTATATGGTATAAGTTATTTAGCATCTATATTTACAATATTACCAAATATTGGGGGAATTGTTACTCATATAGTCGACAAATATAGATGGGCTGAACAATTATCTATGTTGCAACCTGGTATTGGTGGCTCGTTTATTGGGGAATTATACGTAAATTTTGGGTACTCTTCGTTTTTTATAGCAATAGTTATTGGTTGGATTTTGTGTAGGCTATCAAAAAAATATGAACAAGCAATAATTTGTAACGACTATTTTTCAGTAGCTATATATTCAATAACATTTTGTTATTCATTGTTATGGGTAAGAGGAAGTTTTGAAATGTTGGTTAGAAGTACAGTATGGACATTATTAACGGTATATGGATTGTATATGATATTTAAAGGAATTAGTAGAAAAACTTAAATTGGCCTTACCCTGAATCGATAGACACAAAAAAACCTAATTCCTATTCGTTACTCAGAATTTTTAGATTATGCTATATCTTTTCCATGGAGATAATAGCTATTTGCTAAGTGTAGTCTTTTTTGATTATAAATACTATTTAGAGGTTTATTGATGAATAAAACTATTTTTTGCTTACTTTATAAATTTCTAGGTAAAAATATGCCTTTATCAAATTCTAAATTTTCTCTGGGGTCAAAAAAAATTAGAGGATATTTAGCAAACAAGATATTGAAAAAAGCCGGTAGCAATATAAACATCGAAAAAGGTGCTCAATTTTCAGACTTAGTAGAAATAGGAAATAATTCGGGAATTGGGGTTAATTGTATGTTGTCTGGTAAAGTAATCATAGGCGACAATGTCATGATGGGGCCAGAAGTATATATATATATACAGATAATCATTCTTTTGAAAGATTGGATATACCAATGTACAAACAAGGATACAGTTCAAACGAGCCTGTCATTATTGGCAACGATGTATGGATAGGTAGTCGGGTAACAATATTACCAGGAGTAAAAATTGGAGATGGCGCAATCATTGGTGCAAGTGCAGTTGTAACAAAAGATGTTGAACCATATTCAATTGTTGCGGGAAACCCCGCAAAAAAGATTGGAAGTCGCATGTAGCTAGGGGGAGTTAAATGGTTGAAGTAAGCATTATTGTGCCTGTTTATAATGCACAAAAAACATTAGACAAATGCTTAGGTAGCATTTTAAATCAATCATTCAATAATTTTGAAATAATTCTTATAAATGACGGATCAACAGACAATAGCAAGGTCATTTGCGACAAATACGCTGAAGCTGATCATAGGATTAAGGTAATACATAAGAAAAATCAAGGGGTTAGCCATACACGTAATATAGGCCTCGATAATACAACGGGAAAATATATTCAATTCGTTGATTCTGACGATTGGCTTGAAGAGAAAACTTTGGAAAGATTAATAGATTTCATGGATGGTAATACAGATATTGTTATGTGCGGATATAAAAGAGTATTAATGGAGGGTAATACTTATAAATTAGAAAAAGATATTTATACTAAAGACACAATTGATGTAAAGGTACGGGATTTCTTAAGAGACTATTATTACTATTTTGAGATGGGTCTCATGTATGCTTTATGGAATAAGCTGTTTAAACGTGAAATAATACAAAATAACAATATAAGGTTTAATGAAAATCTTTCTTTAGGGGAGGATTTACTATTTAATATTGAATATATGTTAAACTGCGAAAAAATCACAAATACCTGTGAAACTCTTTACAACTATGTTATTTTTGATAATGATAAATCGCTATCAACAAGGTTTAATCCTAAACGGCTAGAGGCCCAGGTAATGATGTATACAAACATAATAGATATGCTGAACAAATTTGGACAATTTAAAGATGAGAATGAAGAATACTTTAGAAAAGGTTTTTCAAAAGCTATTATAGGATCAGTAAAGAATTATCTTAATAAAGGTCCAGATACACGAGAAGAAAAAAGGCGTTACTTAGAATCTATTTATCAAAATCAGAATATCATGAAAAATATATCGCTGTTTGGTAATGGAAGTCTAGTAAAGAATATAATTGCTTTCCTTATGTTAATAAAAAGTAAAAATATTTTGATTTCAATTAATGATTTTAATCTATTTAAGAATTAAAGTTAATGAATAAATTATATACTGTCTAAGGTGGAGAAAAATGAATATATATATCTATAATTGTTCTAATACTTATAACTATGGCTCAATGATGATGGGTGAAAATTTTATTGCATATTTTAATAAAATATCTGGCCAAAACAATCATTATTATATAGAAACGCAAAATCAAATAAATATTGATAGATTAATTGAAGCTACAGGGTTTAAAAGCATTCAGGCTGTAAACTTAGATGCATTATTTATAGATAATTCTTCTAAATATGATTATTTGCAAGCTTTGAACGGGCTTAAAGAAGTGACTTCAGATTTTGTAAATAAAATTAATTTAGTAGTGGTTTTAGGCGGAGATGATTTTACTGAAGATTATGGCTGGAAAGGACCTGTGTTAAATCTAATTAAATTTAACATTCTAAGAAAAAAAGGATTGAAGGTAGTTATGCTTGGACAAACCATGGGGCCGTACCGATCCTTTAGAAAGCCCCTAATAAAAAACCTTTTAAAAAAGATAGATAAAATATATCCCCGGGATCCCATTACTTATGAGTATTTAAACAATTTAAGACTAAAAAACATTTCCTTAACTGATGATTTAGCATTAATGCCACTTTCAAAACAGAAAATGCATGAAAGAGTAAATGAATATATAACATATTGTCCAAGTGAATTGATATATAAGTATTCAAAAGAAGGTGGAAGGGAAGATTGGATTAGCTTTAATTTGTTTATGATAGATACAATAATGCATAAATTTTCAGATAAAAAACTGGTTTTACTTGCCCATGTTCTAGAACCTAAACATGTGGATGACCGAAAGATTGTTAACGAGCTTTATAAAATTTGTGGCGATAAATATAAGGACAGGATTGTATTAGAAAATAATGAGATGTATCCATATGAAGTAAGGAGTTATATACAGCAATCCTTATTTACTATATCCAGCAGGATGCATCCAGTGATTTCTTCAATACAGTGTGAGATACCAGCTATAGCATTATCGTATAGTTCTAAATATTGGGGAATTATTGGAGAAAGATATGAATTAAAAGATTATATAATTGATGTACGGTATTTAAGTTATGATTCGATGAGAGAATTGTTTGTATGCTTGGTTGAAAAGATAGAAAATGAATACAAACAGATACAACAAAAAATGCTAGAAAAGAACAAATTAGCAGAAGAGGGTATAACCAAAACATTAAAAGAGATTGTGGATTTGTTGTAAAAAAGATAAATTTATAGTTTAAACCATTTACAATAGATTTTTCTTTACCGATACCTGGCTTTATATTCTTTCTTCCAGATAAAGCTGGGCTTTATCCATTATACATAGAAAAAGCCTGGCTGGCAGGTGAAGAAGTCAAAAATTAATAGAAAAGTAGGTCCTTGGAGTGAAGGTTAACCAAATTAAAGCAGGGGCCCTGCTATCGTATACCTCAATATTTATAACCATTCTTGTAGGCCTTGTTTACACTCCAATAATGATAAGATTACTGGGACAGGCAGAGTTTGGTTTATATTCATTGATAGGTGCTTTAGTCGGCTACCTTAGTATATTAGATTTAGGTCTGGGTAATGCGATTGTTCGTTATACTGCCAGAAGTAGAGCCGTAGGTGATAAAGAAACTGAATCAAGTATGAACGGCATGTTTCTGGTTTTGTATAGCGCTATTGGGCTTCTTACTGTTGCTTTAGGGTCAATACTATATATCAATATCGAGAATATGTTTGGTGTCAGCCTAACAGCCCAGGAACTTGAAAAAGCCAAAATCATGATGTTATTATTGATTTTTAATTTTGCGGTATCGTTCCCTCTGAGTACCTTTGGATCAATCATTCAGGCATATGAGAGATTCGTATTTTTTAAGCTTGTTCATATTTTTCGGTCAATACTGATGCCCTGTATCACTTTACCATTTCTATATGCTGGATATGGGTCGGTGTCAATGGTAGTAGTGAATACTGTACTGAACATCACCCTTTTGTTAGTCAATCTGTTATATTGCTTGCGAGTTTTAAAAACCAAAATTTGTTTCAAGGGCTTTGATTATTCCTTACTTAGAGAGATTGCCGGTTATTCATTTTTTATTTTCTTAAATGTAATCGTAGATAAGATTTATTGGAGTACTGGGCAGTTTATTTTGGGAATAGTCTCCGGGACTGCGTTGGTTGCGGTATATGCTATAGCGATGCAGTTAAACACAATGTATATGATGTTTTCCACCGCTGTAAGTGGTGTACTCTTACCTAAAATTACAATGATGGTTGCCAATAACGCCAGTGATGATGAATTATCCCAGATAATGATCAAAATTGGTAGAGTACAATATGTGGTAATGGCTCTTATATTAAGCGGGTTTGTCCTTTATGGACAGCCCTTTATAAAGTTGTGGGCAGGTCCTAATTACAGTGATGCGTATTTCATTTTATTGTTGATAATGGTACCAATAACAATTCCATTAATACAAAACGTAGGGATTGCCATTTTGCAAGCTAAAAATATGCAGGGATTTAGATCGGTGGTTTATATTGCAATTGCGGTTTTAAATGTTGTAGCTAGTATTTTCCTAGCGAAAATGTGGGGCGGATTCGGCTGCGCATTAGCTACTAGCGTATCACTAACATTGGGCAATATAATAATCATGAATATCTATTATCATCGGAGAATTGGACTTAATATACCGCTTTTTTGGGGTAACATTATTCGTATGACGATACCGGTTCTTGTGGCATTGTTATGTGGTTATGGAATGAATAGCCTTATTATTCAAGGTGGAATTTTATTGTTGGCAAGTAAAATAGTCATATATTCCATCGTGTATGCCCTTATTATGTGGTTTTTTGGTCTTAATATGTATGAGAAAGATCTATTTATATCGCCATTAAAAAGGATTGTTAAGAAGATAGTGCATATTGGATAGGTGGTGGTTGAATGATTCAAATAGTTGATAAACAAAATTGCTGCGGCTGTTATGCTTGCTATAACATTTGCCCACCAAAGTGTATCCACATGCAGCCCGATGTGGATGGTTTCTGGTATCCAGTAGTGGAAATTGATGAATGCACAGAATGTGGTCTATGTGAACAAATATGTCCAATTCTTAAAGAAAAGTCAGCATTTTATTACCAGCCGCTGGCGTATGCCTGTATAAATAATAATGAAGCTATTCGTTTGGAAAGTTCTTCTGGTGGGTTATTTACCTTAATTGCTGAACAAGTGATTGAGGACGGTGGAGCGGTATTTGGGGCTAACTTTACTGAAAACTTCGTGGTAGAACATAGTTGTGTTGAGCTTAAAGAAGAACTTGAAAAATTGCGTGGTTCTAAATATGTGCAAAGTAGAATTGGTGAGACTTACAAGCAAGCAAAACAACTATTAAAATCAGGATGGAAGGTTTTGTTTACCGGAACACCATGCCAAATAGGTGGGCTAAAATCTTATTTAGGAAAATCGTATGACAACTTGCTATGTGTGGACATTGTATGTCATGGAGTCCCTTCTCCTGAAGTTTGGAAGAAGTACGTTGATTATAGACAAGAAAAAGCAGCGTCAGCTGCCCAGAGAATCTCTTTCAGACGTAAGGATGACGGCTGGAAGAGATACTCTGTATCATTCTTGTTTGAGAATAATACAGAGTATCGTGAAACCTTGGATAAGGATTTATATATGAGAGCTTTTCTTAAAAATGTGTGTTTACGGCCTTCCTGTTATGCTTGTCAATTTAAAACGATACATAGACAAAGTGATATTACCCTTGCAGATTTTTGGGGGATTCAAAGGATGCTACCAGATATGGATGATGATAAAGGTACTTCACTTATTTTTGTAAACAGCAAAGCCGGACAGGCTATGATTGAACAAATAGCAGCTAAAATGCAATTTAAGGAAGTAGATATAAATGAAGCCGTTAAATATAACTCAGCAGCTATAAAATCTGTTGCATCTAACTCTAATAGAAAAAAATTCTTTAAGGAATTACATAAGCTTACTTTTGACGATTTAGTGAAGAAGTATTGTACAGATAAATTATCAGTAAGGATAAAAAGAAGAGCTAAGTCATTAGCAAGGGCAATATTAAAAAAGCTAGGGTTACTAGATTTTACGAAAAGGATTTTAGGGAGAGGGGAATAGGCCATGACGATGCATGATATCAACTTATCATAAAGCTACACCGGGATAGTTAACCGGATGGTGTGGAGAAAATAGAAACTGAAGTTGAGAGGGGAGCCAAATTATATGAGTTTTAGCAATCTTTACAATGACATCATAAATAGGAAAGAAAAAATTAGTCTCATAGGCCTTGGTTATGTGGGTATGCCCATCGCAGTATCTTTTTCAAGGAAGGTAGATGTCATCGGCTTTGATGTTAATCAAGCCAAGATTGATTTATATAAGAGTGGTTTCGACCCTACCAAAGAGGTGGGAGATGAGGCTATAGCCGCTTGCACCGTGGATTTTACTGCCGATGAAACGCGGCTTAGAGAAGCCAAGTTTCACATCGTAGCCGTTCCCACACCGGTAAATGTGGATCATACTCCTGATCTATCACCGGTTATTGGAGCCAGCACTACCTTAGGGCGTAATCTCACTAAAGGCTCCATTGTTGTTTACGAATCTACTGTATACCCCGGAGTAACAGAGGAAATATGTATTCCCATATTGGAACGGGAATCCGGTTTAAAGTGCGGGGTAGATTTTAAAGTTGGTTACTCTCCGGAAAGAATAAATCCGGGAGATAAGGTGCATAGACTTGAAACTATCGTTAAAGTTGTTTCCGGTATGGATGAAGAATCTTTAGATATTATTGCCAAAATATATGAATTGGTTGTTGAGGCCGGTGTACATAGAGCCGAATCCATTAAAGTGGCTGAGGCAGCTAAGGTTATTGAGAACTCTCAGAGGGATATTAACATTGCCTTTATGAATGAGCTGGCCATCATTTTCAACAAGATGGGTATTGATACCAAGGCGGTTTTAAAAGCTGCCGCTACCAAGTGGAATTTTTTAAATTTCTTTCCCGGGTTAGTTGGCGGCCATTGTATTGGGGTTGACCCTTATTATCTTACCTATAAAGCGGAGCAGATGGGTTATCATTCCCAGATTATTCTTTCCGGCAGAAGAATCAATGATGACATGGGCAAATATGTGGCGGAAAATACCGTGAAGAAAATGATTCAAGCTAATAAACCCATCAAGGGAGCCAATGTAGCTATCCTGGGTATCACCTTTAAAGAAGATTGTCCTGATAGCCGAAATACCAGGGTGATCGATATTATTAGAGAATTAAAAGAGTATGAGGTTAACGTACAAGTAATAGATCCTGTAGCTGATGCACAAGAAGTTGCGGAAGAATACGGAATTCATTTAAATGGGCTAGAGGATATAAGAGGGGTGGATGCCGTAATTCTTGCCGTCGCCCACGAGGAATTTATTAATTTAAGCCTAAAGGAAATCAAGGAATGGTATCGGGCGTGCTCTAATCATCTTTTTAACGTAACAAATGAGCAAATAGCCGCAACTATTGAAAATGATTGTGAGTACACAAAAAATGTTCTCATTGATGTAAAAGGTATCTTTGATAGAAAAGAAGCAGAAGAATTAGATTATTTGTACTGGAGGCTTTAGGGTGGGTTACAAGCATTTGGAATTTGACCGGGATAGCATTTTTTTAGTTACCGGGGGAGCGGGTTTTATTGGATCTAACCTTTGTGAAGCTATCCTGGATATGGGTTGTCAGGTAAGATGTATGGATAACTTCTCCACCGGGAAAAGAGAAAATATTAAAGGTTTTTTACATCATAAAAAATTTACCCTAATTAAAGATGATATTCGTGAATATGAAGCGTGCCTGTCTGTTTGTAAAGGGGTAGATTATGTCCTGCATCAAGCGGCCTGGGGCTCAGTACCCCGCAGCATAGAAATGCCCTTATTATATGAAGGAATAAATATCAGGGGTACCCTTAATATGATGGAGGCAGCCAGACAGCAGAAAGTCAAGAAATTTGTTTATGCATCCAGCTCATCGGTATATGGAGATCATCCGGTATTTCCCAAGAAAGAGGGCCAGGAAGGTGAACTTCTTTCTCCTTATGCTTTAACCAAGCGTGTTGATGAAGAGTACGGTAGGTTATATAAGGAATTATATGGGGTGGATACCTATGGTTTAAGGTATTTTAACGTTTTTGGCAGAAGACAGGATCCGGATGGAGCCTATGCTGCTGTGATACCTAAGTTTATTAAGCAGCTTTTGAATGATGAACAGCCTACTATCAATGGAGATGGGAAACAGTCGAGAGACTTTACATATATAGAGAACGTGATCCAAGCCAACCTCAAAGCTTGTTTGGCACCCAGTGAGGTAGCAGGCAAGTCGTTTAATGTTGCTTACGGTGGCAGAGAGTACTTAATTGACATCTACTATGAACTGTGCAAGGCATTGGGTAAAGATATAGAGCCTATATTTGGACCGGACAGGCCAGGGGATATCAAGCATAGTAATGCCGATATTACTAAGGCCAGAAAACTGCTGGGGTATGAGCCGGAGTGGAGCTTTGAGCGGGGGATTAAGGCCGCGATTGAGTGGTATCGGGAGAATTTATAGTGAAATGTTTGGTCAATCAGGCGGGAGATGGAGAAACATGCTCCCCTGATTACGGATGATTATTAAAAAAGCATCGGAATGTATAATGTTTCAACAGCATGTTAAAGATTTTATTTGAGGGTGGCGATTTAGTAATTGGTTAGGAATTATGTAAATGTCTTTAACTAAAATTCTATCCTGGACGGCGGTGGTCCTCTGGGTAGCGTTGATATTTTATCTGTCGCACCAGCCGGCCCACCAGTCCAACCGGGTGAGTACGGGAATTACAGAAATCATCGTCAAAACCGTGGAAAAAATTGTTCCCGGGGCGGAGTTTAATGTCAAAAGTTTTAATCACCTGGTCCGGAAAAACGCCCATTTTTTTGTCTATTTGATATTGGGTGTACTGGTGATGAACGCCCTGGCAAGAAGCGGGGTGTACGGGTGCCGGGGTGTGGGACTGGCCTTGTTGATTTGCGTGCTGTGTGCCGTATCGGATGAAATCCACCAGTTGTTTGTCCCGGGCAGGGGGGGACAGGTGAAGGATGTCCTGATTGACAGCGCCGGGGCGGGGATCGGGATCTGGTTGGGGCGTTTTTTTTAATTGCGGAAACTTTACCCCTGGAAGGATATTGGTAGGATGTGTCGAATTAGTTTTATATTTCATCGGTTTTTCCGGACAGGGGTGGGGCAATGTTTAGATTGGTACATATTTTCAGGCTGGTGCCGGGGGTTTTTTTGGCCGTCCTGGCGGTGCTGCTGCCGGCGGCGGTTTCTGAAGCGGCGGCGCCCGGCACGGTCAGGGTGGTCCTGGAAAGGGATGCAGCGGACTTCGGTTTTAAGGTAACGGGTAATTATCAACTGGTTGATTTGTCAACCGGCCGGATCCTGTCTGATTTGAAGCCGGGTACGGTATGGCAGGTGCGCCAGAACGGCAGCCGGATGGAGCTGCGGGGCGGGGGTGACCGCCTGGGGCCGTTCAGAGGGCCGGTGGCGGTGCGGGAAGCGCGTTTTCATATCGGTATTATTTCCGGAAGCGGAGACCAGGTGGAAAAGTATTCCCGTGAGGACCTGGTGGTCCTGGGCGGCGACGGCAGGCCGGTTGTTTTGGAAAGAACGCAGCCGGCGGTGTGTTCTGCCGGTGGGACCGCTGCGCTGGCCGGGGTGGCGGAAGGCTTGCAGCTGGTGGCTTTGACCGGCAGCGGGGGCACCACGCGTTACCGCGGTGATATGGAGTTCCAGGTGGAAAACGGTGCGCTGGTGGCGATCAATGAGCTGCATATTGAGGATTACCTGCGCGGGGTGGTGCCGCGGGAAATGCCCGCCGGGTGGCCGGAAGAAGCTTTAAAGGCCCAGGCGGTGGCGGCGCGCAATTATGCCCTGCAGCGGGTCGAAGCCACCCGCGGCAGCAGTTATAATGTTACCGGCGACCAGCTCAGCCAGGTATACGGCGGCTACGACGCGGAGTCGCCAGCGACCAGCCGGGCGGTTGAGGCCACCCGGGGGTTGGTGATGGAGTGCGGCGGCCGGTTGATCACCGCTTTTTTCCATTCCAGCAGCGGCGGCAGTACGGAGAATGCGGAAGATGTCTGGGAAAACCCGGTTCCTTACATCAGGGGCCGGGAGGATCCTTATGATAAAAATGACCGCTATTACGACTGGCGGGTGGAGTATACCGCTGACCAGCTGGCCGGGCAGCTGCGGTCATACGATGAAGATGAAGATTATGACTTTGCAGAAGTTGACGATCTGGAAGAACTGGCCCGGACCGCTTCCGGGCTGCGGGTGGAAAAAATGGCCGTGACGGGGACTGATTCCGGGGGCCGGTCCGTGCGTACGGTAATCGCCCCTGCCGACAAGGTGCGGTTCGCCCTGGGCTTGCGTAGCGCCATGTTTGATCTGGACAAGGTTTATGACCGGGACGGAAATTTGAGCGGCGTGGTTATTACCGGCAGCGGCTGGGGCCACGGCCTGGGCATGTCCCAGTGGGGGGCCCGGGGCATGGCGGAGCAAGGTTAT
>Ga0334898_1002631_pt1 | contig 16075 bp, 12 predicted proteins | sample GraSluR3_MG_10_FD_207228 | JGI IMG/M metagenome (GOLD analysis project Ga0334898, IMG submission 207228) | Sludge microbial communities from methane-producing bioreactor in Wageningen University, Netherlands - Granular Sludge_3_08-R3 | ecosystem: Engineered > Bioreactor > Anaerobic >... | reverse complement strand
ATGACGGAGCTGTACCATGGTACCAGGGTATTGAGTATTTTGTGGCACTGCGCCGCCTCGATAAACCGGTATGGATGCTTAACTACAATGGCGAACCGCATAACCTGAATGCCGCAAGCTGGGCCAACCGCATGGATTTGAGCAAACGGATGTTCCAGTTTTTCAATCACTACCTGAAAGGTGAACCCCTGCCCGGGTGGATGGAAAAAGGAGTGCCGGCAGTTGAGAAAGGGGAAACGCTGGGATATTAGCGAATATTTAGTGGAATTTATCCTACTGCATTATTATTAACCTGTTCAACTATTTGAATAATTCTGTCCTGATCTTCGTCATCAAATAAACCGAAGATACCCTGATCGTTAATATCAGTAAACGGTGGCTGGGCTAATTGTGGAAGCTCGAGAATACCATTGTTTTTAAAATGATTGATAATGGTACGGATGAATTCAATCTGCAGTGCCTTTAGATTGCCGGTATCAATAAGTTCTGAAAATGCTTTTTGTGTAGCTTCTTCATCCATTCCAATAATTGAGCGGATAAATTTTCCAAGGGGTTGTTCACCATAGTTCTTTAAAAAAACGTCTTTTGAACCGATTTGTGAATCTACAAAAATCAATCTTTCCAACTCATCCAATTCTGCAGAGGTAAGTTTTATATTCTTTCTTAATTTTTGAATTGTGGTGTGATAAATGTTATCCCGAATATATCTTTCAACTTTCAGTTTGTAATTCTCAGATTTTGAATAACCACTGCCGGCATCAATATCCTCCACACCAAAAATTTCATCTTCAAAATCTGTTTGATAAATTATTGTCTCGTTCTCTGGAATATAATTCATAAGATGCCGAAAAGAATTTCTTACTATTTCCAGCTTCGCATGTGATTTGTTTTTCCAAAACTCGTCTTGAGTAACCGCCCTTATGGTGGCTTCTTCCTTTTTAACATCGTTTATATTTAACAGACCTGTTAATTGACTGGCGATTGTTTTGACTTTACCGGTATATCGACTCAGAGAAGAATCATTTTCGACAACAGCTAACTGAAAACTAAGCATTAAATGGTCAAACCGTTTTGCTTTTTCATCATCCTCCGGGATAAAAATCAAATTGGATAGATTAGTGAATATATTATGAACATCCTCTGAATTCAGGCTGTCCCAATTTCGGCGAATCCGGAACTGCTCAACATATTGCATAGCCATTTTTACAGAGAAACTGTTTCTGTTTAAATCCAGTACCCGATGGTGGGCCCAATCCAGGTATTCTTTTCGAACATTTTGATGGTATTCGTCAAGATATGGTTCCTTACGAAACGCTTCTGCAAGTGTGATCGTATTTTTAAAGATTTTCGCTGATAGTGAATCGTAATTTGCCGGTTCGATACCTGTCTCATTCTCTTTAAAAAACTCAAAGTTCTGGCAGATATCAAATACATGAAAGAATTTTTTGTCTTCACCCGGAGCGAATAAATCGGGACGTAAACGAGTACCACGTCCAATCATCTGCCAGAATTTCGCCTTACTGTAAACCGGCTTAAATATCACCAGGTTCACAATGGGAGGAATGTCAATTCCGGTATCGAGCATATCGACTGATACTGCAATTTGGGGTAATTTTTCAATCAATCCAAAATCATCGATAAGGTCTTGTGCATATTTTTCGTAATTATCAATCACTCTCAGGAATTTGTTGCTGTATTGCGGATATAAATTATTAAAGCGTTGTTCAATAAATTCGGCATGTGCATGATTCCGGGCAAAGAGGATGGATTTTCCAATCTTATCACCACCTTCAACATGTACTCCCATGTTCATCAAAATGTCCAGAACCTTATCAACTGTATCTTCGTTAAACAACCAGCTATTGATTGCTGATGCATTGATCGCAGTTGGGAAATTGCCATGCTCATCCCTGAATGTTTCCTCATACCTTTGTTGTTCTTCCTCGTTTAAATCTTCGTATTGAATCCCACGGCTTACAAAACCAAGATCAACCTGTTTGGCTTTAAACGGCACAAGAAATTCTTCTTTAATTGCTTCATCCAACTCATAATCAAAAGTGGGTGTTCCCGGTTCTTCTTCAAAAAGACGGTAGGTATCGTAGTCCGCACTGTCTTTGGGAGTAGCTGTTAACCCAAGCATCAATGAATCGAAATACTGAAATATGGCCCCATATTTTTGGTAAACAGAGCGGTGAGCTTCATCCACGATTACTAAATCGAAATGACCAACAGAATAAAATCGTTCTTCACCGTTGTGAACACCATCAATGCTGTTCATTATGGTTGGGTAGGTGGAAAATACCAGGCGCGTTTCTTTATCCTCCTTCTCTTTGGTCAGGTCAATTGATGACAGGTGGGGCAACAACTTATTGAAGTTACGTTTGGCCTGCGTTACCAATGCATTTCGATCGGCCAGGAATAGTACTTTGCTAATCCATCCTGCTTTAAAAAGCACATCGACAAACGAAATGGCTGTGCGGGTTTTGCCGGTCCCGGTAGCCATTACAATCAATGATTTCCGGGAACCTCCTTTAATTCCTGAAGAAGTATCTTTAATAAATTTTCCCAAAACACTTTTTATAGCCAGCTTTTGATATGCCCGGTTTGTAATATCGTTATTGATCGGTTGCAAATGTGGATCCATACGATCTTTTCTTCTGTTTATCAGGGTTTGCAGTTCATCCTTTGTATAGATTCCGTGAACTTTCCTGGGCGGATAAAAACAATCGTCCCAAATTTCGGTATCAAAGCCGTTTGTATAAAATATCATGGGACGCTGACCAGTCATTTTTTCAAGGCAGTTGGCATACAATTCTACCTGGTGCTGACCTTCATGAATATTTCGTGAAGTTTTCTTGGCTTCAACAATAGCCAGAGGCAATCCGTTGTCGCTCCATAATACATAATCAACATATCCTCTCCCGGTTGGATTAACTGATTTGGGCATTCCGGTTACCGGATATTCCTTCGCATTGGGCACATTCGGATTCCAGCCAGCCTCTCGCAGCATGGCATCTATGTAAAGTTCCCGTGTTTTGGCTTCGGAAACTTGCTTTTCAGGAATCTTAACCGGACTGTTTTGCTGCTTTCTTTCTTCAATAGCAGCAAACTTTTTCTTTACCTTTTGAAGTTCTTCCTCAATTTCCAGTCGTTTTTTGCGCTCTTGGGTTGAAACTTCTATTTGCTCCTTATTTTTTTGCTCCAGCCGTTCCAATTCAACTTTGGTTTTCTCATGCGAACCAATTTTTGGCATGAATGATTCATCAAACCGGCTGATCTCCGGTGGATTCTCACTGTACATTTTCGCTGTCCAGCTTAGAAAACGAAACAGAAACCGAACGCAAGGAACACTGATTTTGTGAGATGTTTTTCCCTGATGGGCCGCAATGTTTCCTTCCCTTCTGATGTAATCAATGTTTTGATAGATGGAAGGTGGTATTATTTCACGAAAAGTTTGTTCTCCCATCCGGGCAGCAAGATTGGTGTTATAGGGCTGGTTGAGGTAGCCTTCATTTTCGTATAGCCAGTTCACCAATTGCTCCAATGCCAGACGGGCATAGAAAGCTGACGTAACCGGGGCAGTAATAGCATGTTGCTCTGCTTCACGAGCTGCATTAAAAAGAAAATGCCATTCTTGTTTTAAAAAGTCGAAGTTGCTCCTCATTCCACCTGATTTGTTTGGTTTTATTCAGGAGCGATAAAGTTAATGATTTACCCATAATTGCAAGATTGAAAAAGAAACAATTTGTGTTTTCAGCGTATATTATTCACCAATAAATCTGGAAAAACTATCCAGATCAGCTTTAAGCGTTTCGATCGGTAAGCTTTGCAAAAATTGAATACTCTTTAAATGACAGTGTTTAAACTTACTATTGCCACAAACACACGGATCATTCCGACCCGGCAATTTGTTTGAAATCAATTTTTGAAGAATTTTGACTGCGAGAGTTTCGCTTTTGATTTTTAGTTCCTCCCGATAAAATTGCCGAACTCCTTCTAAATTATGTTGGTACTCTCCGTCAGCATAATTTCCACTTTTGTCTTTAAAAATCTGGTTTGCAAAATATGGATAAACCTTCTGCGTAATAAAATCAGTTATATTAAAACCACGTTTATTATAAATCAAGAGTTTATGGTCAATGTCAATACAGCATTTCCCATTTTTACTGATATGCCAATTATCCTCACGTTTTATATTATGGCTTATTTCCCTGACTTCTGGAACACAATAAGGATAAGAAAACGGCAGATCAATGGCGATTATAAATGTTCTCCAAAAATCTCCAACTCTATCGCAAATATCTAATTCTCCGGATACTACCCACATATTTGCTTCGTTATCTTTACGATATTTTAGCTTCGGAAATAAGTGGGTAGTTTCCTCAAAGTCACGCTCAAATTTACTTTTTACTCCCATTCAAATATGGCTTATTTTGAGCTGCAATTGGCCTTAAATTTTCAATATTCCTGCCAAAAGGTATTGTGTTTTTCCTTTTGAGCTTAACATTTTCATTTAAATCAGTCACGATAAAAGGTTGCATTTTAAGAAATCTCAACCAATCTAAATCATATTGGGTATAAAAGAAACTTTCATTCGGAATTCGGAATATATATCTGTCAGATTCCCTTTCCGTTCTTTTTGATACAGGCTGCATTAATTCTCGGAATTGAAGGTCTGTGTTTGTTTTTATATTGTCACCCACAACAATTCCGTTACTATCTGCTGAAGCCTGCATTTTACATGCTAAGCTTGTATACAAACTACAAGTAGTTACTTCGCTAATTTCTCCGATTCCGGCCATTGCCCATACTACATCTTCATTCTTCCCTAAATCGATACCTATTCTGGTGAAAATTTTATCAATATCCTGTTCCAGAAATAAATTTTTCAGTTCATTTTTAACAAAGTATGTAAAAATACTTGAACTTTGAAGGGCCCTTAACACAGCATTTTTTGGTTCAATATTCTTTCCACCAAAATAAACAAAGAGTCCATCTCCCTGCAAACGATGAACATACCCGCCAAACACTAAACATGTGTGAATGGCAGCACGTTGTATAGTTGTGTTAATAATAAGGACAGTTTCAGGATCATATCTTGAAAATAGCTGTGTTGAGCCTTTAATATCAATAAAACCTGAAACAATATAATGATTTTCAGTTTTATCGGTTCCTTTTAAATAAGCGAAATCGGGATGTAATCCAAGTTTTTGATCAAACTTTGGAGTCAATCCAACTTCATTTGCCAAATCCTTTAGGCTTGGAAGCAGTTGCATTTGAGGAACACTTTCATTTAAATCAGCAAAGCTAAATGCTCTCCTAATGCCTTCATCGTATGTTTTGAATGTTGAAAAACCTGTTTGGGATTTTCTGTCTGCTGAAATTGCAGTTCTAATTGTCTTTAAATAATCGTCGTAAATTTTCATAGCTTATTGTTTAAAATTTAGAGAAATCAGAATAAAAAGTGGTACCATTGACAGGAACATCAGTGTATAAAAGATTGCTGCGATGCGAAGTCGTGAAAACTTTTTACTAAGCCCAATAGACAACCGGTGCACTTGTTCCCTCAAGTCTGACAACTCTTTGTCTTTATCAAAGTTTTTAGACTCATCAATGAAACTGTTTAATTCTTTTAAAGCAATTGAATTGTAAAAAAACATTGATGATTTCTCCTTCGATAAATACGGAGTTGAAGCTGTAATTACAATGAGTATAGCAGCAAATGCAAGTGCTATCGAGGTTATCAAGAACAGCCAAATCCATATTGAAAAAGTTATATGGTCATTTAAGTATGGGTAGATCGCAATTAATCCACCAGCGATAAATGTTCCTAAACCAAGAAAAACAGCACTTTTATTGTTGATACTGTCGTAATAGTGATCAAATCTTTCGATGCAAAACTTAAGTCGTTCTTTTTCCATGTCATTAACCTTTAGGTGGGTAAGGATCATTTCCATAACTGTTTTTATCTCGAATTTTACCATCAGGCCGATGGATTACCACTTCGGACTTTTGATTCTTTGCAATTTTAGTGGCGATTTTATTCGCTTCGGTCTGCGTTTTTGTTGTTTTTGTAACCTTACTGTTACCCTCGCCTCTTACGCCCCATTTTCCGTTGTGGGGGACAACATGTTGATTCTTTTTCATGTCTTTCAATTTTTAAAATTTTTCATACTTCGCCTCTTTTGGTCACTCGGAGAGGCCAGTTATACCGGGTTCGCTGTTGTTTTTGGAAAGAGACTTGATGTATGAAGAAAATTCATATATTTGAAGTCTCATTTGGAAATTCATTGAGGTGGTAAGCCTCAATTGCCGGACAAGCATTTTTTCCAAACTCCAGGTCGCTTGCGAAAGCGACTTTTTTTGTATCGTATGTTTTACCCTTTCATTATTTCAATCATTATACTTATTCATATTAACCTGTATCTTTTTTTTGTTTTTCAAACGCTTTGATTGCCTTTGGCATTTTGGTATAGGGGAAATGTTCTCCCGTATGCCCTTTCTCCAACTCTTTTAGTAATTTTCGAGCATTTTTAAGGGCATTTTCATTACCTCCGTCTTTTATCATCTCGTTAAACCAATCTATTTTTTCCAGATAGGTTTTTTTCTTTTCATATTCCGGCAGGTAATTTTTCAGGTCTTTAATTACTTGAGCGCAATTCGTGAATTCTTTTGTTGTGTAAACAAAATGAAGCAAAAACCATAATTCAATAGCCGGCATGCTTTCACAAATCAATACATTATCGTTATCTGAATATTTATTTTTTATACTTTCAAAAACCTTCTGTTTTCCCTGGGAAACAATTGTATCGTAATCAGTTAAAAATGTGATGTGGTCGCAACCTCCGGTTACCAGTTCATCGATTATTCCTTCCGCTTTTTCAATGCTCACATCAGTAAACAACGAAGGCCGGATAGCATAAACAAAATTTTCATGCTCTTTTAAATGTTGCAGGTACCACTGCTCCGTAATTCCTTCACCCAGAACTGCATATTTAAGTTTTAACCTTCTATTTTTCTGTTTTCTTCCCATACGTTACAATTCAGGTACCCCTCCAAATTTTCCAAGTTTATAGGCGTTGTAAAACGATAACTCTTTCCGGAAATTAAAGTCGGCCATTGAAAACAATTCAGTAGCGCCATCTTCCTGCTTTTCGGTAAACCAGATGGCATCTTTTCGCAACATCTCTTTTTCGTTCAATAACGACATATTATGCGTTGTGAAAAGAAGCTGCGCCTGGGTTGATTTTTTCAAAAACTCCCTCAAAAAATGCATTACCAGCAAAGGATGTAAGGCTGAACCTATTTCGTCGATGAGTAAAAAAGCATTATTCTCAATGGCATGAAAAAAAGGCGCGGACAATCCGTAGTAACGAATGGTTCCTTTCGATTGTCTGTTTTCAGGCAGTGTATAAAGTTCTTCGTTTCCTTTGTCAATAATTTTGTGGGTAAAAATCGTTTCTTCCACGTGAAGTGCTTTTTCTTTTTTAATGCGGGCCCTCTCTTCTTCGGAGATAGGTGCTGTTTCGAAAAAACGAAGCATTTCTTCGGGTAATTTTCTTATCTTATCTTCAAACAACACATCGGTTATGTTAAAGTCAGCTTCTTTCAGAAACTGAAGTGTATGTTTTTTTATTTTCTCATTGTTTTGGATTGCATGATCCGAGAAACTGGTAAGATCGGTATAAGGATCAATGGAATGCAGAAATTGATTGTCGAACCAATTGGATACCTGCTCCAACTCATATATGGAAATATTTACCTGGCTGTAGGCTGCAAAAACCGACATGTTTTTTAAGGTTTTTAATTGGATGGCTTCCAATGCCTGTGCCGATATTTTAATTTTTGGGCCAAACTCAACAACCGATATTTTCTTTTCGGCATTGTAGTACCTGTTAAAAACCGTTGCCGGTTGTGTTCCCGGATAAGTAAACAGTTTTTCTTCAAAAACAGTATTACCATCAATTTTTAGCTGGTATCGGTGTTTTTTTCCGTTCACATAAAAAAATAACTCAAAACTCCCGGGTTGTTTGGCTGTTTCGCCGAACATAAAAGGAACAAATGGAGTTTCGGTTTCCTTCTCTTCAGGAATATTATGAACGAAATTATTTAAAAAATCAAACGTTTCCACCAGGTTGCTTTTACCCGAAGCATTGGCGCCATAAACCATTGCCATTTTTAAAATTCGGGTTCCGTCTTCCTGTTGAGCCACGTAATAATCGTCCAGTGTTTTATCCGAAGTGGCCTCAAAACTGAAGGTTACTTCGTTTTTGAACGACAAAAAGTTTGATATGGATAATTCAAGTATCATTTTCTATTTGCATTTATTGTAACTTACTTGCAAATATACGAAATAAATCAATAAAATCATTCTTTATTTTCATATTTTGTATCTTTATTGCAATATTTTAAATTAGAAACGTCCATTTTGCAATTTGACATCATATCTCTTCTTTTTTATCGGTTAATTCACCTTTAAATGCTTTTTGCACCAATCCGTTAAACAAATCTTCACTTTCCTGAAGGCTTTGTTTGACCAGGGCTTTTTGTAATTCGATGTTTTCTATTGCAGATTTAAATTTTCTCTGCAGTTTTATCGGAGCCATTATTACCGGAAACTTTTTTAATTGCGTTGAATTAATGGATGCTATTCCAGTGGTTTGTTTGGAAGCTTTGAGAAAGTATTTTTTTCCATAAACAGAGCCTATTAGTGCACTTAAATAATCTTCAATAAGATTTTCGTTTTTAATTCTCACACGAAAAATATGATTTTGATGAATACAATCTTTTATTTCGCCTTTCCAAACAGCTCCTCTTCCCAACTTATCCGGATCACCACCTTCAGTTAAAAGAATGTCTCCGGGCAATAAACGGTACTTTTCCAAATCTTTCGGTAATACATCGATGGTCTTAATTTCATTTAAGTCAAGGTGACCATCCTGCACGTTGGCTACACGAATGTACGGAAGTGAAATCACATCTTCTTTTTTTAATTTCCGACCTTTGGTAACACCTGAAACAACTTCAGAAACGTCTGACAATAACTTCACTGGCCAGTTTTGATTATTCCTCACCGGGTCACCAAACAGTTCCAGAAAAATCGATTGTAAAAGCTCGTCGTAAGCAGCCAAGAGTTGTTTGTTTTTTTGGCGAAGGGCATCGGCTTTGTCGAGAATGGTGGCAATGCGTTTTTGTTCGGGGAGTGCAGGAATCAGCACTTCTAAACAATCAATATTTTCGTTTTTAAGATTATTAATATTAGCTCCTTGTGCAAGTGAAGAAATTTTTGCACGATATTCTTGAGACTGAAAGAAGTAATTCAAATATTCCGGATGTACTTTTTTAGTATTTGGACGAATCAACTTACAAAATGCGCCAAAAGTAAAATTCGTATCTCGCTTTGAAAAGCCTGCCTTACCTACAATATTTATACTTCCGCTTGAAGCAGCAATAATTATATCACCATTTTTGATAATCTGTTTTTCATTCACGAGTTTATTTGGTATGAAAAGCAAATCTGATTCAACTAAATCACCGTCTTGGATATTATTGGCCCTTAAAAGTGGAATATAATCATTTTCACAAACCGAAACGGCATCACCTTTTTGATATGAAACACCTCTGATTTGAGTTATGAGACTTTTTAAAATCATTTTACTCATCAAGCATTCCTCCTAACTCTTTCATCAATTCTTTTCTTTCAGCGTCCAGTTTTTCAATTCGCGTAATAATATCCTTTGGTGGGGCGTAATTTACTTCTTCATACACCATTTCCTGGTAGAGGTTTAACGACAGGTTGTAATTTTCTTTTCGAATCTCATCAGCCGAAACAAAAAAATGTTGCCCTGTTCGCGGCTGGTCAATTTTTTTTCCTCTTTGGATGGAATGAAATTTTAAAATTATATCCGGGATATTATTTTCTTCAACCGATGCCGAAACCATTTTCGTGGCTTCGTCCAATTTGCCCAAAGGTTCGCGCTTATCGTCCAGTGAAAAACCATCTGCTTTCATATTGTAAAACCAAACTTTTTCTGTTCCTCCAGTGCCAGTTTTTGTAAAAATCAAAATTGCTGTAGAAACAGGAGTATAAGGCCTGAAGACTCCACTCGGCAAAGAAATCACAGCTTGAAGTTGGTGGTCATCTACTAACTGTTGACGGATGGCTTTGTGGCTTTTTGTGCTTCCAAACAGAACACCTGCGGGAACAACTACAGCACAGCGTCCGCCCGGTTTAAGCATCCGTAGCATCAGGGCAATAAACAGCAATTCGGTTTTCGCCTTTTTGGCTGTTTTACCCAGGTTGAGCGTTTTTTTCAGGCTCAGCTCAATGCCGTCGTAATCGGCAGAACCCGAAAAAGGAGGATTGGCCAGTATCAGACTGAACTTGTCTTTTACCGTATTGTCGTTGGACAACGCATCCATGTACTGCAGTTTCGGATTGTCGATGCCATGCATTTGCAGGTTCATGGCACTTATTCCCACCATGGTATTGTCGCTTTCAAACCCGCTGAACATGCCGTTGTTAAAATGCCTGCGAAATTCCTTTTTGAAAAATTCATCAGGATAATTGTCGCGCAGGTATTCCACCACGCCAACCAGAAAACCAGCAGTTCCGGCTGCCGGGTCGCAAACTACTTCATCTGGTTGTGGCTGTACCAGTTCTACCATCATGCGTATAATGTGCTTGGGTGTACGGAACTGTCCGTTAATACCCGCAGTTGCCAGTTTGGAGAGCAGGTATTCATATACATCGCCTTTGGAATCGCGGTCGTCGATTTTCAATTTATCAATCATTTGTACCACGCGGTCGAGAAGCTTCGGATTATTGATATCGAAATTGGCATAACGGATGGTTTGAGCAAACAAACCTCCCTGATAACCAATGCTTTTAATAAAATCGAATACACCGCCCTCTTTGCGGAACAGGTGAAACATTTGCTCCGGGTCTTTGGTTTTAAAGATATTCCAGCGCAATTCACGTTGTTCTTCCGTATAAATCGGATACTGAACCGGCATTTTTAATTTATTAGCCTGCTTCTCTTTCAGTTCTTGCTGGCGGTCCAGATTACGGATAAAAAGCAAATACGTAATCTGTTTGATTATACTGAGCGGGTCGGTCATTCCGTTCTGCCAAAATTCTTTCCAGATTCTGTCTATGTCGTTACGTTGTTGTCCTGTCAGCATATTTTTAGTTTTAATTCTACAAAATTATGGTTAATCGTTTCTATTGGTTCTTTTTTATACAGTTAATTCTTAACAGATTTTATTCACAGTTGTTAAAACTGTTATAAATCAAAAACAATGTAAATATAGGTGTTCTGTGTGCAATGGTTGTGCACAGCAAAATTAGCTTCCGTCATCTATAAAATCCTTCAGCCAAATTAACACATCAAATAAGGCCCAAAGTACAGATTTCAATGTGTAAGGTGAATAATTCTGTATTTCATGTGATGCAGGGTGGCAGCCGGTAATAATAACATCTATTTGTTTTGAAATAATTTCATTGCCGCTATCTCTGAAATAATTTGTTGGATACTTTTTTACGTTTTTTAAATAATAAGGTATCCCTCCCAAATGTTTATGGCAATTACGCAATCCTGCCTGTTGCTTGTCAAAATTTAATAATTCATAAGGTAATATGGTATTGTCCATATCAGCAATTCTTTTAAATACCTGTTCCAAAATAATTCTACATGGATTAAACAGAAGGTTTTCAGCATCATTTATTTCTTTATTCTGAAGTATCAAAACTACATTCTTCAATAGTGTCAGATATTTAATGTCTAAGTACTTATCACCAAAGCAAGCAAAAGGTTCCGGGTAATCTAACTGCGGAGAATTTGCAATTTCCTTTTTTAAATAGTTAATTACATCTTCTGCGGTTTTCTTTCTCGTTCCTGCTTTATCAAGTACTTTCCCTTGTTGGTATTCTTGCTTTAATAATCCAAGTTCTTCCTCCGAGTGTGCTGTATAAATTACATACGGAATTTTAGCATTCTTTACGTATTGTAAAGCCACAAATATATGGTCGTCACCAACATCATCGTCTTTTGTAATTTGACCTCTTGCATCTAATACAATTGCATCAACGATATTACCACTTCTAAGATATTGCTCAGTTTTATCCCAGGTTTCAAAAGTTTTGATATCTACATTACAGTTTTCTCGTTCTTCTCTAAAGTCTGTTAAAACATCTTTGTTATCATCATCAACTACAATTGTAGGTATATAGCTCATCTTATTGGTTTTTAGGTATGGTTATTGAAAAATGGACATTGCTAATCACGTTGTGTCCCTTAACGGGTTCAATTTTATTTCCCGGAGGTATTATTTCTATACCTCCATTATGGTTCTGAACGATTCGATTAATTAAAAATCCCCCAAGTCCCTGACCTTTTGTAGTTCCTGCTTTTTTACCAAATTCCGTATAGATATCAATGTTAACCTTTGCAGGAAGGGGATTACCATCATTTATGAACTCAATTTGTATATATTCGTCTTCTTTCTCAATAAATTCGCTGTAATCCATGATGTTTACTACTAATTGCAAAGGCTCGTCTCCTTTACCATGCTTAATGGCATTTACCACCATATTTCGGATAACATTTTCGAATTGGCTTTTATCTATTTCAGCGAAATACCTGGTTGTTCCTTCAAAAGAGCCATCAACAATTACGTACCAGGTCAATTCATCTTTGCTTACTTCATTATCTATACATTTTTCGATAAATGGTTTTAGTTCAATATTTTCAGGATTAAAGGATTCTTTAGAAGAATATAAAACACCTTTCATGTTTTCCATTACCCAATGAACCTGCTTAAGGCTTTTGGATGATGAGGCAATCTTGTCGCCAATTGTTTCTAACCCACCCTTTACAATTGGATTATTTAAGTCAATATCATGTCTCTCAAAGAAACCAGGTAGTTTTCCCAAAAAAGCTTCTGGACCATAGAGAATATTCCCAATCTCATGACGGAAAACTTGAAAAATCTCAGCGTCAGATATTGTTTTTTCTTCTGATTTCTCCGATAAACCATGAGCATCCGAATATTCATTTCGGTCGGAGAAAATCTTCTTTTGTTTGTTTAGCGGAGGTAGTTTTACTCTTACAGATAAAATATCGTTGACAGAAATATGTTTCATTGCTGAACCCTTAGATAAAAGGATCATTTGCTTCCGTGTATAGTCTGCGTTTAATTCTTGCACTAAATATGGTGCAAAAACCACATCCTGGTCAAATTCAAATATGGCGATATTACTGGATACTTCAATATCAAACTTACCCTCATACAATGTTGGTTTAAAGCTTTCCCCAACTGTTCCGATGAGTATTGAGGGTTTGTTTATGTGTTTACCTTTTCGAGATGTAGTGTTCAATCCAATCTTGGAAAAATCTTTCAATATCTTTCCATTTAGGTCAGAGACTCTAATGAATGGGAGTAATTTTTCAATATTGACTAATGATGCTATTCGCTTACTTACAATGGAATCTAAAGATACATAATCGTCCCCATAAGTTTCTTGTTCTGCAATATATTTTCCGGTAGTTAAATCATATTCTCGGACCTGAATGTCTTTAACCGGTATTTTTAAATCAAAATCATCGTTCCCATAACCTACCAAGGATTCGTTAATAACATTTGAATCATTTGCATTATTCCAATTAATTAATGATTCAATTTTGTCAACTTTTAATGAAATCGATTTATCAGGATTTAGAAACGACAATAATTTTGAAGAAGCATCAATAAATTGAATATTTTCTTTTCGATTCCCTTTTTCAAACACAAGTAAACTTGTTTTTACCGAAGTTTGTCGTAATATATTGGTGGGTAGAGAAATTATTGTTTTTAGCATTTCACTATCCACAATCTCTTGCCTGAACTGAATTTTTTCTTTTGACAGTGAGAATAAGACTCCGTCGTTTACCAAAAAAAATGCCCTGCCATTATCGGCTAATTTACTTAGTGACTCGGAAATAATATGTAAGGAAAGTTCCGAATATTTTCTGTTATTTGAATTAGGTGATGTTTGTTTTGACGCAAAAGGCAAATTACCAAGAATAACATCGTAGCTTGAAGATTTTAATTCAAGAACCTCATCACATGAGTCTGTGCAAGAATAATTAACAATTACATTATTAATTTCTGAAAACAACTTTCCATATCCAAATATTGATTTATTTATTTCAGAAGCCTTTATTTTGAAATTTGAACTTGAATAAATAGTCAAGGCAGTTGCGAGACTTAAAAATCCTGAGGTTGGATTATATAACTTTATTTTGTTTTTGATGGGCATTAACTTACTGAGTAGTTTGATAATTGTTAATGGTGTAGTAAATAATCCATATTCACCAAACTCTTCTGTTAATAAGAACTCGAATAGTTGGGATGTAAATCTATATTTCTTTTCAGGTGTTGAGAAGAACTCATCGTCCCAAATAGATGAGGCTTCTAGGTCAATGTAAAAGTTTCTACTCGCAGGATGAATACGGTAAGTCTTTACTAGTAACTTGCCGTGTAGTTCCTTTTTTAGATGAAGACCTAACACTGTCAACACGGTCATTTTGACGTTGTTAAAATTCAATTCATATTTTGAAATTAATGACTTTAGCTCGATTAAAAATAATTCTATCTTAATTTGATAAGAGGATATTTTTTTACCGTCATATTTAAAATATTCTTTATTCTTTTTTAAAAACTTGTGAATAGTTTTTTTTGAATATCGTGTTTCCAAAAAATTTACCGCCTCATCGAAACTAACAGTTCCTTTGTGCATCTTTAATAATCCTTCTATTGACCTGTATAAATCCATAATGATAAACTATTCGATACAAATATATTTTCATTTTGTGCACTCTTTCTGCACAGTAAATTAATATAGTTTTGCGGCTTTATTTAATCTCTTTTTTATTGTTGTTTTTAGGTGATTTGGTTTTAAAACTTTTACCTTTTCTCCAAATGCAAGAAGCAACATTTCCAATTCGTAGTTCGGGATTAATTTTAATTTTACTAATAGTTCTCCCGATTCAGTTTGATGTGTTCGTTGGGAACCATGAATTGGTTTTGTTTCAATATAGTTTGCTTGTTCTTTTGTGAAAAGTAGTTCAATATCTTCTACATGACCATCTTTAGGCGAAGTAACTCCAATTATATCGAAGAAGTGGTCCTCCCAGTTTATATCTGTTGGCACATATTTTTCATCTACTTCTTTAATTTCTTCAATTCTATCAAGAGCTAAATTCCATGTTGGAATATTCAATTCTTCATTTAGCCCCAGAACAAACCAGCGGTTATTATACTGTTTTAAAAAATAAGGATGAAAAGTTATTGAATATTCCTCCTTATTGTAAGGTTTGTATTGAATTTTTAGCACGCGCTTGTTTTCAATGGCATTAAACAAGGGCAATATTTTATCATAGCCCGAATAATCAATATTAGACTCAAAAGACATAATTTTTTGCGAAGACATGCTTAAACCAAACTGAATCGTTAACATTGGCCCCAACTCACTAATCCATTCAAATTCGGGAGCGCCTTCAAAACGTTGTAAAACGGAAACAGCCCTTTTTATTTGCTCTGTTTCTGTTTGTGTTAAGGGCTTTTTATTGATTGAATAATTTTTGTCTTCATAACGATAATAGGCTTTTTTACCATCGGGATAGGCGACAATAGGTGCAGCATATCCGGCCTCACTTTTCATAAAACGAATATCATCACGCAACTGTCTGGTCTTAATGCCGGCACTTCCCGGATCAAAATCAAGTAATGCATTATTGACTTCATCTACTAAATCATCGAAATAATATTTCCGACCAAAGTTGCTAAAGCATTTGTCGAGCGTGTTGTATCGAAGTAAAGCATTTTTGTTGGTAGCCATGGTTTTTTGTTGTGCAGAATGTTTGCATAAAGGTAAAATTTTTTCAAATTGTTAAGCGCTTATTTGAATAGTTCATCGAAAAAAATAGCATTTAAAACTGCTTTTTTCTCAGTTTTGGGTAACGAAACAGGTTTCTGTGCGTCTTAACTGAAATGAAATACAAATTGTTATGAAAAACATTTTCCTTATTCCGGT